>Ga0207993_1000630_pt1 | contig 13803 bp, 22 predicted proteins | sample ETN01SmetaG_2_FD_185791 | JGI IMG/M metagenome (GOLD analysis project Ga0207993, IMG submission 185791) | Marine microbial and viral communities from oxygen minimum zone, Eastern Pacific Ocean - ETNP2014F12-01SV265 (SPAdes) (version 2) | ecosystem: Environmental > Aquatic > Marine > Oceanic ...
CAGACTGACGACCCCCACGGATGTTAACAAAATCGCCACTGGTAAATTCCAGTTGAGGATCATTGAACAAACTGATACCGCTAAGAAACTGACTGAGATCATATATTGCGAAGTCAGAAGGAAATACTTCTTCGCCAGTGAATTTCGCCAGAATGTTTTCCGCATTGCTAATAGTTCGTACTGTGCTTCCTTGTCGGAATACGATGGACGAATTGATTGTGCTGAAGTTTTTGAGGACATCAAGTGTTTTTCTAGAAAGTGTTACTTTACTTGTCATAATCTACTGAAAAGGATGTAGGGTTGTTGGCGTTAATCTGGTCTGCCTTAGCTTGTTTATCACTAAAGTGACAAAGGAGAATAGCGTAATGGGCAATCTTAATGATGTCCTTACGTGCTGTACCCTTCCTATCATAACGTGAAGCATATTTCAAAATGTTAGACCTACAGAATGCTTCAGCATCACCAACAGAATCAATGAGATCTAATGTTTGAATCCCATTCTTACTGTAGTGAGCACTGTAGGTACTACTGATATAATCTGAGATCTCTTTAAGGATCTCGTTTTCATTGTACTTCAATTTTCACTCCATACATGATCAATGTCTCCATGATAACATTGAAATTCGTTTCCGTCAAGGTCAACAACATTTATTTTATGTGTTGCCTTCCATTCTTCACCACCATCCCCGATGATACGGACACTCCTGCCGTCCTTAAGACGGAGGATGTGTCCTAGATATCCATCAAACGGTTTGTTGCTCATCTGATTCTTCCTCAGTAGTGTTTACGTCAGCATCGATCTTATCATACAATTCAATGAAAGATTGCTTAGTCTCTTCATCGAAACGATTGACACAGACCTTGATCGCTTTCATACGATTGTTCCAGATAGCATATGCTCTCATGATGTGAACAAGACGACGAGTAGAAATCACTTCATCGATACCACCATCCTTGAAAGTCCTACGGATGATGTCTGCCCAGTTAGCAAGATTAGTGCAGAACTCTTCATCATGCTTACCAAGAGATGCAGCAACACGAAGAAGGATCTTGGTCTCAGTAGCAGGTGTAGGATACTCTTGCTCAAATGTCAAAGCAAATCTCTCAAGGAAAGCTTCGTTAAGCACGTTAGTACCGATGAACCTACCATCATCAGATCCTTTACCCTTAGTGTTTGCAGTAGCAATAATGTTAAAACCTGCTTTAGGTTCAACATACTTACCAATCTTCTTAAGGAAGATACCCTTACCTTCAAGAACAGACTGCAGACAGAGGATCTTGTTAGAGGCAAGGTCAACTTCATCTAGAAGTAGTACAGCTCCCCTTTCCAAAGCCTCAACCACAGGTCCGTTGTGCCAAACAGTGTTGCCATCAACAAGACGAAACCCACCAATAAGATCATCTTCGTCGGTTTCAATTGTGATATTTACCCTAATCAATTCCCTATTTAGAGTAGCACATGCTTGCTCAACAGAGAATGTTTTACCATTACCAGACAATCCAGTAATGAAGGTAGGATAGAAAATCTTAGAACTGATAATTTTCTTTACATCAGTAAAGTTACCGAAAGGAACATAATTATCATCCTTAGAAGGAATAAGATTTTGATGAATAGAAGGTTCGGCAGCAGGTGCTTGATAAGTCTTCTCAAGCTTTTCTTGAATAGTAAGATTCCACTTGCCGATTCCCTGCTTATAAGTCTTGAGTCTCTTCTTAACAGTAGCAAGAGAGCAATTGAAGTGCTCAGATGCTTCAAAGAGTTGTTTAGTATTTACTTCATTACCAACTTTATTAGAAAGGTAAGTAACGAGGTCTTCAGTTGTAACTGGAACAGGAGCGAAAGGCATTTGGTGTTTTGTGTTGTATGAATATAGTATAGGGCATGAAGGGGGTGAATCAACCCCCTTGTGGACAGTTTCTCAACTGACATACCCGATGAAAGAACTGAGTAGTTTTTTGTTTGATGATTTGTTCTTAAGCATCTTTTTAAATGCTCTAGAGATCTCACCTTTTTGAGCACCAGACTCAACATTCAACTCAGTTTCCACATTCAAAGAAGTGTTAGAGATAGCATACAGTGCGTTGTATGCTTTTGGTTTTGCAATAATTGCAGACTTCTCTTTTTTCCACTGGTTCTTTGCATCGTAATAGAAATTTTCATCTGCATACTTGCTGATAAAACTACCAAGAGAACTACCTGCTAAGATACGGAATCCAATAACATTTACACCTGAATTACGATCACGCAATTGTTTGATGAAAATGTTAGTCACATTATCATATGTGAACTGTTCATATGTCATACCAGTTTTACGATCACGTAGGACTTGGTACCAGTCAAGACGACGAGGAACAATTTTGTAATCATCCTTAGATTCCATGTAGATCTCGTGACCATATCCAATACATGAAGCATCACCATCTGAAAGAATACATACATTCACTTTCTGCAAATCATTATTATGCTTGAACTCAGGAATGATGTAATTAAGCATTACAATAGCTTCGTTCAATGGAGTTCCAGATAGAGAGCATCCAAGAGTTGGTTGGTATTTGTGATAACTTCTGTAGTAAGATGCTTCACGGAACAAGTTTCTGCACATACGCTCATAGTCACGAGAGTTAGAACGAGAAGAAATAAAGTTCATAAGGTGGAATCTACCACCACCTAAGAAAACAGTGTTCTTCTCAATACCATCATAATCATAATCATAATAACCTGATTCATTTTTCATGGCACGATCAGCAACGATCCACTCATTAGTAAATGCATAAACTTCAAAAGGAATTTGAACTTTCTTACAGAAAGCAGTCAAGTTGAGAAGTTGCTTTACAGTATCAAGAATTTCATTCTGCATAGAACCAGACCAGTCAAGAAGAAACAATAGACCGTGATTCTTGCCATCAGGAAGAACAGTTAGTTTCTTGAAGATGTCTTCATTGTACTTATAAGTATGTAACTTAGTAGTATCAAGAACACCAGTCTTAGATTGACCAGCACGAGCATAAGCATCAGCAGATTTCTTACACTCAAATTCTTTTACAAGATAGTTTACTTCCTTCTGAGATGACTTACGAAACAATTGATAATTAGCATCAACTTCTTCATATACTTCAGGAGGATTTGCTTGATTATCTATCCAATCATGAATAGTAGTCCAGTCAACTACAACATCATCTACATTAACCTTCTCAGGAATTTCAACATATGTTGGAGAACGACCGTGTGAAGAAGAAAGTTCTTCAGCAGCATCATTGAATGAACGCTGAGTCTCAGAAGTTTCACCACCATGAGTACCTGCATCCTCTTCAATCTCATCCCCATCTTCCTCAACAGGATTTCTCTGGGAAGTTCCTTGATTGCTAATTGGTTGAGGTAAATCAGATGACTGTTCGGATACAGAATCTTCTGTCTCTTCAGATTCTTGCTCATCATTTCCTTCCCCTTCATCTGAAGCTTCAGGTTGAGCAGGGATCTCTTCTACTGTTTCTTCAACTTGATTAGAGAATACATAAACGTCTTCAGCAATTTGAAGAACCTCTTCAAATGTTTCAGCAAGATCAGTACGAGCAACAAATACTTTCTCTTCAATAGAGAATGGAATCAATGCACTAGCACCAATCTTAAAGTGAAGATTGATACGGTCAATCAAACTGAACTTGCTGATATCTTCACCATCAATAGCAAAGAAATCTTTATCATTTAATTCTTTATAACCACCAGCAAAACTCTTCTTAAGACCAGGATACTTACGCTTCATCAACTTCTCGATGCGAGCATCCTCAATAACATTTACAAAGTCCTTAGGACAATCTGCAGAATTTCTCCAGTCTTCATTAGGAGTGAATAGTGCGTGACCTACTTCATGACCTACGAGCATATCGTATACAATGCCAGAAGCACGATCCCACATGGGAAGAGTCAAAACACGATGGTCAACATCAAAAGATGCTGTACTGACTTTACGGTGCTCAACGATAAGGTTTTCTGTAGCTAGTAGTCTAGCAAGATTACCTTTGATTTCTTGTGTTTGCATGTGGTTCCTTGACTGATGAATACATCATAACAAAGAAATGGACTGTGCAACCAGTCCCTGTACCACTTTGTCAACTGTCTACTGGTAGAAATAAGTAGAGTCTGCGTTGCCTGTTTGACCCTTAGGCATAATGTTGAATGCTAAAGAACGTCTGTCCGAGGTATTTAAACCATGTAAAACTTGATGCATAGTCTCACTAGGAAACAAGAGAAGCATACCAGTCATAGGATGTACTCTAAATGCACTGCTATTCATGTAGTTATGAGTTGTTGGTTCTACATGTATCTGTTGTAATTCTTGTGAGAAATGAATTAATGAAGAAGTGTCATCATAATCATCAAAATATAGAACTCCACTATACCAAGAGTTGGTATGCTTATGTGGTCTAGACATTCCATTTTCATTGGTGACAGTAAACCATGATGTTGTCATCTGGATTTCATTAGTGTATCCCAACATTCCCAATCCACTAGCACAAAAATTTAAAAGGTATTCTTTTAATTCTTCATCACTATCGAGAATATATTTGTCAGCAGAAACTCCATTGTTTATTGCTCCAGAATCTGGAGTATCATAAAACCAATTTATTTTATCTGCTTGTTCTTTTAGAGTCTTACAAGCTTCTTCTTTTACAAATGAAATAGAAATTGGTTTTGGAAATAGTGGTGTGATTTGCCAATGTACTTTAGATTCAGTATCATCAACTTGAAAAGGTTGAAACATGTCAATCATTATATCGAATAGTATAAGGGGAAAACTGGTTAACCGACCAGTCCATGGGTCACTTCATTGATTGTCACATTGAGGGTAGAATAGTTCTTGACCTTCTCCACAGAGATAGTACGGTCAAATTTATCATCTAATCCTTGCTTGTGACTGATAACAAATACTTTTGTAGTATCGTCAAAGTTACGTAGGATCCATCCTAGATCAGAGGTACCTGATTGGTCAAGAGATCCGTCAAAGATCTCGTCGAGAATAAGGAGGTTAGTATCCACGCTATTCTTAAGCTTAGCAATACTACGCCAAGTGAGCAGAAGAGCGATATCAATACGAGCTTTTTCGCCTTCACTGAAACTATCATAGGAGAACACGTCACGGTATCTAGATTTGATTTGTTCCTCAAAGTTCTCATCAAGGGTAAAGTTGACATAAAACTCCATCCTTTGTAAGAAATCGTTAATCAACTTATTCATGGTAGGAAGATAGGTTTTGATGATCCTAGTCTTGATACCATTGTCTTTAAGGAGTTGACCTGCTGTTGTCAAAACAGCTTTGTCTTCTTTAAGAGTAGCATGTTGCTTACTCAAATTTTTCTTGTTACTAACAAGAGTTTGTAGTTTGTCATATTCTGCTTTCTTATCAACGTTATTTCCCTGCAGATCTTTAATCTCACTTTCAATTGATTCTATCTGTTTACGAATTGTCATCAACTGAAAGTTAGTTTGTGAAATCGTGGTATTGATATTATTAACTTCCTGTGACAAGGTGACAAACTTTTCATTTCTTTCCTGCTCATCAACAATTGCTTTTTGCAGATCATCATATCCAATATTCATTTCATCAAGCTTGGATTGTCCTGCATCCAACTTCTCATTACGAAACTCTTCGGATAACTCTTGTGTACATGTTGGACACACATGATTACTCTCAAAAAACTCATGTTCCTTCTTACATGTGTTCAACTTATGTGTCAACTTAATCAAGTATGTGTTCAACTTGTTCAATTTTTCACTGGAGTTGGAATACTCCTGCATTTCTTTATTAAGTTTACAGATTTGTTGTGTAAGATCTGATACTTCTTCAGCATTCTGTAGTTCAGTTTTTTTATATGCAAAAATTCTTTCTTCTTTCTTATCAATTTCTTCTTGAGTTCTTTGCTGAAGCTGCAGCATATTATTTTTTTGCAACTCGATCTTATCTTTAAGTAGATCTAATTGATAATCGATATCACGAAGTTCATCATTGTTCTCACGAACCTTATCCTTGAGAAGAACATTCATTGTAGAGAATACTTGAATGTCCAAGATGTCCTCAATAATATCACGACGCTGACCACCAGGTAGTTTCATGAATGGGACAAACGTAGATGATCCCAGTACAACAATCTGTGTGAATGACTTGTAGTTCATCTTAAGAACATTTGCTTCAAAGTTCTTTTGCTGTTCTGCTACTGAACTTTCTTGATTCCACAACTGTCCATTACAATAGATCTCAAACTTATTAGGTTTGATACCACGAATAACTTTATACTCTAGCTTGCCAATACGAAACTCAATCTCAACAACACAATCCTTTTCATTGATGCTGTTAACCAAAGATCCTTTACTGATCTTACGAAATGGTTTTGAGAACAGAGAAAAAGTAAGAGCATCCAAGATGGTGCTCTTACCTGCTCCGTTGTTACCAACGATTAAATTTGTTCTACCTGCTTCTAGATCAATTTCACTAAACACATTACCCGTGGACAGAAAATTCTTCCAACGGATTTTCTCAAAAATAATCATTCTGTTTCTGGTTCGGGATCATCAGGGGGTACTAAAAAATCATCAGGTGTGATGATGGAAAAACGTTGTCCACGGTCTTGACATGCTCCTATTATAACATGATCTTCCATTTCCACAACCTCCATGGGAGGATAATCTTCCTCGTTTTCTATCATCATTAAGTATCTTTCTGCGTCATCATTAGCTGTGAAAATAGGAATGACTCTATTTTCTCGCTCGTCATAAACAGAAAACACACCTTCAGGATGGTCTGCTATTGTAAGTACAAACATTATGCTACTTGACAACTCTCAATATATAGGGATCTCATGACAGACTTCAAGCTGGTTTTATCTACCGCAATATCCACCTCATCAATATATTCATTTAGAAGTGTCATGGTGTCTTTAGTCTCAAGATCTGCATCTTCAATGTTGTCTGCATCAACCAGAGTTTCAACAATTTTTACATCATGAGCACCTACGTTGTAAAGACGATCAACCAATGTTTCAAACATCTGGTAGTCTCGCTTCTCTTCAACGATGAGTTTGATGAACTTGTCTTTATAATTAGACACGCTGCATTTGTTGTAGTCTGATTCGATGTCGTTGTAGTAAAGCTTCTCAAATATTTCAAAGGGGTTCTCCACAAATCTGAGTCTATCACTCTCAGTATCATAGATATGAAACCCACGCTTATCCTTGTAATCATTCCAGAACATCTGATAGGGGTTGCCTAGGTATTGAACATTACCTCTTTTAGATTTATGATGAAAATGTCCTGACCATACACGCTTAAAGTTTTTAAAATCAGAAACTTTAAATCCCCCTTCAAAATGCATACCTGGTGTGACTTCAAATCCATCACACTCAAGATGACCACACATAATGTCAGCAGTAGAGTTTTGCATAACTTCTACGCTATCAGATCTATTCCCAGAATTAATCCATGGCATCATCAGAAACTCTTTACTACCTAGAGTAATCTCATGTGGTTCAGTGTAAATCGTTATGTTCTTATATTGCTCCAGCAATAGCTCTGGAGAATTGATCTGATTTGTATTTTTATAATACGTGCAATGATTACCGAGAATCATATGAACAGTATATTTTTTTAGTCTTTCAAAATAGTTTGCTTTAATACGATTAAAAGTATTAAAGTCCATAGACTTTCTGTTATCAAAAGTGTCACCCAAATCAATGATTGTGGTGATACCTTCTTTTTCAAGAGTTGGAAAAAATATATCATCATAAAATTTCTGAAAGTAATTCCAGAAAGGCAAAGAACCCTTCCGTCCATCCAGATGTTGATCGGTAATCAATGCAATTTTCATTGTTTGGTTGTATTGCTACGTGTTCTGTTTATGATAGTAATAAATTTATCACCAGCAAATGTACCAGCAAGACAGACATCTATCTCATCTCCGTCTTTCCAATTAACAGTTCCATCCTTCTTGGTGTGAACCATTGCTAGTTGTATCTTTTTAATTACGTCTTCAGTTAATCTCATGAAGGTTTATGATCCTTAAACTTGTCATGGTTTCCATCACCTGGCATTTTACCAAAGGCAACATATTCAATAGCTTGTACAGAACCTTCAAGTCTAGTCAAGTCTCTTTCGATCCTATTGTATTCATCATACGCTTCTTGAAGTTGTGCTTTTCTCTCAGTTAATTGAGTAGTTCTCTTAGTAAATCTTTCTAAGAGTTGTTCGTTACTTTCTGTAGGTTTAATTTTCATTGTAATTAAGTATTAATGATTGTAAAAATTCTCCAGTTGGTGTTGAAATTTTCCAAGTTGAATCTGTGGATTTGAAGGACAATTTACCACGTACTTTATTTGATGAGAGACGAATCATTCTCACCATAGCTAAGTTACGTTCAAGCTCGTTTAGCATTGAATCTAATTCCTTCTTCTTGAGTTTCATTATAAATTATAACTCTCTTGCCGTCATGTGTAAACACAAGTTTATCATCATGATCCCAACAGAGTTCTTCGTAGAGAGCATTGAGCTTCTCCATATCATCATATAAAGCGTTGGGGTCAGGCATTAGCGATTCATTTTAGTTTCAATGTTTTCCTTAATGCTACCCATTTCAGAATGTGAAGCATTCATACCTGACATACTACCATCGTAGCTATCAGTGTGCATTACTTCTTCATATCCTGACCTTTCTAGGATCTTGCCTTTGATCTCTAGTTGCTTTTTCTCCTTCTGGATCCTACGCAAGAATGCATAGTAAATGATCTGAGTGAAATAAGCAAATGGGTTCTTGGATTTTTCTGGGTCAAAGTTGTCAATATACTGGAGGCAGTTTTCAATGCCGTCACAGATCATGTCCTCACGGAACATATAGTTGACAAAGTTTGGTTTGTATGATAAGTGTGTTGCGATCTTAAGAAAGCAAGAACCAATATAATTGGTGACTCGTGGACGAGGTTTGCCTGCTTCTTTAGCGGCAAGAACCTTCTGCCGATAGTCAGTGATCGCAGCAAGGAACTCTTTATTGTTGACGTAGTATTCAGTCTTTTTTCGGGTCATTACTGCAGGTGCCATGGTTTAATACCATAATCATGTACTAATGGTAGCACGATGAACTGGATTTGTAAAGGGGGCTTGACAAACATTACAAACCTCAGTACAATTAACCTTGTAGAGGTTCAGGAAAAGGTATTAGCTTTTTTTAAAGATATCTTCTAAAGACTTTTTCATATCCTGTACGGATCCTAGATACCCAGATTCTCTGGGTAGTTTTCCTCCTCTACCAGTTAGAGTCTTTCCATTAGCTAGTCTCTGTAATGTCTTTTCATAGAAGTCTTTGATTTGACCATCAATTTCTGTTATTGTAATAATATGATGTCTGTTTAAAATAAACATTTGGTCAAAGGTCGCGCTGACCCACTCACTGAAAGAGAAACCAGATATTTCTAATTGCCCTTTCCTTTGTTTCGCAGACTGAACTTGGAGAGGGTTTTCTAGTAGCACTTTGTCTTCATCTTCTAGATAACAGACTTTAGAAACTATTTCCTCTCCAGAGACTAATTTAACTGTTGCATAAAATTCTTCATCCATATTAGTTTGCTCTAAGGTTTACTCTTATAACCTCATACTTAAAATTCTCGCCATTATAAATGTTTACTCGCTCATTCAAATGTTTGAGTGTATAATTCTGACCACCGATGTCGTCGGCAATATCATATAAGGTCGCTACTTCTTTGCCTTTACCTTTTCTGAGCACTCTTCCAATCGATTGGAGATTACGAATGCGTGATTTACTTGGGGACGCAAAGATAATGTTGTGAAGACGTTTAATGTTAATTCCAGTTGAGAAGGTGCCGTAGCTGGCAACAATGATAGCATTTGATTCTGTCTCTGTAATTTGGCGAACTTCTTCGCGGTCTTCTACATCAGTACCACCGTGAACAAAAAAGAGTTTTCGTTCAGGGTCTATAGTATTATTTATCAATTCGTAAAGTGGCTCTCCGTGCTTCTCTACATAGTTAAAGAGCACGAGAGTATTACCTTTTATATCATTAACCAGATTTTTAATCAGGTTGTTTCTACCCTTATGTTCCACAAGATACTCCATTTCATCATGATACGATTCAAAATGTTGAGGAGCATGTTTACAAAGAAGGACTTTGATCCTAAACTTAGACAAGTAACCATCTTTAATTAGATCATCAGTTTTAGTTACTTGTTCATAGTCACCAAACAATCCTTCTAATACCCACTTATGTGTCTTACTACCATCCAAGGTTCCAGTAAACCCAAAGCGATACTTTGCGTTATGTAGCTTTGTCATGATTCCTGTAAGGGACTTTGACTTAAATAAATGTGCCTCATCACCAATTACACAATCAATGTCATCAAAGTATCTCTTAGGGAACTTGTAGATTGATTGCCAGGTCGAAATAATAATTGGTTTATCCGTATTCTTATCCTTACCAGAATAAATCTTATGAACAAAGTCGTCAGCATTCCACCCGTAAGAAATGAAATCATTGACCATCTGCTCAACAAGGGATGTAGTTGGGACGACTATAAGTATCTTCTTTGCGGTGGCGCAGTAGTATCTGACTATGGAGTAGATCATAAGAGACTTCCCAGATCCCGTAGGAGAAAGAAGTAACTTACGATTATTTTTTAAAGCTTCGTATACTGCCTTGTATTGGTATGGCCGCGGCGGTATATTGCATACCTTATCCATAAAGTGTTTAACACCAGCAGGAGATACAAATCCATTGGGATCATGAATTTCTCCATACCAATCATTCTTTTCATATTCAACAGTATATTGTTTTTCGTCTGCCCACTGTTGTACATGCTTAACCAAACCATGATAAAGTTCGCCTGTACCAGGTGAGTACAAACGAATAGTTCCATCCCAGTATTTGTATCTGGGATTCTTTTTTAAGAACTTAGCTTCAGGAACTTCAAATGTAAAGTAGTCTGATAATTCTCTATGTACATGCTCCTCTGGAGAATTGATCGTAATATAAACTTCGTTCTTCTTTTTAATAGAGAGAGTGGTCATCATTGTCCGTTAACAAATTTCTCCCATTCAATGGCACTCTTGACCTGAAACCCTCTATTTGAAATTTGTCGCATGACTTGATCTAACCAGTACAACATCTGATCTAGATACTTGATCTTTGCCTCAAGGTTGATAACATCATCATCACTCTCAAGGTAAGTTTTCATTTCTGAGGAAGATAATCTTGATCCAAATGGTTTGGCGGCGTAAACTTTAGCGTCTGCTTCTCCAGAGTAATACTCACGCTTTTCCCTAACCAATTTACGGATCTCAAATTCAAGTGAGGCTTTGATCTGTGAAATGTCAGTGTAATGGTTTAAGTATTTATTGTGTTGAAAAGGGATGTCTAAAGCTAGTTGTCCCAAATCTGTGCTATACTGTTTGTTCTTGAATTGAAAGTCAACTGCAGAATCTTCCGCCCATTGCTCTCTTAAATTGTCAAATTTATTACGAAGAGAATCAAAATTCATAGAGGTTTCATATTTTTATCATTAATAAAGAACTGCTGGTGTTTAAATGTCACCTCTGCAGTAATATATTCTACGTCACCAACTGTAGCGTCAAACTGTAAGTTAGTTAATGCTACGGGAAATAGGTTTTTAAAATCTACAACAAAAGCTGGGTTGTATGCACTAGTGACAATGTGTAATTGTCCGTTGCAATAGATGTCAGATTCTGTGGTGTTTCTTTGCATCTGATCAGCATTACCATTATCTCTCATCCATTCATGGATAGAGTTATAGTTAACTAGATCTTCATCTACAATAAAACGTACAGTAAAATCCCCAAACGTTACTCCACCACCAGGAATGATAGGCAAACTTCTAAAACGAGTTGGCACTTCTGTAACAGGCATTGAAACGTCAGGAACATTTGCTGATTGACAAAAGAAATCTACCCCTGCAAACTTTTCTAGTTTCAGGAGATAACCAATAGGGTTTAAAAAATTCCTATTGCTAGGTTGTTCTTTATACCATTCAGCGGACATGTCAACTTCCCAAGCTATTAGTATTTATCTGAATGGATTGGGTACTAATTTGAACTTCTCTATAATATCTAATTCTACTCTGCCTACAACTTGATCTAAAAGATCTATGTCTATATGTAAGAAAGGTGGTATAATACCAATTAAGCGAAGCAATCCATCTACGAATAATGCAAGTGTTGTGAATCCGAGAATCATAGAGATAACCGTTGCGTCTCTATTATGTTTCCTCATTGATGCTTCATCAATTTTTCTTGCTTCTTCTACAGCTCTTTCTACTGCTGCTTCAATTAGTGAATCAACCTCTTCCTTTGAATAACTATTTTGGGTGGTATCTGTCTTCATTGTTCCAAAAGTCCTCCCAGTCGGTAACTGAATCTGTGACATCTTTAATTTTGCTATTCTCTTGGTAAGCTAGTTTTATGCCCCTTAATTGTAGCACAATTTTCTTTGCTTCGGTCATTTCGTCATGATAAAAAATTATATCGGTGTCATTTAATCCTTGGTCACCACTCATCCTCTTCCTCCTCAGATTCATCCCATACTTCATACGGTCCTCTTTGCATACGTTTTAATTTTTGCGTTTCGGAATTAAACGATGCAGTTTCGGTTAACCATAAAGCTAACTTCATAACAACAAAGATTACTGCTAATGGAGACAAGCATAGTATTAATACTAAAGAGACGTTTTCCTTCATTGCCAGTATTCGTCTAATCGTTCTAATACATTCATTAAAATACGTTGGGCAGCACCACGTTGCCTGTCATCCCACTCAGGATACCATGACTTATCATCTAGACCTGTTTTCATTTTCATGATATAAGCAGTCATGTTAACCTTGTCAAGTCTACCGTTCATAATAAGGGAATTGGTTTTTACTATTTAGTGCAGATATTAAATGCTATAGAAATCCTAGTTTCATTAGACTCACTTGGAGTTACCATGTGTTCTAAGTATGATGGAAACATAAAAAGATTACCTTCTACTGGTTGAACTCCCATAGCAGATTCAATTTTTCTTGGATCAAAGAATACAATCTGTCCACTATCCTTTGGTACCTTTACATAATACACACCAGAAAGATCTGTTCCTATGTGGTTATGTGGAAAATTCCAGTTTCCTTTTTCATTAACATTTGCCCAAGAAGTAATTGATACTTTCTTTCCTTCTGTTTTTAATCTAGTTACTTTAAGAATTTTTAATATACCTTCTATAAAATTTTCAAATATGGGTTCATCTTGATAATCACTAATTGTTTCTTGCCACCCACCTTGATTAGTTAACTTTCTAGTTTCTGTGTTCTCCTTATAATTTAAAATCCATTCAGATATTTTTTCATTATCAATATCCGTAAGAGTTTCCATGTACATGTACGTTGGCCACAGTTGAGATATATTCATTAATAAGAAAATGTAGAATCAGAAGAACCAGTTTCACCTTTAGGCATCATATTAAATGCCAAAGAACGTCTTTCATTACTGTTTAAACCATGTGCAACCTGATGCATAGTTTCACTAGGAAACATAATAAGCATACCTTTAGCAGGATGTACTTTAAATGCACAACTATTCATGTAGTTGTTAATTGATGGTTCTACATGTATTTGCTGCAGTTGTTCTGAGAAAGAAATTACTGAAGAAGTATCATCATAATCATCAAAATAAAGAACAGCACTGTACCAAGAGTTGGTATGTTTATGTTCTCTGGACATACCATTCTCACAGGTAAGAGTGAACCACGATGTTGATATTTGAATT
>Ga0207993_1000631_pt1 | contig 13801 bp, 13 predicted proteins | sample ETN01SmetaG_2_FD_185791 | JGI IMG/M metagenome (GOLD analysis project Ga0207993, IMG submission 185791) | Marine microbial and viral communities from oxygen minimum zone, Eastern Pacific Ocean - ETNP2014F12-01SV265 (SPAdes) (version 2) | ecosystem: Environmental > Aquatic > Marine > Oceanic ...
AAATCAAAAAAATTTAACTCCTAAATATTATGAGAATATTATTAGAGGTAAAACAAAAGGATGGATAGATGTTTATGTTTTAAATAAACTTGGATCTATAGAAGAAGGCAAACCTGTTTATCCTAATTACAAACAAGAATTACATTTAACAAAAGAAACTATTGAACCTAATCCACTTCAACCCTTATATATTGGTATTGACTTTGGATTAACTCCTGCAGCTGTCTTTGCTCAAAGATTAGTTACAGGTAGATGGAATATATTAAATGAGCTTGTATGTTTTGATATGGGTGTAATGAGATTCTCTGAATTACTTAGAGGTGAAATAAGAAAGCTATATAGAAATTATGAAGTTATGATTTACGGAGATCCTGCTGGAGATTTTAGATCTCAAACAGATGAAAGGACTCCATTTCAAATTATGAGAACCTATGGATTAAAAGCAATACCTGCTCCATCAAATGATCCTGCATTAAGAATAGAAGCTGTTGATGCAGCTCTTTGCAGACTATTAGATGGTAAGCCTGGATTTCAATTAGATCCTCAATGTATTAATTTAAAAAAAGGATTTAATGGAGGATATCATTATAGAAGATTACAAACATCTGGTAATAGATATGATGAGAAGCCTATGAAAAATAGATACTCTCACTGCCACGATGCATTACAATATTTAATGATGGGAGCTGGTGAAGGTAGAACTATTTTATCAGGAACTAATAGAAGTCAACCTACTATAGTTAAAAAGGATTGGGATGTCTTTGCTAAACAAACTAAAAAAAGAAAGGTTAAAAAAGTATGGGATTTGTTCAGAAGGAATGGTTAATATATTTTTACGAAAATCCTAAGGAAGAAAGAAGTCCTTGGTTACATTTTGTTAAAAAAGGATTTAGGCATTGTGGTGCATTAGGTTATGTACAACCTATTAAAAGGTGGGTTCATTTAGAATGGACTCATATGGGAGTACGACATATCTTATTAGATGATGATGAAATGAATCAAATAATAAGCTATATGTATGATTTTAAAATGCTTAAATGCCCTGTTAAAGATCTGTATCAGCTATTAAGAATCAAAGATTACACCTGTGTTTCATTTGTAATGAGATTAATAGGCTATTACAAGTGGTGGATCTTTACTCCATACCAATTATATTGTGCGTTGAAAAAAGATGGATATCAGTCATTTTACCAAAATATCAGGAGAAATAATGTCAAAGAAGAACAAATCGATACAAGAAATAATTGAAGCAATAGAAGATCTTCATACTCAAGAAGATGATTTATTACAACAACTAAAAGATAATTGTTGTGATCTTGAAGATATGGATGACGATTTAGATGCTGACTTTGAGGAGGACAGATAATGGGAACTGGAGTTAAAGATAAATTAAAAAATATTTGGACAGAGTATAAAAATACTCAAAAAGAAAATAAAGATGCAGCACAAGATTACTATGAAAAATTTATTAAAGATAAATCTATCAAAGAAAAAATTAAACATTCAATTAAGATAAAAAAATATTAAAATTATGGGCGGAATATTTTCAAAACCAAAACCACCACCAAGAAATCTAGCTCTTGAAAAACAATTAGCTGACGCAAAAGCTGCCGAACAAAGACGGGCAGATGAGTTAGCTGCTAAAACAGCAGAACAAGAATACAAGGTAGCTAAAGGTTTATACGGATCTAGATCATTATTTGGTAAAGCAGGTGGTCGAGGTTACTTTGATACGGTTTAAAAAACTATGGCATATGTCGATATATCAGATACTCCATCAGTTGGTGGAACAGATAAAGCAACTTCTATACTTAAAAAGTATAAAGAAGCTCAGAATGTAAAGGATCATTGGAAGGATAAATTCGAAGAAGCATATGAGTATTGTCTCCCTAATCGCGAGTCTTTTTATGATGAATCTCCAGGTCAAAGAAGAACCGATAAAATATTTGATGAAACCGCTGTTGTTGGAGTACAAGAGTTCGCATCAAGACTCCAAGCAGGAATCACACCCACATTTGCAAGATGGGCAGACTTTCAAGCTGGATCTGAAATTCCACCAGAACAACGAAACTCAATAAATTTAGAATTAGATAAAATTACTAATTATGTTTTTCAAGTTTTACAAACTTCAAACTTTAATCAAGAAGTACATGAATCATTTATGGATCTTGCTATTGGTACTGGAGTTATGTTGGTTGAAGAAGGTGATGCAATAAACCCATTAAAATTTACAGCAGTTCCTTTACCTAGAGTATGTTTAAGTAATGGGCCTGATAATAAAATAGATTCAGTTTATAGAGTTAGATATTGCAAACCTGAAGAAATAAATATCTTATATCCTAAAGCAGTTTTACCTGAAAATTTTGATCCATTAAAACAAAAGAAACAAGTTAAATTAATAGAAGCTGTTTATAAAATTTATGAACACAATGTAGAAAAGCATAAGCTATGTGTTGTAATGGAAAATCCTAAAGCAGTTATCTTTGAAGAAGAATATAAAGGAGAAGGTTCAAATCCTTATTTAGTATTTAGATGGAACAAAGCATCTGGTGAAGTTTATGGTAGAGGCCCAGTATTTAATGCAATGGGTGCTATTAAAACTTGTAACTTAACTGTAGAATTAATATTACAAAATGCTCAAATGTCAGTAAGTGGAGTTTATACTTATGAAGACGATGGCGTAATTAATCCAGACAATATCTCTCTTGTACCTGGATCTTTAATACCAGTAGCTCCTGGTAGTAAAGGGTTAGTACCAATTAGTGCAGCATCAAACTTTGATGTTGCTCAATTGGTTTTACAAGATATGAGAAACAATATTAAAAAAGCATTATATATGGAAACTCTTGGAAGACCTGAAGGAACTCCAATGACAGCTACAGAAGTTTCAGAAAGAATGGCAGATCTTTCAAAACAAATAGGATCTTCATTTGGAAGACTTCAATCAGAATTTATTAATCCATTATTAAAAAGAATAATTAGAATATTAGCTAAACAAGGTAGAATAACTATTCCTTCTATAGATGGTAGAGAAGTACAGGTATCTCCACGATCTCCATTAGCACAAGCTCAACATTTACAAGATGTTGCTGATGTAACTAGATTTAATGAAATTATTGCTGGTACATTTGGGCCACAAATGATAAATGTAATTGTGAACCAAAGTGAAACAGCAAAATACATAGCCGAGAAAATGAATCTTCCTGAGAAGTTGATAAGAGATGAATCTGAACAACGAAGAATTGTTGAACAGATTTCACAGCTACAGCAGTCAGCTGAAGCTCCACAAGATCCTGCTGGAGCTCCTCCAAATCAACAACAAGGAATGTAATGTCTTGGGATGCTTTAAAAACACAAAAAGAAAAATCAATACCAACTAAAAGTATAGACGGTTTCATTCGAAACCCTGAAGATGAAACAAAATTAAATAAACATTTTGCTAATGTCTTTAAGGGTGAAGAAGGAAAAGCAGTAATAGACTATTTAAAATCTATTACTACTGAAACTGTTGCTGGGCCAAACATCACCAGTAACGGCTTATTCCATATTGAAGGAATGAGATTTTTAATGGGTGTAATAACAACACGAATAAAAAAAGGAGAAAAAGATGGCAGATGATAATGCTAATGAAACAACAGCACCAATCGCCACAGAACAACCTTCTGAGGCAACTAGACCTGAATATGTTCAGGAAAAGTTTTGGAACGCTGACACAAAACAAGTCAATGTAGAAAACCTAGCTTCAAGTTATAATACACTTGAACAAAAATTAGGTTCTCGTACAGAAGATCTTTCTAAACAAATCAGAGAAGATATTGAAAAAGAAAGATTAAATAATGTTCCAGAGTCCTACAAATTAAATGTTCCTGAAATTCCAGAGAATGTAAATTTAAAAGTTGATAAGGAAATGGAATTAGTTCAATGGTGGGATAATACTGCTAAGAAAGCAGGACTTACCCAAGAGCAATATGATGAAGGTGTTAAAGCCTTTGTTAATAATGCTATGAGTCAATTACCTAATCAAGATTTAGAAATACAAAAACTTGGTGACAAAGGTAAAGATAGAGTACAAGCAGCAGAATTGTGGAGTAAAAAACATTTATCACCAGAAGGTTATAATAATTTTGCTAGACTAGCTTCTACTGCTGAAGGCGTTAAGGTTATTGAAGAATTAATGAATCTTAATAAAGACTCTAGTATGCCAACTACACCTACACAAGTAGATGTTTCAGCTTCTGCTGACGACTTAAAATCAATGCTTAATGATCCTCGTTACTATGATAGTGCAAGACGAGATCCAGCATATGTAAAAAGAGTAACAGAGTTGTATGAGAAGGCTTACAAAAACACACAAAAGTAAAGTTAAGTTTAACTTTAAGAAACTTAAAAAACCTATAAAGTGGCTTGATTGTGTAAGTCAAACAGGTTGGATCAGTGAAAAAGATATTGAAGCTGCCAGACCTTCTACTTGCATAACAGGCGACTTTTGGGTTTATAAAGATACACCTGAATACATAACATTATTTGGTACATACTCCTGCGATGAAAAAGGAGAGATAGAATTTGGAGAAGTTATTACTATACCTAAAAAGTGGGTATAATGTGCGTTGCCTACAACATCTAGTAAATTTAATTATCACTTAGACCTGAAAAGTTTCAATGTTAGCCCTTTTTGGATAACTAATATAATCTTTACAGACAATCGATTGTTTAACATTAACTATAACAAAAAGGACACAATACTATGGCAAGTTCAATAAATAATGCCTTTATTACTCAGTTTGAAGCTGAAGTCCATATGGCTTATCAGCGTATGGGTTCAAAGCTAAAAAACTTAGTAAGAACTGTCAACGGTGTTAACGGATCGACTGTTAAGTTCCAGAAAGTTGCAAAAGGTTCTGCAAACACGAAAGCAAGACATGCTGAGTTGGTTGCAATGGATCTAGCTCACAGCAATGTAAGTGCAACTTTAACGGATTACTATGCAGCAGATTATGTTGACAAATTAGACGAACTAAAGGTTAACATTGACGAAAGACAAGTTGTGGCTCAATCAGCAGCGTATGCATTAGGTAGAAAAACTGACCAAGTGCTTATCGATGTTCTTGATGCTTCAACTTCTATTGCTGTTAATGTCAATTCTGATTCTTCTGAAGCTATGACTTTAGTCAAAGCTAAGAATATGATGGAAGTGTTCAATGGTAATGATGTACCAGATGATGGTCAAAGATACTGGGTTGTAGGGCCAAGACAATGGTCTGACCTATTATCAATAGATCAGTTTTCTAGAGTAGAATATGTAGGGCCGAATGAACTACCATTCCCTGGCGGTATAACTGCTAAGAGATGGATGGGATTCTTGTTCTTCGTACACTCTGGATTATCTTTATCTGGTGACGACAGAAAAACATTGGCGTTCCACAAATCAGCTATTGGCTGCGGTATCGGTTCAGATGTACGAACTGAAGTTAACTACATCCCTGAAAAAGTATCTCACTTAATCACTTCTATGATTTCATTAGGTGCAGTAGAAATTGATGGCGATGCAGCTAGAGTTCAGCTTTGTGACGAGTAATAAATAGGAGGAATATAAAATGGCTTACTCAACAGACAATCCTGTGAAAAAAATTTCACAGATGGGTGCTAGTAATTCTCTTTGGTATTACACTGACGGAGATGCAATTGGCACAATAGATGATGATAACTACTTTTTATCATCACACGCGGAGTTAAAAGTTGGTGATATTATATTTGTAAATAGTGGAGGAAACGCTGCAGTAGATATTTTAATGGTATCTGTAAATGATAGTGGTTCTAACCTAGATACAGTATTATTATCATAATACTTTAAAAACTTAGGGGGAGAAATCCCCCTGAGTTACTGATAAAAATAAAAATTATGGCAACAACAAAAATAGATATCTGTGCAAGAGCTTTGATAATGATAGGTGCTCAACCTATATCTTCATTTTCAGATGGTAGCACAGAAGCATTAGTTGCATCTAATATTTATGATGATGTTGTAGAAGCATCTTTGACAAGACATAGATGGAGATTTGCAACAACACAACAACAGCTTTCATTATTAACAAGTGCTCCAACAGGTAGATATGATTATGCATATCAAGTACCTACTTCACCTGCGGTATTACAAATAATTACATTAACAGTTAATGATTATGTAATTCCTTATTCAAGATATCAAAACTATATTTATTTAAATGGCTATGGAGCAAACAACGAAGTTATTATGGATTATATTTACAAAGTAGATGAACAATATTTTCCACCTCATTTTAGACTAGCTTTAGAATATGAACTAGCAGCTTTATTTGCAGGTTCAGTTGCAAGAGATAATGGTTTAATAGAACAATTTAAAACTTTATCAGAAAGACAATTTCTTATTGCTAGAAATATTGATTCTACTGAAACTACTTCTAAAGTTTTAGATACTAATAGATTTATAAACGCTAGAAGATCAACGAGAACAGATGCATAATGCCAAGAGTATTACGAAGCGTATTAACCAATTTTTCATCAGGGGAATTAAATCCTTTATTAGCAACTAGAACAGATGTAGCATCTTATTTTCAAGGTGCAAAACAATGTAGAAATTTTGCATTACTTTCAGAAGGTGGAGTAATGAGAAGACCAGGTACAACTTACCTTGCTTCATTACCTGCTGAATGTAGATTAATTCCATTTATATTTTCTGATGATGAAGTAGCTATTATAGCATTATCTAATCAAAGAATGGATGTATATAATGTTAGTGGTACAGCTATTACATCTAATTACACAACTAATTGTAACTGGACTACAGCTCAATTATTTGAATTAAATTTTGCTCAATTTGGAGATACTATTTATGTAACTCATAGAAATAATGCAATTCGAAAAATATTTAGAGCATCAGCAAGTTCATTTACAGTTACTACATTTGCTTTTGATACTCATTCTTCTGGATATCCAATATACCAACCATATTACAAATATGCAGACTCAGCGACAACAATATCTACAAGTGGAACAAGTGGCTCAGTAACAGTTACTGCAAGTGCTAATACTTTTACTAACTCTTGGGTAGGAATAAATATTCGAAAAAATAAAAAGACAATGACAATAACTGGTTATTCAAGTGCAACACAAGTTACAGCTACAGTTAATGAAACATTAGATAACACAACTGCAACAGCAGATTGGGATGAACAAACTATATCTTCATTAAGAGGATATCCTCAAGCAGTTACTTTCCATAATAGTAGATTATGGTTTGGTGGATTATTTTCTAGACCTGCAGGAATAGTAGCATCTAAGATTTCTGAATATACTAATTTTGATGTAGATGATGGAGAATCTAATGACGCAATTGATTTAGATATTGCAGGTGATCAAGTTAACGAAGTTAGACATATGATATCTGGAAAAGAATTATTAATCTTTACAGATGGTGGAGAATATTATGTACCACCTTCTTCTGATAATACTATTACTCCAGGTAATATATCAATTGAAAAACAAACACCTTATGGAATATCTAGAACAGCTCCTCAGATGTTTGATCAAGCAGCAGGTTATGTTCAAAAGAATGGTAAAACAATTAGAGAGTTTATTTATTCAGATATTGAAGATGGATATAAATCTGCCTCAGTATCTGTATTAGCACAACACTTAATAGATAGTCCAAAACAAATAGCTATTATGAAAGGTAATACTGTTAGACCTGAGCAATATGCTTTCTTTTTAAATAATGGAACAACACAAGCAGGAAAACTTTCTGTATTTCATTCTATAAGAGATGAAAAAATTGCAGGATGGAGTATGTGGACTACAAGAACAAATGATTTATATCAATCTATTGTAGCTTTAAATGATAATTTAATTGTAGCTGTTAAAAGACAACTTAATAGCTCAACTGTATATACATTAGAAAAATTTTCTGATGATGATTCAGTTACTTTAGATTGTCAAGGAACAACAACATTATCTCAAAGAGGAACTCCTCTTGTAGATGGAGGATCTCAATCTGGAACTACATTAGTTATAGATGGATTAACATCAGCTCCTGTTACTAATGAAACTTTTACAATTGCAGGAAATGCAACTGAATATACAATACAAGGAGTAACTGATAATGGTTCAGGAGAATACAGCGTAACTTTAAATAAAACTTTAGCAGCAACTCCAGGAAATAATGCAGTAATAACTTTTACAAAAGGTTTTTTTCATACTGTTCCTTCCATTTATCAAGCAGAAAAAGTAAATGCTGTAGTGGGTAATTCATCATTAGGAGAATACACAGTATCAGGATCTAACACTATAACATTAACTGCATCAGCAGGAGCTCAAGCTACAGGTGTTAAAGTAGGATTTAATTATATTCCAATTATTGAAACTATGCCTGTTGACAAAGAGTTACCTGAAGGGCCATTAACAGGATTGCCTAAAAGAATATCTAGAGCTATAGTAGATATCAATAGTACTTTAGATATGACAATTAAAGCAGCAGATAAAACAGCAAAAGAATTAGTAGTACATCAATTAGGTTTTACAGCAGGTTCAGATTTAGAACCTGTAACTTCTAAAAAAGAATTTTATTTTTTAGGATATAGTAAAAACCCAACAGTAACAATTTCTCAAAATGATCCATTACCATTAAGATTATTAGGGATGTCAGTAGAGGTGGTATTTGTATGAAGATTTATACTAAGATAGTTTATGATATTAATGATAATATTATAGAAGAAGAATCATTTGAATATAATGGGCCAATAGCAAAAGCTGATGCTGGTACAATGATGTTAGCATCTTCTGTATTTTCAGCAGCTAAAACATATACAGATATACAATATGCTAAAGCTGAACACGATGCATATAAATATCAATTACATCTAGATATGGAAAAAACAGAACTAGATGGAATGATTGAAAAAAATCAAATTGAAGAATCTGGTCAAAAACAAAAAGCTAATAATTTAGCTTATGCGGTAGCACAAGGTTATCTAGATACATCTAGACATTTCTTAGCAGTACAAGATGATCAAGATAGAATTACAGGTCAAGATAAAAAACTTGTGAGTTTGAATACTACATATGCTGTGGGAATACTTAAAAATAAAAGATATGTTGACAAACTTAAAACAGACAATGCAGTCTTTGGTGGTTACTTATCTATTGCTGCCGATCTTTCTGGTGGCTATGGTAAGTACAAACATTACAAAGAAAAACCAAAAAAGAAATCAATTACAGGATCTAATTCAGATAGTAGTGACTCAGGATGGAGGTACGATTAATATGGCTTTAAAGAAAACAGAATCACAAGTGAATGTATCTTCAGCAGCTAATGCTAGAAATTTAAAAGCTGATAAATCAATGGGTAGTTCTTCTTTAGCATATGCAGAAAAAAGCGTTACAAATACTTTCGACTTTTTTTCTAAAATTAAAGCTGAACAAGCTCAAGCTCATCATTATTCTAAATTTACAGTAGATCTTAAAAAGAAATTTGACGAAGTAGAAAGAGATTATCCTATGGATGGAGATTACTTTAAACAAATTACTGACAAATGGATTAATACTCAATTAGAAGGTATGCCAAAATTTTTACAACCAGGTGCAATGCAAGAAGCAGCAACTCATCAAGCTAGTTATGTTTCAAAAATAATGAATTTGAAATGGACACACGATGATCAAAATACTTGGAACGATTCTGAAAGAGCTCTTGAAATTAAAATGAATAAATTAGATATGTCTATTAATGCAATTACTTCTAACCCAGCGTTAGAAACTGAAGATTCGGCAGTTACCTTAACTAAAATTAATAGTTTAATTGAACAAGAAATAGGTTTGATGATTGGCCCTTATGAAAAAACTTTATTGTATATGAATAAAAGAGGTTACAATGCTTTTACAGCTGGGCATAATGATGAAAGAATTAAAAATATTTTAATTGATATAGAGAAGAAAAGAGTATCAGCTATTTATGAAATAATGCCTGATGGTGAAAAAGGCAGATATATAAATGATTATATTAATTATCAAAATGGATATCAAAACGAAAGATTAGAAAAAATGTTTGGTGTTAATGGTAATCAATCAATGACACTTAATGTTTATGAATTAACTAAAAATAAAGAATTAAGAACTGAGATTATAGAACACGCTACTTCATTAAGTAGTAAATATATTGTAAATAAAAATAATGAATTATCTGCTAATGCAGAAGATAATAATAAAACTAGTTTAAAAACTACAGCATGGGATAATCAAGAAGTAACTACATTAAATAATGGTAGCAATATTTATATGGGTTTAAATAATAAATTCTTTGATATAAATAGTCCAACTTCATTACAAAAATATTTTTATTCTCATCCTTCTACTGTAGGTATAAGAAATCAAAAAACTTTTAAACAATTTGAATACAATGTAAAATTAGTTGATAAATATTTAATACCTCTTATTCAAGGTAAAAGTTCTATTTTACCTAAAGATGAAAAAGATAAGGCATTTATTTTAAAAGGATTAATAGATAATTTAGATATTAAAAATACAGAACCATCAGATTTAGTTGCAACAATTAATGATGTTAGAGCTCAAAATACTAAATGGGGTAAATTATTAAATTATACTTCTAAATTTAATGTAGTTCCTGAACAATTAAGTGCTAGATTTTTTGATCTTAAACATATTTCTCCTAAAAATCCAGAAGGTATAGATGATATTAAACTTAATATGGGTATATACAATTACATTAAAAGCATTAATTCTTCATTTGATTTTTCTCAATTAGATGGACATGAGTTTTATGAATATGCTTATGCTAAAGGAATTAATAGAAGTGGATCTAATAATGAAATAGCTATTGCTATAGAAAAATTTTATGGCAAAGATGGAAGTTTATCTTATGAAAAAAGAGAAGCTATATTAGATGCTGAATTAAATACAGGCCCAAAAATTAATTTAGAACCTGTATTAGGTGATGCAGAAAAATCATCAATTACAAAAGACGGAGAACATAATATGTTTGATAAAGTCTTGTATAATAAATTAAATAAATGGAATACTAAAAGAGATTGGGTAAGTGAATCTTATTTACAATTAAGTGATTTTTTATTTACTTCTGCAGGTAAATTATCAGATAAAGATCATATTAAAAAATATTGGGCAGATAGAGTTAAAACATTTGAAGAAGCTCCTGACGGAATTAAAGCTATTCTTGAAAATGGATGGTTTGGAACTGAATTAAGTTGGATTCCTTTTGCAGGATGGGTAGGAGGTGCAACTCCATATGTTGGGCAAACTTATATATCAGAAGATAAAAGACAGTTAATATTTAAAGAATGGAAACATCAATACTTAATGTTAAATGATGGAACTATTAATTTAAATTCTAAAGAAGGTGAAAAATTATCTGAGATTGCTATGAATAAAGCAATTGCTAAATTTGCAAATTACGAAGTTAATACTACTACATATGATGCCAACAAATGGCTTCAAGCAGACAAACTTGAAGTAGCAAATGAAATAGGTGAATTAAAATATAAAAATTTATCTTTATCTAAAGATTCTGATGAATATAAAAATAATGAAGCTAAAATACAAAATTTAGAAAATAGTTCTAAAAATATTAAAGTTACAAATACTACTTGGGCACCTGCTGTAGAAAAAATATTTGATGTTAATAGTAAAACAGCTAAAACTATAATGGCAGCTGATGCTGAAAAAATTATTACAGATATGTATATTAATAACAAAGATGAATATATTCAAATCTTTGGAGATTTTGAACCTAAATATATAATTAGAAATAGAAAATTTACTGATGGTATTCAAGTTTCTATTAATGAAAATATGCCAGGTGAAGATGGATTACCTCAAATGAAATTATTAATTAGAGATGTAGATGGTGCTATGTATGATTTAAATGAATTGTCAGGTAATACTAATTATAGATTATATACTAGTAATGTAAAATTAGATAATGGTGTTCCTTTTACTTATGAAAATTTAAAAGAACATAAAGCTATAGAACAAGCAACAGCATTAACAAATAATATAAAAGATTTTGTTCCATTATCAGATGGAGTTGAAAATTTTATTTATGAAACATTTAGAAATTTAACTAAATTCTCAATAGATGCTGGTAACTGGGAAGCAACATTACCTTCTATATCAAACTTATGGACAGATGATATTAATCATAAAACATATTCTCAATTTTCTTTTGCTAAATGGAAAAAACAAAATATGGAAGCAGCAAACAATGAGGATTTAAAATGGTGGGGTATATCTTTAAATGATAATGATTCATTAACTATTAACGCTGTTAGTAAAGCAATAGGTTGGGTTTTAAATGCTACTGATTTAGATGGTAAAGTTTTTGAATACGAAGATCAAATTAATAAAGCTGTATTTGAAATAGCTTCTAAACAAAAGAAATATGAAGAAATTGAGAAAAAAGGTTGGAGCAGTAAATCTGCTTTAACAATTCCTTCTGATGTTCCTATTACAATGTATAATGCTAATTTATCTTTTCAAGATTGGGCTTTACAAAATTACAATAAAAAAGAATTACCATTTCCATTTAGAACAAACAATTGGTTAGCTTTATGGAAAACTAATAATAAATGGAATGGAAAAATTAATACAGCTGAAAATTCTAAACTAGAAGTATTTGAAAATCCTTCTTGGGGTATTAGAGCTGCATTAATTAATATAGCTAATAAATCTATATTAGTTAGAGGTACAGCAGATAAGCCTGGAGAAGCAACTGCTACATTAGGTAGTGAACCAACATTAGAAGAATTTATAAAAAATGGTCATATGCCTAAAGAATGGAAATCTTATTTAGCTCACTTTAAAAAAGAATTAAATTGGGAAAAAGATCATGTAATTAATTTAAAAGATGCTGAGCAAATGGCAACTATTGTTATGACAATGGCGTATCATGAAAATGGTAAAGACGCTAATGGAGATTATCTTTTAGATAAATGGAGTTGCGATATTGTTGATGGTTTAGAAGCAGACGATGCTTTAGGAATTTGCCAAAATGAAATGGAGGGAACTATTATTTGTAGTATAGATAAAGACTTATTACAAATAGAAGGCTTACATTATAATTGGAATAAATCTGAATTTAGTAATATAACTAAGTACGATGCTTGGCAAAAGTTATACGAACAAACTTTATCAGGAGATTCAACAGATAATATAGTTGGCATACCTCGCGTCGGAGAGAAAAAAGCTAAGAAAATATTAGCTGAATGTTTTTCTGAGGATGAAGCTGAAAGATGCTCTATATTTGCTTATAAAAGTTATTATGATGAAGATGGAGAAAGTATGCAAAGAGCACTACTTTCTGCACCATTAGAATACGTTAGAATATCATCAAAATTTTCTCATAGTAGGCTTCACCCAATTAAAAAAATTTATAGACCACACTATGGAGTAGATTATGCTGCTCCATCTGGAACAGATGTAGTATCTACAGGGGATGGTAAAATTATCTTTGCAGCTAGATCCGGAGGTGCTGGAAACATGATAAAGATAAAACATGCTTTTGGCAATATAGAAACCAAATATTTACATCTACTTAAATTTGAAAAAGGAATTAAAGTTGGAAAATATGTTGAGCAAGGTCAAAAAATTGGCGAAGTAGGAAGTACGGGATTAAGTACAGGGCCCCATTTAGACTACAGGGTTTATATTAATGGAAGACCTCAGAACCCATTAAAGTTAAATGTTCCAAGTAAAGATCCTATTCCAAAAAATTTAAAATCTAAATATCAATTAGATATTACCG
>Ga0207993_1000638_pt1 | contig 13709 bp, 14 predicted proteins | sample ETN01SmetaG_2_FD_185791 | JGI IMG/M metagenome (GOLD analysis project Ga0207993, IMG submission 185791) | Marine microbial and viral communities from oxygen minimum zone, Eastern Pacific Ocean - ETNP2014F12-01SV265 (SPAdes) (version 2) | ecosystem: Environmental > Aquatic > Marine > Oceanic ...
AAACGCAATACATTGGACCATCTTTTGACATGGGCATAAAACAATGATTCACAAAGCCAGCATCAAACCATCTTTTAGTTCTTTTTTCTCTTTCTTCTTCATTAAGATCACCATCAGGATGTTCCCACCAAGTTTTAGCCATATCAGGCTTGAAAATGTGGTGGACTAAATAAAATTCAGATGCCATATCGATTCCAAATAAATGTTACGTGCCAATTCCTCTTGGGGGAAGCTAATTAACCATAACTTTGAAAAAATTACAAGAGAGGTCTATATTGTGTGTGATTGGAAGGGGTTCAGCAGACCAGCAGGATAGAATCAATCAAAACCGACTGACACTTGTAAACCTTTGAAAAGACTGGCGGGTCTGGTAATTCCTAATCCCAAGCTCTGCGTTTGAGTCCTGCATGAATAGAATCTATTTTCTAATGTTCATTAAAATTTCCCCCAAAGAAAGGGACTGGATGTACTAGAAAGTTGGAAGAGCCTGTTTTACCCCCCCTGCCCCAAAGTTTCTGAACAAGTGGTATTTTAGAAGATCCGGAAATCGCAGCAGAGCGCAATCCACCAAGCGCATTGTTTCAGTTGAGCATGGGGAATGTGGATTTTAACACCGTAAGCTGGAGGCCAAGCGTAACTGGGCCACCTGGGCCTCAGGGAACAGATGCCAAAGAGAGAACCACTTGGAGTGAACCATCCTCAGACGAGCATGGGTTTTCTTGGTGATAATAAATCAAAAGCCAAATGGCACCGCTAGTTGAGTTGCTCCGACCCACCCTTAAACTAATCTGAGACTGTTTTCGTAAACTCCTAGCTTTAGGAGGCAAATTTGACTTACCAAAAAAAGTGTATTTTAACGCCCATCGTCTGTCTGATTTTTATCTGGGCGTGCAGTTCCCTGCCGAGTGCTCAAACGCAGGGACAGGAGGACTCCCACGTCATGAGTCATGTTCATGTACCCGGTCATCAGCATGATTACCCAGAAACCTTTTCCAACCCTCCTGGCAGCGTTGAGAGAAACTTCAGCTGGGAATCACTATGGTTTTTTCCATCTCGGCCATTTGCTCAGCTTTTTGATCAGGATGTTCCTGAAGGATTTGTGATTGAATCCGATGACGCAAAAGCACAATTCGAGGACGCCGAGGGTAAAAATAGTGTGACTTGGATTGGTCATATGTCCACGGTGATTCGTTTGGATGGCAGAGTGATTTTGTTGGATCCCTGGTTTACAGACTATGCATCACCATTACCTCCTTTTGGGCCGCACCGCAAAATGCCGCCTGGGCTATCCTTGGAGCAACTGCCTCCCATCGACCTCGTGGTTGTGTCTCATAATCACTATGATCATTTTGATCTCCCCACGCTGGAAAGTTTACCTAATCCAGAAAACATTACCCTGATTATGCCTCTTAGGATGGGCGCTTATGTGGAGCATATTCCATTCAAGGAAGTGATCGAACTGGCTTGGGACGAGACGGTTGTGAGAGTTGGGATTGAAGTGACTGCGTTACCCGTGGTCCATTTTTCAGCCCGAGGTTTATTCGACAGAAATGAAACCCTCTGGGCCGGGTTTGCATTAAAAGGACAGCGCAGTGGAGGAAGCTTGTTTCACTTCGAGGGTGACTACGGCAATACCTATCGTCGCATCGGCCAAGAACATGGACCTTTTGATATTGCGCTCATCGCCGTTGGTGCTTATAAACCGAGAGATATCATGGTTGGGGCACATTGTGCACTGGACGACTGCGTGCAGGCTGGGATCGACCTTAAGGCGGATATCCTCATCCCAGTTCATTGGGGAACCACGGTCCTGGGGACCGAAGATATTTATGAAACAGGTCAGGAGTTTCGGGAGGAAGCGCTTGCTAAAGGTATTCCGGATGAGCGTATCTGGCTCATGAAAATTGGAGAAACACGGATTTTCTAGTTGAAAGACGGTTCCGCGAACGGAGCTTAACCGGTATTTTCTGAAGAGAAATTTTTCAAATGAAACGCTCAAAAATTATGAGTGAGTTGTTTTGGATTCAGCGAAGTTAACCGAAAACCAGTACTTCGTCACTGGCTGACTGAAAATGTATCGACAGTTCCTTGTTCTTCTCTTCTGGATCCTGCCTTTATCTACCTGGGCAGACCAGCATTTAAAAATGGACACCTCTGAGGTCACCATTGCTGAATTCTCTGAATTCGCTGATGCAGTGGGATTGCTTACAAAGGCAGAAAAAGAAGGAGGAATGGTCTATGAATCAGGATGGGTAACCAAAAAAGGATGGAATTGGAGGACTCCCTATGGGGTTCCTAGTCCGTCCGATGAGCCTGCCGTCCACATTACCTTTGACGAGGCATCTGCTTTTTGTCGATGGAAAAAAAAGCGCCTGCCAAGCCGCAAAGAATGGATAGATGCGGCTTACACGGAAAATCGTGAAAATCCAACTGACGGGTTTCAAAAAGGGAAGACCTATCGTTTCCCAACCGGTGATTCCCCAGAAGGCGCAAATTGTCTCAAGGAATGTCAAATTGAAGCTTTCCCTCCTCCAGGCAAAAAGAACTACAGCATTAAACTGAGAAGGGGGGCAGGTCATGCCTGTGTTGCAACAACAAAAAAGGGGGTGAACGGGTTGTATGACATGGGAGCCAATGTCTGGGAATGGGCCTTCATCGGTCAAGGTCCTCAGCAGGGGACGATGGGAGGTTCTTGGTGGTATGGGGCACGGCAGATGGAAGCGGATTATGGTGCAACCAAACCAAGAGATATGGCGGTAGTGTACATAGGATTTCGATGCATTGATGAAAAATAGCCCTCCATCATCAGGATCGGACCCCATGTTTTAAGCTGTACATAATTACCAAGTCATCATCTTCTGGAAATGAACCGCTGGAGTGATCTACACGGATCCGATCGGGTAGATGAACGGAAGCTCAGGGTGGGCATTTGCCAAAAAACCACATTGAATAAAACGACCCTCCTCAATTATTTGAATCGTTCCGTTGTATCATTGACAAACCGATGATTTCGGGAATTCAGAACACCATGCTGATTTTTGCTCAGTATTTGAGACGCCTGATTGTGATGCTTGCATTTGCATCGCCTCAAGTTCACTTTCAGACAAACCACTTTGGGACGCCGTTTCCGATTCGTGATGCGCGTGGTTGTGTCCATGGTGGTGTGCATGGCATCCTGCAAAAACAAAAATGGATAATACCAATCCAAGCATGCTGAAATAAAGGCGTTGGGGGTTAATTGATTTCATAACAGTTCCTTTTTTAGGTTGAAGATTAATCTGATTTCAGCAGATTAGGGTTTAAAGAAACGATGGCATTTCCCATGGTTCCAGGTAATGGAAAATCATGATTACGACGATGAAAAAGCAACCGATTTTTGGATAAAAATACCCGTTGGTGCAAGCAACAAAAATCCAGAAATAAATAAACGATCAAAAAAAGAGACTCATTCTCTAGTCTTCGTACTTGACTGTCCTTCAGGATGAAGATGTTTTATGCGATTCATCCTTTTTTCCAACTCCTTCAAAAGATTTTTTCTGGCATAAGGTTTCATGGTCTTCCATTGTCTCGCTTCCTGACGAGTCCGACCGCAGCCCAGGCACCAATCGCCCTGTCCCGTAAATTCGCATACATTGATGCAAGGGCTATAGTTTCGTTTCACTTAAATTCTCTCAAAAAAACCTTTAGAGAGAACGCAATGCCAGTTCAACTCCCGGTTCAAGCTTTCGCAATTGGTTGAGCTCTTCGAAAAGACGTTGCTCTAAATTTTTAAAATTGAGAGGCATGGACCGCTGACAAATGGTATATCCTTTTCCAACGGTTCGATATCCCTTCCATTGCCTAATCCGGTCCCCCTCGATCTCAAGAAATTTTTGTATAAACAATTGCTGCGATGGGCAATCATCTTCGGCATGCATGCAGATCGGGAATGCTTTGTCTTTAATCTGAGGTGCTTCAATATAGGTTTCAAAATGGATCCCACCCTGATTTTCGTTGTGCCAATTGGCCTTGTAGAGTTGCAGGTATTCCCCTCGGTTGTAGATTTCCCAGTCAGGTTCAAACCAACTCGCCTGTTTCAGTTTTTTTTCAAGATTACGGAAAATATTTTTGATGTTTTTCATGCCGTGATGAAAGAATTAAAAAAACTGGATTTTCCAAGTGGGGCAGCATCAATTAGCTCAAAATCGAAAAGAGGTGATTCCGATAAGATTTTTGCTGGTTTTGAGAAATGAGGGCCGTGAAAACTCCGACCCTCAAATCAATCAAGATAGGGTCTGAGAACAATGATGAAAGGAATCTGATTTCAGACCCATGGAACTATTCTCAGACTGCGAGTGTTTTGAAGCCACCGCTCGCTGGGCTTTCATGGTAAAGTCGAAATGTTATATTGTACCGTTTAGAAATCAAGAGGAATTTTTTAAAAACCATCAGACCAAGGATTTTAACAGCAGCAAATCAGTAAAATCTAAGTGGCTAGTTGAGCGCCAAAGAGTGGTGGAAGGGTGACCGCAAAGGGAAATCTGTCATTGGGCAGAAACGAAACTGTGGGGCATTAGGTCCGCCAGACGGTGATGCAGCCTTGAGCATCCAGGGCCGCAAGAGCCCGGTCATCGGGGCGCCAGTATAATTGAGAAACGGCATCAAGAGCGACTGCGACTCCTATTCCTTTTCCTTGTTTGCCACTCTTGAGAGACCAAACGGCAACCTCACCATCCCGGGATCCCGAGGCCAGGTTCATCCCGCGGCAGGCAAAGGTCAGAGTTGTGATAGGTTGTTCATGAAATTCTAGAAATCCAGGTTCGGTTCCTTCCGGACCATCTCCCTGAAAGCTCCAAACCGTTACGTCCTGCCCACCTCCGGTGGCCAAGAGGATACCATTCGCACTAAAGGCTAATGCGGATGGTTTACCAGCGTACCCGGACATCATGGAGTCTTTTCCAGAGGAGCGGCGCCAGAAGTGAACGGTATTGTCCTGGCTGCCACAGGCCACGATATCTCCATCCGGGCTCAATACCATGGAGACCAAGGAACCCTGCCATTCCAACTTCTGGCTAAGCTTTCCAGAAGCTGCTTCGAAGAATGACACCCGTCCGTAACAAGCCGTTGCCAATTCCGTTGAACCTGACCAGGCGATTGTGCTGACCGTACTGGGGTGGTCATCTGATTGCCATATTTCTTGGCCGTCTTCATTAAACACTCGAACCTGACGGGAGCAAGAGGCGGCAAGCCATTGTCCATTTGGAGACCAGACAACGTTCTCTACCCATCCGCTGCCTGCATCGAGCGTTTGCATGACATTTCCTTTAGAAACATCCCAAACCAGGACTTTCCCGTCCTTGCCTGCAGTCGCGAACTTGGTTCCACTCGGATGGATCGAGGTTGCCAGTCCACTTCCTTCATGAACCTTTTGTTGCGACCACAAAACGTCGCCGGACTTGCCCTTAAATGCAAAGATTCCCCCGGAAGCATCTGCAACCATCAGTACTTCACCACCGAGCGACCAGCCTCCTGAAATTGCATAGTCGTCGACTGATGAAGTCCAGCCCCTGCGGAGAATCCCCTTCTTACTTTGATTACTCATACCAGACACTCATCAAATCCCTTTCTCATGTCCTCCTCATCGAGGTTTCGGCCGATAAAGATAAGTTGGTTACGCCGAGGGGTGTCTCCCCAAGGACGATCGGGCTGTCCGTCAAAGAGCATGTGAACTCCCTGAAAGACAAAACGACGTGACTCACCTGCGATGCTGATGAACCCTTTCATTCGAAAGATGTCTACTCCACGCTCACTTAAGAGTTTTCCGAGCCATTTATTGAGTTTTTCATTATCGACATCACCGTCCCTTTCGATAGCAATCGAGCCCACCTCGTCATCATGTTCATGCTGAGCAACCCAGGTTCGTTCAACCTCGAATGGAATCTCCTGCTTATTTTCTTCTCGAATGAGTTTGATATCGAATTCTTCGGCCGTATGCTGAGTGTAAAGTCCCAACTGCGCATGGGATTCAATCTCCAGCATAAATGATTTACGTCCTGGAGCTTCAAGCAGCAGGTTCACATGTTGACCTGCAGGAATTGTTTCACCCGGGTTAAGGTTTTCCGCGGGTTCGGCATAACGTCGAACACACCACTCGGCACTTTGACGTAAAGCCTCATCTTCTTTCCCCTGGTCAGTTACAACAACCAGAGACATTGAAGGGTCAGGACCTTCTGCGAGACTGAGTTCATAGCGGCCTGGTTCGAGAGAATAGACCCCTGTCCACTCGAAAGGATACTCGGGTTCAAGAAAAGTAGGACGGCGCTCAAGCGCTTGATCCAGATTGAAGGCACCGAGATTGAGGACAGTCTCAACGGGGACATTGGCTTTCTCACTCCGAACGATTTTTGCCATTCGGTTCATATCCCGGAGACGAGATTCGAGCCCGTCGAGCCCCTCGCCATTGACAAGATCTGTCTTGTTCAGAACAAGAACGTCTGCAAATGCGATTTGTTCGGTGCTCTCATCGCTTCTACCGAGCTGTTGGTTGATATGAGCGGCATCGACGAGGGTGACGATTCCGTCAAGTGCGAACTCAGAACCTATCTCGTCATCCATAAAAAAAGTCTGTGCAACCGGACCTGGATCAGCAAGCCCGGTGGTTTCAACCAAAACATAATCAAACTTATCCCGGCGCTTCATGAGGTTGCCTAAAACACGAATCAGATCTCCCCTCACAGTGCAGCAGATGCAGCCGTTCGACATTTCGAAAATTTCTTCCTCAGCGTCGATAACAAGCGCCTGATCGATGCCAACTTCTCCATATTCATTCTCAATGACGGCAATACGCTTGCCATGCTCCTCACTCAAAATCCGGTTGAGCAGGGTTGTTTTTCCTGAACCCAGGAATCCGGTGAGGATTGTTACGGGAACTCTTTGTTGTGTTTCCATCTAAATCTCCGTATTGAAGGTTTCAAATGCATTGGACTGAACGTCGAAGCCCCATGAATTGCAGATCTGCATGAGATCATCGGCATCGACGGTATCCGTCGATTTGTGAATTTTGTGTTGCTTTGGCGGAGCATTGGGCTGTAAGAGGGCCACCACGGTTTCTATGGGGGCACAACCCTCTTCAAGGCATGTTAATTCCGTTACAGTAACCGCCGTTTCTTCAGGAAGATTAAGGGCTGTTCCCAATGCCTCCTTGATGTTTCGAATTTTCTCACGATTAGGACGGCGTGATCCTTTTCCAATCAACATCTCTCTCCTTCCATTTTAGGTTGAGTTGCAAATGGGTTGGCAAAGGGGACTTCACTCAAGGTATGTTCACTTTCGATAGTTTCCCAACTTTCGAATCGATGAGGCTCCAGAATATTTGGCAATCGGGCTTCCGAGCCCTTCTGAATGACTTCATGCGCCCACTCAGCAAGTGCCTCGAACTCCGCCCTTTCTCTCAGGTTACCAAGCCAAATCTGGCCTCTATCGCTCATAAGCAGAGCAACATTGTGCATGTCACAGGGGCCGAGGCATCCGGATACGGTAAGCTGGACTTTTTTGCGGAGTCCATAATTTTTCCACAAGGATTTAAGCTCATCGATGGGGACCTCACTTCGGCCTCGATCAACTCGGCCACAACAACAACCAACACAGACCACAACTTGGGCATGCTTAAGGCTTGAAGTTGTAGTCTTGATAATTCTCACTCAACTTCCTTTACCTACGAATTGGTTTTTTTCGCAATGTCTTCAAAATGTTCTTTTATCCTCTTTTTGAAAGACATTCTTGAAGACTATTCGCCATATCACGAATCAGGGTGAAGTAGAGCTCTGGTCCGTCGGCAATGGATGCACCCAGAGGATCAAGTACACCTGTATTAGCCTGTGTGCCCTCGGCAACCGTGAAGACAATTTTGGGTTGGAATTGAGGCTCTGAAAATACACAGTGGGCATCTAATTCAACGATTTTATCTTTCAATTCTCTGATCCGGCTGGCACCGGGAACAACCTCGGGTGAGACCGTGATGGAACCCACCGCCGTCATCCCGAAACGTTCTTCGAAATACTGGTAGGCGTCATGAAAGACAACGAATCCTTTTCCTTTCGATGATGCCAGCGTGGATGAAATTTCTGAAATGAGTCGATCCAGTTTCACCATCAGATTTTTTGCATTGGCTTCGTAGGTTCCGGCATTGCCAGGATCAAGTTCTACTAAAGCCTGCTTGATTTCCTGCACCAGGACTTTCGCATTTTCCGGATCCAGCCAGACATGGAGATCAAATTCCCCGTGCCCATGATGATGGTGGTGACCTGCTTCTGGCTCTTGAGCGGTTGGTTCGATATCTTTGCCGGAGGCATTTTTTAAAAAATGCTCATCTGCTTCAAATTCAAAAGGCATGTGTTCAGTAAAGAATGCATAGGCGCCTTCATTTTTAATTGTAATGCGTAATTCGGTGATATTTCGGTTCGCATCAAAAACCAACTGATAAGCATTTTCTTCATTTGGTGTGAGTCTTCCGTCATGATTTCGTCTTACGGAGCTTTGTGACCTGATTAACCTTTCTGCCACTTCCTCCTGCTCTTCAATTCCTTCTTCACCATCAGAGGAAGTTGGAAGAAAAACCATCTTCATCATTGGATCAGCATAGTCACCGTCAACCTTGGCGAAGGTCCATGTATAATCTCCTGCTGGGAGTTTAAATACGCCTGCCCATTCAAAAGCGTGCCCTTCTCCGGCATGCTCATCATGCCCCTCCTCAGAGTGCTCGCCATCTTCTTTATGATCATCGTCATGATGTTCATCTTGACCGTGCTCATCATGGCCATGTTCGTCAAAAGCACCGCCTTCCCGCATATCTAATTTTTTCAGTCCAGGGGAATCGATGAGTTCGATTACCTTGGCTCTGGAACTGATTGCCTCCAGTGGTTTTTCAAGAAACGATTCTAATTCGTGACCCATCCAGAAAACCAGATCCGCCTCCTCCAGTTGTTTTGCCTGAGAGGGTTTTAAGGAGTAGGTGTGTGGAGATGCAGCCCCTTTGACAATCAGATCGGGTTTTCCAACACCTTCCATGACACCCGAAACCAAGGAATGCACCGGCTTGACAGAAGCCACTACATTGATTTCCGCTTGTGCAGTGAATGTCAGGGTTGAAATCAACGTTGATGAAAGAATCAGTGATTTAACAAAACGCATAAAATTTCCTGAATAAAAATTGACATTGAAACAAGGATGAAGTGTACTTAAGTCAAATATGTTATATTATAACATTATATTGTCAATCAAAATAATGTTATATTGTAACAATTTCATTTCAAGCAAATTTTCTCAAACCCAGGAGTTTTGTGGGAAACGATAGTTCATCTCTGATCACTCTCAACAATGCAGGTCTTTTTCGATCCGGCAGATGGCTGGTCCGTGGAGTCTCTTTGTCGGTGGAGGTGGGAGAAATCCTCACCCTGATCGGTCCCAACGGTTCCGGAAAATCGACTACGGCAAAAATGGCACTTGGGATTGTAAATCCTGATGAAGGAAGTGCACATAGACGGAAGGAACTGAAGGTACGTTATGTTCCCCAGAGGGTTTCAATTGATTGGACGGTTCCATTGAAAGTAAGGCGTTTGATGAGCCTGACTGGAAGGGTTAGCAGAAATGAGGCGGATGAGGCGATGTCTCTGACCGGGACATTGCATTTGGCAGATTCGGAGGTCAGGACCTTGTCAGGAGGCGAGTTTCAAAGGGTATTGCTGGCAAGGGCAATCGCATTCAAACCGGAACTTCTTGTTCTCGACGAACCGGTTCAGGGAGTTGATTACAACGGTGAGATCGAGATGTATGAGCTCATCAGAAAAATCCGTGATGATTTACAGTGCGGAGTTCTTCTGATTTCCCATGATCTGCATATTGTCATGGCTGCCACAGATCGGGTCGTTTGCCTTAACGGACATGTTTGCTGCTGTGGAACTCCAAAGACTGTGGCAAACAGTCAGGAATACCGAGATCTGTTTGGTGATCGTGCGGCATCAGGTCTTGCCGTCTACGAACATCATCATGACCATCACCATCTACCGGATGGCAGGGTTCTCTCCAAAGATGGATCCGTTGATGAAGATGACAATCCCAGTGAAGGGGTTTCGGTCAAAAAGTTTGAACATTCAGTTGAACTAAATGGAGTTGATTCAAATGTTGGATGATTTTTTTAGCCGTGCATTGATTGCAGGTGTTGGCGTGGCTTTGGTCGCGGGGCCACTGGGCTGTTACATTGTCTGGCGCAGGCTGGCTTATTTCGGAGATACCCTTTCCCATGCTGCATTACTCGGGGTTGCATTAGCATTGCTCTTTCAAGTCAACATCACGTTAAGTGTTTTTTCAGTATCTGTTTTTGTTTCTCTGGCGCTGGTGCTTTTACAGCGCCGAATCACCCTTTCTGCGGATGCATTACTTGGTCTGCTTGCCCATTCTGCTTTGGCGGTCGGCATGGTCGCATTGAGTTTTATGACTTGGGTGAGAGTTGATTTGATGGGTTTTCTTTTTGGCGACATATTGGCGGTAACGCCATTCGATATTGCCGTCATTTGGGGGGGAGGATTATTTGTTCTTCTCATCTTGGTGGTGTTTTGGCAATCCTTGTTTGCAGCAACGGTAAATCTCGAGCTTGCCCAGGCCGAAGGTATGAAACCCGAACAGGCAAATATTATCTTCATGATGTTGATGGCCGCAGTGATTGCGATTTCCATGAAGATCGTTGGGGTTTTGCTGATCACTTCCATGCTTATTTTCCCTGCGGCCATTGCTCGACGATTTGCAAGCGGTCCTGAACAGATGGCATTGATTGCTGCCTTGGTAGGCATCATTGCGGTTTTTGGAGGTTTGTATGGTTCACTTCAATGGGATACTCCTGCAGGACCAAGCATCGTTGTTGCTGCATCGGCCTTTTTCATCCTGACCGTTTTACCCACGGCTTCTTTTCAAATACTTAAAAGTGCACGGCTTGATCGACCTGAGGCCAAGTAATGAACCAGTTAAGAATGAGCAAGAAATCAAAACAATCCCCTGGACTGACAAATAAACAGGCTCTGGTGATGAATTTGCTGGGGAAAACAAAAGGCCCGCTAAGCGCTTACGCAATTCTTGATCAACTCCACGATTCCGGCTTTAGGGGCCCTGTACAGGTTTATCGTGCTTTGGAAAAATTAATGGAACTGGGTTTGGTTCATCGGCTGGAAAGTTTGAACGCCTTTGTCGCCTGTCAACAGAGAACCTGTGATCACCAAAGCAAAAAGACCATTATCTTTACCATTTGTGAAATTTGCGGAAGTGTTCAGGAGCTTGTCAACACTGGATTAGAGCATCTGGTTCGATCCCTTGAAAAAGATATTGATTTTCTGACGAATAGATCGGTGATTGAATTGAAAGGAATCTGTTCTACTTGCAAAGATTGACTCCTGGATTTGAAGATTCAAAAAGATGAATGTAAATCAGCAGGAAATTCGATGAATTGATTTGCTGTTCAAAAAAGTGTTAGAAGTTCTTCGAAAAATGGCTTAAGAAAGAAAGCAAAGGCCTTCAAATTGTTTTAGAACGCTGCCACGCATCAAGTTATGAATTCAATGCAATTTGATTTTAACCTTGGGAAGATCAGAACAAGCTAGTAGGCTTCACTTCCATCGGCACAATTTTTTAAACAGGAAGGTAAAATGACCGCAAAAATACAGTTAGCATATTTCCCGATCATTGGCAGAGGGCAGCAGATTTTAATTATTTGTGAAGAGCATGATATTGAAGTTGAATTTCTGACGGCTAAGCCCTTTGGAGATGATTTTGACAAAGATTCCCAATCGCCTTTCGGGACGCTTCCCTGGATGAGGGATCCATCCAACGGGCTCGTCCTGAATGACTCCATCGCAATCGTCCAGTATTTGATAAACCAGTATGAAGGTCCTACGACTCCTGGTGATGCGATCGAAGCGGCAAAAGCAGTAAATATGTGGGCCTGGGTCCAGGATTACTACTCATTTGTTCTGTCTCCGTTTCATGACATCATCACCGAACATCAAGACGCTTTCTGGCGTAATCTCAGATTGACCGACACATTGGCAGACGGCGGGGTTGAAGAAGGAGTCTCCAAACTGACAAAATTACATCATAGCAGAGTCAAGTATCTTGAATCAGTTCTTCAGGATATGGGTTCTCCACAATATTTGACCGGAGACTCCTACACTTATGCCGATGTATTCCTCTATACCTGCGTCAGGGCAACCCAGAAGTGTGCGGGATTTAAGATTCTTCGTGATTCTTGTGGAGGAGATCCTTTCAAGGGACACGAGAATATCCTGGGAATTTGTGACACGGTTGAAAATCGTCAAGCAGTGAAAAAATCTGTAGGCGATAAATTTGAGAAAGCACCTATCTAAGTCCTGATTGTCTTCAGCCAGACAGAACTCCGTCTCAAAAGCCCGGAATTCATCCTCCACCTGCTTCTCCGACTCGTCTCCTGAAAGTATCTGATTCAGGACTTCAACGGCGAAGCAGGACTGTTCCGTTCCAATCCAGGCCTTGCCGGAATTTCCGGTCAACCCCCTGAGTGGTTCATCAAAAGCCCATGCTTGATTGATGAACCAAAACCTTGTTGACGGCCTATTTTACAAGGCGGCCTTTAAGGTTTATTGGTCATTGAGTTGAAAAGACCATGGATTCAAAAGGGATTTCATCCCAACACCCATTAGATCCTTAAACACACAGAAGTAAATGAATGATTTAGTTGATTTCGGTTTTGGAACACAAATTCGGAAAAGTCCGTTTTTTGAAGCAACCGTTCGCTGGGGAGCAAAAAGTTTTTCTGTCTACAACCACATGTACATCCCAAGAGATTTTGGGGATCCCGAAAGAAATTTCTGGAATCTGGTTAATGAAGCCATCCTTTGTGATGTTGCTGTGGAGAGGCAAGTTCAGATCTCTGGTCCTGATGCCTCAAAATTTGTTCAAATGATGTCGCCCAGGGATTTGTCTTCAATGAAAGTCGGACAATGTAAGTATGTCATTTTGACCAATCAAAAGGGTGGAATCTTAAATGATCCTGTTTTACTGAAACTAGACGATGATCGATACTGGTTTTCTCTGGCGGATAGTGATGTCTTATTCTGGGCACAAGGCTTGGCACATCATTCAGGTCTGGATGTGGATATCGTTGAACCCGATGTCTCTCCACTGCAGTTGCAGGGGCCGAAGTCGAGAATCATCATGTCAGAATTGTTTGATGAGGATTTTTCAGACCTTAAATATTATTGGTTTAAAAAAACAAAGCTTGGTGACATCGATTTAATTGTGTCCAGAACCGGATGGTCCAGTGAATTAGGTTATGAACTTTTCCTCTTAAATCATAAGCAAGGTGATGAACTTTATGAAAGGATCATGAAACAAGGGAAATCCCTAGGATTGCATCCTGGTCACACTTCAACCATCAGACGGATTGAAGGGGCGATGCTCTCCTATCATGCAGATATGGATATCCATACGAATCCTTTCGAATGTGGTCTAGATCGATTGATTGAATTAGACAAGAAGTTTGACTTCGTCGGAAAAGAAGCCCTCCAGAGGATTAAAAAAGAAGGACTGAGTCGTCTTCAGGTAGGACTGATTCTGGAAGGTGCCCCATTACCCCAACCCAACACGCGTTTTTGGGAGTTAAGTCATGATGGGGTCACTGTTGGTAAGGTCACGTCTGCCGTTTATTCCCC
>Ga0207993_1000639_pt1 | contig 13707 bp, 15 predicted proteins | sample ETN01SmetaG_2_FD_185791 | JGI IMG/M metagenome (GOLD analysis project Ga0207993, IMG submission 185791) | Marine microbial and viral communities from oxygen minimum zone, Eastern Pacific Ocean - ETNP2014F12-01SV265 (SPAdes) (version 2) | ecosystem: Environmental > Aquatic > Marine > Oceanic ...
TTTCTTGACCTTGGCAATCATCGCTTTAGCCTTGCCACGTATGATTCTATCTTCACATGCATTAACGGAGTCCATGTCCCCATCAAGACCTTTATTAACCAGTTCGGCTATAAGCTTTTCTTTGTCTTGGGTCATGCCATTTTTCTGGTTAACGGCCTATCTTCAAGTATTTGTTCTTCGAGCTTGAGCAGTCCTTCAATAAGTGATTCGGGGCGTGGTGGGCAACCAGGAACATAAACATCAACCGGGATAACAATATCAACCCCTTTCAATACATGATACCCATGTTGCCAATATGGGCCACCGCTGGTAGCACATGATCCCATTGCAACAACGTATTTAGGGTCGGCCATTTGCTCATAAAGCTTTTTAACCCTTATTGCCATTTTCATGGTTACCGTTCCTGCGACAATCATTACATCTGCTTGCCTTGGAGATGATCTTGGAATAAATCCAATTCTTTTAATATCGTGGCGTGGGGCCGCAGCTGCCATCATTTCAATCGCGCAACATGCGGTACCAAATTGGAAAAACCAAGGGCTTGTAGAACGACTCCAATTCAATAACTTTTCAAGCTTAGCAACAATTACATTATCTTCTGAAAACTTATTTGTTAACAATCCCATTTAACTCTCCTGATCAATTGCAATATTTTTGTATCTACCAGTTCCATAACGAACTCTTCTTTTTACCCAGTCAAGATCTGATTTAACCCATACGTATGCTAACCCAACTGATAGAATCAATAAAAAGATACCCATTTCTATGAGAGCTAAAAGGCCAAGATCCTTAAACACGACAGCCCAGGGAAAGAGAAAGATAACTTCAACATCAAAAATTAAAAAAATTAAGGCTATAACATAAAACCTGATGTTAAACTGCAACCATGCGGAGCCCTCAACTACCTCTCCACACTCATAGGTCTCTAATTTTTCTTTAGTCTTGTTGGTAGGAGCAATAAGCCACTGGATAACAAGCGGCACGATTACAAAAATCACTGCCACGATTGCTGCGAAAAGAACTGTTCCGAAATCTCTATACATATTATCTAGGTAATGCGAAGGTATTTAGCTTTCAAATTTAGTTCCCTGTATTTTGCTTAGTCAAATTAAACTTCACGTGTGTTCCATTATTATTTAGGGCACCAAAGTAAATAAAACAATTTGGTGGGAAGAATTAGTTTGGTATAATTTTTTATATGACAATCTTTGATTCCATTATTACAAATAGCATACCTCATCTTCCAAAATGGTTTGCTAAACCATTTTCCAAACCATACGTAGCAGGTGAAACAGTTGAAGAAGCATTATCGGAGATTAGACACCTTAATTCCAAGGGGTTTAGCGCAACCATTGATATTTTAGGAGAGCACACAGAAGACACCGACCTTGCAAGAGATATTACACATCAATACTGTAATCTTTACGAGCAAATTGAGAACAATGGACTAGATAGCACCATTTCTGTAAAACCGACCCATGTTGGATTAAGTATTTCCAAAACTGAGGCAGTTTCTAATATGCTAAGCATATTAAAAAAAGCAAAAGAATTTGGAAATTTTTTAAGGATTGACATGGAAGATTCAAACGTGACGGATCAAACATTTGACATTTATATGGAGTGTAAAAAGATGTACGATAGGGTTGGAGTCGTAATTCAAGCTTACCTATACCGCAGTGAGAATGATATAGATACCCTTGGGAATGATCAATTCAATTCAAGGATCTGTAAAGGTATCTATAAAGAATCTAAAACCATTGCCTATCAAGACCGTGAAGATATTAGAAACAACTTTTTGCTTTTGGCAAAAAGTATGGCAAGGAAAGCTAGTTTTTGCGGTTATGCAACGCATGACCAAACTCTAATTGACCGTATATTAGATTGGGTGGAAAGTGAAAAAATTGCTCCACATTTATTTGAGTTTCAGTCGTTATTTGGCGTGCCAATGAATGGAAGACTTGAACAACTAGTTGAAAAGGGGTTTAGAGTGAGGATTTATGTCCCTTTTGGACCAGATTGGTTTGATTACTCATTGCGAAGATTAAAAGAAAATCCAGATATTGCAGGATATGTTATTTCTAACTTATTCAAAAAATGAAAGACCAGGCTAAAATAAGAAAAATATTAGAATATAAGTCTATAGCCGTTGTTGGTTTCAGTCCAAAAGAAGAACGACCAAGTAATTATGTGTCCATGTACATGCAAAAAAATGGCTATTTAATTACCCCCGTGAACCCAGGTCATCAACATATTGGCAATCTAAAGTGTTATCCAAGCTTGGAGTCAATCGATCACCCAATTGATATTGTCAATGTCTTTAGAAGGTCAGAGTTTGTTTACGATATTGTTAAATCATCAATATTTATCAATGCGAAGGCTGTATGGATGCAGGATTCCGTTTATGATAAGAGGGCAGAAAGGTTAGCTATTGAAAAAGGCATCATGGTAGTAATGGACGACTGCATCCTTCGCCAGCATAAAATTCTTAAGGAAAAGTGAATATTAATTCAGACCTGAAAAAGAAATATGAACGCGATGGGTATGCTGTCGTTAAAAACGTGGTCGATAAAGAAATTGCTGATGAAATCAAAAGCCATATTAATTGGCTAGTTAAAAAGTATCCAAATACACGCCCAGAAGCATTTCACCATGACATGCTCATAAGAGATCCTTTCATTCATCACTTATTGCACCAGAAAAAGATTTTAGACAGTGTTCAAAAAATAATTGGTCCAGATATAGCTCTCTTTGGCGCCCATTACATTGCAAAAAAGCCATTTAGCGGGCAGCCTGTAGGCTGGCACCAAGATGGATCCTATTGGCCACTTAAGCCGATGAATGTGGTCTCGGTTTGGCTGGCAGGAACACACTCCGATGAGCACAATGCGTGTATGAGAGTGATACCTGGAACACAAAATAAGAAACTTCTTAAACCATCTGAAATGATCAAACTTGATACCAAAAAGTATGTTCTCGATCTCGCCATACATCCAAAAGATATTGATGAGACCTCAGCAGAAAATATCGTTTTAGATCCAGGAGACATGTCCATACATAATCCATTTATTATACATGGATCAAATGCGAACATCTCTAGTTCCTGGCGTATCGGTTTAACCCTACGTTACATTCCTACAACAACGTTTGTTAATAGAAAAAATTGGGAGTGTGTTTTACTTAGAGGGAAAAAATCTAGGAGCGCGAAAAATATTTATATCGATAGGCCAGAATATGATAAAGACAAGCATATGCCTTTTAACAGTACAAATATTTGAAAAATATATTTTAAGAGTATCTTAATTAAAAGTTAGGCTAGCGGCCACCATATCACATGGGAGATTTAAATATTCCTCATCAAACTCGAACATATTCGTACCTCCAAGCGCATTAACAAGACCAATTGGAAGGTAAGAGTGCTCAATTTTAAAGTACGGGTACACTTCGTACTCCCCAGCTGAAAGTGATAATTGATTTGGATCAATCCGATATGTCCATGTTAACTCATCACTTATTTCAATATCTACAGGATATAGCTGATCTTGGATGAGGATTCCATCACTATTTACCTTACTGAATCTATGTAATACTTTTGAATCATCAATTGAATTATAAAAGATCAAACCAGATCTAGAATTTATTGAGTCTCCCATTATAAACATATATTGTGAGATGCTAGCTGATCTGTGAGCGGTAATTGCATAATCAATTGTTGGATTATTTGATTCCATAATATTTAAATCTGATTGGTAATTGGAAAAACAAGATAAAATCTTTTTCAAATATATTGTTTCTAATAAACTACCATTATTATCAATTTGTGATTGATTACTTGACAATCTACCATTAACAAAATTTATTGAGGTAGAATCAAGAATATAATTGTGAACAAAATAATATATATTTAGTGATCCTGAAATATCCTTAGAAAAGTCATTTAATACGATACTGAACTCTCCTTGATCATTGGTCTGTGTATGAATATCAAATCCTTCAAGCCAAACAAAAGTTTTAGTATCTGAATTCATACTCTCTAAAACTATTTTTCCAGAAAGCTTTTCCTCGGACTTGTAGCTATCATTCCATAAAGGGTTTGATGTGCATGAATAACAGAAAAGCATTATAATAATATGAAATAACGCGGTTTTCATTTAATCAGCAAACCTATCGATAGGACATAGCGTCTATCGTAAAGAGATATCCCCATCAATGATTGGGTTTGATTATTTAAGTTTTTCCCTGAAAAACTAATTGAAATATCTGCGTACTTTGAAGGCAATTGCTTGGAAATATCTAAGTCAAAGTTTTCAAAAGAACTGACTTCAGTTCTGCTTTGAACACCAGACCTATTAATGGACGTTAGGTATTTTTCACTCTCTTTGCGGTATGTGAATTTTATTTTTCCAATGATACTATTTAATTCAACTGTTGCTCTATACATTTTATCAGGTTTTAGCTGAAAAGCCATTTCATCCGAAAAAAAGTAGTTTGTCAAATATACACTAGCAGTTATCCTGCCCCCATTAAGATTAAATTTTATGTAATTATCAAAACCAAAAATGCTTGCGTCACCATAATTAATTGGAATTTGTGTAAATGAATCTTCAATGTATAATTGCTTAATCTTGTTTGTATAATCATATTTAAACGCTGTAAATACCGCACTCATTGAGCGCGTAGTATTTGGCTCTGAATCATTAATCTTAACGCCTATTTCAGAGATTGACTTTTGTTCTGTTGAGAGCCCTGCTCCAGATTGAGCAATATGTATCTCATTGTGAACTACTTCATGTATACTTGGCACCCTAAACGAATTTGAAAGATTCAGAAATATCATTTTTCTAGTTTTTGATTGTTTATTAGTCATTGATACTAAAAACTTGGAACTCCTGATTGACCCATCACTATTTTGAAAAAAAACCAACGAATCTGAATCAGAGCTAGAGCTTATTCTTTGATTGCTGAATATAAATTTTAAATCTTGAAGATTTAAACCTTCTCTTTTCTGAGATTGAAATATTTCAAAACTGCCTGTTAATTTTTGCTCACCTCTTCTTAGCTTAAACTCGCGGTCATCAATCTCCCACAGGGATCTTATTTTATTGCTTTCAGTTGAAATTTTAAATTTGGAATTATAAAATATTGATTCATAGGATAGGCCAACACCTTTATTTGAATCAATATTTTTATTTTTTTGGAATGTTGATAGTTGAGAACCTATTTGATCTTGGAAAAATCCATAAAAGGTTAAACGGCCTAGCGGATTATTTTTTTCATCAAATTTTACAATAATGTTTTGCATGTTGGCATTTAGAGTATCTTTAGTTTTACCATTACTAGTACTCATTTTATTTCTATAGCCCATTAATTTTAATTCTTTTCCCACACCATTCTTCAAACCTGTATTAAAAATAATCCTATCATGTTTTCTTTGAATTTTATTTAACTCAAGATCGTCATACCTCTGTGAAGAATTACCTTGTGATAATCCAGTATTGATTGAAACATTTTTATTGCCTAGTGATGTATTGATATCAAAGTTTCCAAAATCATAACTGCCAAATTTCTGGCTAAAGCTTATTTCATTATCATAACTAATTTTTGGAATAATGTTAATCGCTCCAGATGAATAAATACTATTATCCGAATTGCCCGAGATGAGTTCTAAATTATTCAGCCCAAGGGTGTTGAATTGAGATAGATCCACTTTTCCTGAACTAAGATTATTTATCCGTATTCCATCATATAGAAATACCAATTCATCGTTCCCAGATCCTCGCATTGATATATTCTTACTACCTGCCATTGTCTCGTTTATGGAAACAGGAAAATTTGAAAATAAAGCATCGCCAATATCAATAGAACCCCTAATGGCTGGGTTATCAATATCAAGATTCGTAACCAATTTTTTTTTCGAAAAGTAAACTTTGTTTCCCCATTTTTTGGACTCCACTCTCAAGGAGTCCATTAAAATGCTTTTTTCTTCCAATAAAATTGTAATATCATATTGTATATCTAATGTCTGAATTGTATCTGCAACATAGCCGATATGACTGACGATAATAACTCTGTCCGAAGGTGATATTAACAACGAAAACATACCAGAATTATCAGACTGGGCACCTTTCCCAGATGGTAATGAAACAATGTTTGCATTGCCTAATGCTTCACCGTCTTTGGTTGTTATTTTTCCTTTTATTAGACTTGCATTAACGAGTGAAATAAACAAGACTATAATAGAAAAAGTCTTTAACATTAGGTACAAAGAATATTAAATAGAATTACTGCTCTCCTCGCTTTCCCCAACCCATTTTTTTTCGCAGCGTTTCAAAATAGTCTGTATCAGCAAAATCAACAAGACTTATCCCTTGTGTTGATTTACTAATTTCAACTCTGCAAGATGTATCTAAAATCTCATGCTCCTGTCCGTCCGCAATAAATTGTATGGAATCACCTAAGCTTGGAAAACTAATAATGATTTTTGATGATGCTGGAACAACTAGAGGACGAGATGTCAACGTATGCGCTGCAGTAGGTGTAATTATAAGTGAATCTACACTTGGGGTAACTATTGGCCCTCCAGCTGATAATGAATATGCTGTAGATCCTGTTGGAGTTGCCACCACTAATCCATCAGACCTGTAATTACCAACAAGGTGTCCATCAACATCTACTATTGAATTAAGCATCCTATGCGATTGAGCATTACAAATAACAAAATCATTTAAGGCAACCTGATTTATTTTTTTACCATTCTTTTCTATAATTGCCTCAACCAATATCCTCTCTTCCAATACATAAGAGCCCATTGCTACTTGATCAAGTCTATTAAATAAATCTTTTAAGGTTACCTTTGCCAGAAATCCTAAATCTCCAAGGTGTATTCCAAGAATTGGTATGTTGCTATTCTCAATGGTTCTAGCAAGAGATAAAAAAGTGCCATCTCCACCTAGTACCAACATAAAATCCATTTTAGACATGTCACCTTTTACTTTTATTTCTCTTTCTTTTAGTTGTAGACCATTAGTATGATTAAGAATTCTGGAAGTAAGATGTACTTCCAGGTCATTTTTATTTGACCATGAAATTATTTTCGGTAAGGCGTCCCAAAATGAGGATTTATCTGTATTCCCCCATATCCCAAAACGTTTTGGCAAGGTCATTCAATGTCCTTGGTTTTATCTTCACTTTTTGAGGGTTTGATAAGCTCTTGAACACGCTTATCAGCATCTACTAGGTGTGTTTGGCATGTTTTTATAAGATCCATTCCTTCTTCAAACCATTCTAAGTTTTGTTCAAGAGATGATTCACCTGATTCCATTTTATCAACTAGTTCTTCAAGACGATTGATAGATTCTTCGAAACTGTTTTTTTTTATTTCTTTTCCCATAATGAAAATTACATGTAATTATTCGTCTTTTATATCTGATGTTTTTTTTGCAATAAAACTATCTTTTGCCATTTTCAATTTAAATGACTGCCCCAAATCAATATGCTTCGAACTACGGATAACACTTCCATATTCATCCATTGGAATTGCATATCCTCTTTCCAAAACTTGATATGGCCCAAGACTAGATAATTGTTTTGATAAATGCCTTATTTCCTCTGAAAGGATATTTTGTTTTTTTAAAAAAGCTTTTTGAATTCTCTTTCTCATTTGATTTAATTCGAAAGCTTGGTTCTCAATCTTTTTGGTTGGGCTCTGAAGAGAAATCCTTTTTTCAATTTGATCAAAAAGCAACCACCTTTGTTCTAACTGGCTTTGAATAACGCGGAGCATTCTAGTTTCATAATTTAAAATCTCTGATAAAAGTTCATCTAAATGTGGAGCGGCTATTTCTGCTGCTGATGAAGGAGTTGGCGCTCTGAGATCTGAAACAAAATCTGCTATTGTAAAATCTGTTTCATGCCCCACACCTGTAATGATTGGAATGATTGAACTAAAGATTGATCTGGCAACTCTTTCTTCATTGAATGCCCACAAATCTTCTAATGATCCACCACCTCTAGCTAAAATAATAATATCGACATCGTTATGACTATTAAAAAGCTCAATACCTGATACAATTTCTTGTGACGAGCCCTCTCCTTGAACTTTTACAGAGTGTAAAATTATTTTAATATGAGGAGAACGTCTATTCAACACGTTTAAAATATCTCTATATGCAGCACCAGAGCCAGATGTGAGAACGCCAATCCGGTTTGGATATGGAGGGATGTTCTTTTTGTGTACTTTTTCAAAAAGTCCTTCTTTTTCAAGAGACTGTTTTAGTGCCTCAAAAGTCTTATGAAGTTCACCTATACCTTGCGTCTCCATAATTGTGACCTTCAATTGTACCTGACCTCTCCTCTCGTAGATCGTTACATTGCCATGGAGACGTACTTTCATTCCATTTTCAGGGCTGAATTTGAGGTGGACATTATTCATCGAAAACATAGTACAACGTATTTCACTTGAATCGTCTTTCAATGTAAAGTACATGTGTCCAGAAGAAGGGTGATGGTGAAAATTTGAAATTTCACCACTAACCCATATATTAGAAATCCCTTCCTCGAGCAAATTTCTAATGTTATTATTTAGTTTAGATACTGTTAAACAATCTTGATAATTAGGCATAGATCAAATTGTTCTTTTTTAGAAAGGATTAAAAGCTATTTAAACTGCTTTATAAACTATTTGTCTTTTTTCTTGTGTCGATTTGCACGTAAACGCTTCTTACGTTTATGCGTGTTCATCTTCTTCTTTTTTCTTTTTTTACCACTTGGCATTAAAAATCCGTTTATTTATTAATCAAATCGTTCACTCTTGAACGCATGAGTTTACTAGGTTTAAATGTTGGAACAAACCTTTCTGGTAAATAAACTGGTTCTCCTGTCCCAGGATTTCTAGCCTTTTTTGGCATGCGATGTTTAATACCAAAAGTACCAAAACCTCTTAATTCTACTCTATCATTACTTGCAAGTGACTCAATGATGGTACCCATTATGCCATTCATTACAGTTTCAGTTTCAACTTTGGTCAAACCTGTTGCCTCTGAAACAATGTCTACTATTTCTTGTTTTGTCATGGTTACCCTCCAGTTTTACCAAAAATTCAATATTATTAATTAATCACTTCACCCAAATCACTAATCTTTGCCCAGGATGAATAAGATGGGAACCATATTTCATATTGTTCCATCTCCTTATCTTACTTGCTCTTGTCCCAAAATTTTCAGCGATTTGCCCCAACGTATCTCCCCGCTTTACCTTATAAACCCTTTTTGAATGACCGGGAGGTCCACCATTATCATTATTACCCCATACTTGCCCACCTTTTAAAGGAACATTTAATTTTTGACCCACTCTAACTTTATTCCTATTCCGAATTTTATTAACAGCAGCTAAATCATGTATGGATACATTGTACTTTTTTGAGATAGTCCAAAGGCTTTCGCCAAACCTTACTCTGTGGACAACAAATTGAGGTGCAAATCTTTCTTCTTCTGGTATGGCATTCCAAGCAGTGAGGAAATGTTCTTTTGTTCCAAGAGGAAGTTTTAGAGAATACCCAGCTTCTGTTGGTGTGGCAGATTGTCTAAGCTCAGGGTTGTACTCCCTTAGCACTTTTGGTTTTAAACCAGCAACTCGAGCTAAAACTGATATATCTGCACTTTTTTCTAAGTTAATTGTTTCATATTCAAAAGGTTTAACATTTGTTGGAACCTTAAAGTCATATGCTTCTGGATTTCTGGCAATTATTGCAGCAGAAAGAAAATAGGGCACATAATTTCGAGTTTCTCTAGGAAGAGAATGCATCTGCCAGAAATCATAAGTCTGATGAATTTTCGATGCTCGAGATACTCTTCCTGAACCGCAATTATAAGCTGCAAGTGCCAAGTACCAGTTATCAAATTGTTTATACAAATCTTTTAGATAGAGACATGCAGCATGAGTTGCTTTTTCAGGGTCTCTCCTTTCATCTCTATACCAATCTCTGTTTAGGCCGTATCTTTTACCAGTTGAATAAATAAACTGCCACATACCTGATGCTTTTGCTTTACTATAAGCTTTTGGATTTAATCCAGATTCAATCATCGCTAGATAAATGAATTCTTCTGGCATTTCATGCTCTTTTAAAATAGGTAAAATTAAATTTTTATATTTTGCATATCGATCAAGCCATATTTGAAATTGTTTTCTACCTTTAGTTTGAAAGTATTTTATGTATTGGTCAACGTGCTTTGTTCTAACAAGTGGCACATGTCCATCACGATCTTCAACTACAATTAGCTTTGTTTCGCCCATCTCAATTTCAATAGCCTCACTGATGTCCGCCCACATTTTCTCAGCCATAACTGGTGCATTAATACTTTGAACTGAAACTAAGTTGTGAGTATATAATTCTGTAAAGGTTCTATTGAAACGATCAAACTCTTCTTTATCCTCTAGATTCATCTCACCTATCTGGTCTGCCTCCATAAGAAGCTCAAAAATTTTACTAAGTAAAAAATGAACCTCGAGAGTATCTTTGTTAAAATCACAGATAATTACCTCAGACATTAATAACTTAGCATCTCGTAGAATTTCTGGGAACCTGTTTCGAGTTTCATCAAGATTCATTGTTGTGTCAGAGGTAGCTGTATATACAGCTACACTTGGGAATACCTTTGAGGTATACTTCACCTCAGCACCAAGTAAAACTACGGTGTAAAATAAGAAAGGTATTATATCTCTAAGTACTTTTGTCAAAGGGATTTAGTGAAACTCCGCTATGGAATATATACTAAGAATAATTAAACGTACAAGACCTTGTTAACGCATATTTTCAATTGTTGATGTTGTGCTAAATCCAGGAGTTAATGGCACAATCTTTATCTCACCACCTGAATTAGCAACTTCTTCATAACCAACAATTTCATTTGGAGTGTAATCTCCACCTTTTACAAGGATGTCAGGTTTAATTAATTTAATTAATTCCAAAGGTGTATCATCATCAAAAATATAAACTTCATTTACATATCCAGTATTAAGTAGCGCGTTTTTTCTCTCGACTTCATTTTGCATGGGCCTATCTTCTCCTTTCAATCGCTTGACTGATTCATCGGAATTAAGTCCTACTATCAAAATATCTCCGAATGAGAAAGATTGTTTTATTAAATCTCTGTGTCCTTTATGTAACAGATCAAAACAGCCATTAGTAAAAACAATTTTTTTATTAGTTTTACTGATGCTGGTAACATGGTCTAATATTTTCTTTTCCTCTAGCATATTTAATTCAACTTATAAATAGCTTATATCAAATCTGAAACTTTTTCACGAACATGTTCTGCTAATTCTTTTCTAGTCTCATAAGAATAATTACTTGGTTCAATTGGAGTCCCCACCCTTAACTCTACTGAGCGACCTTTCATTGACCAAGAGCCTTTCCCAAACATTTCAAATGACCCAATAAATGCAATCGGAACAATAGGCATTTTTGTATCGAGTGATAATAAAAGACCGCCTTTTTTAAATGGGCCTATTGATCCATCTTGGGTACGTGTTCCTTCAGGGAATAAAAGTATTGATCTGGGATTGTCTAGCAATGATTTTTTTGTTTTTTCTAAAATTCGTATTGCGCTTTCACTTTTTTTACGATCAATAAAAATATGCCCAGCTGTTCGCATTACCCATCCCAATAAAATCACGGACCTTAACTCAATTTTTGCAATCGGAACCAGCCAGTAAGGTAGACCAGAGAATGCAATAGGGATATCTAACATGGATGTATGGTTCCCAGCAAAAATATAGTTTGCATTTGGATTTAGATTATTTAATCCAGTTACTTTATATTTTATTCCACAAGTGAATAATATAAACTTGCCCCACAGCCGTGCGCAGTGACCTAACGTACGTCCCTTATTCGATTCAAAAGTAGTTAAAAATATTCCTGATAATCCAAAAACAATGGTCCAGAGAACTGTGCAGATGGAAGCCCAAAGGACTCTCACCCTACCTCACCTCCTTGAAACCCAAAAAGTTTGCAACTTTTTCAGGGAAAATAATTTCTCCTTTCTCATTCTGATATGTTTCAATTAATGCAGCCATCAATCTGGGAGTCGCAACGCCTGAACCATTTAATGTATGCAGAAATGAAACTTCATTATTAGATGAATTTCGATATCTAATATTACCTCTACGAGCTTGAAATGATTCAAAATTGCTACATGAGGATACCTCAAGCCATCTTTTTTCACCGGGTGCCCATATTTCTAGATCATAACATTTTGCAGCAGAAAAACTTAAATCACCGGTGCAAAGTTCAACAACTCTGTAGTGTAGGCCTAGTTTCTGCAAGATAGATTCTGCTTGATTAGTTAATGATTCTAATTCTTCATAAGACTTTTCTGGTGTTGAAAACTTAACTAGCTCAACCTTATTGAATTGATGTACTCTGAGCAACCCTCTAGTGTCCTTCCCATATGAACCAGACTCTCTTCTAAAACATGGTGAGTATGCAACGTAGTAGATAGGTAATTCATCTTCACTAATGATTTCATTGCGATGTATGTTGGTAACTGGGACCTCTGCTGTAGGTGCGAGGTATAAATTATCAACTTCAGTGTGGTACATATCCTCTTCAAACTTAGGCAGTTGACCTGTTGTAATCATGGATTCCTTCTTCATTAAAACTGGTGGAAATACTTCTTTGAAACTGAATTCTTGTATATGATGTTCTATCATTGCATTTATAAGATATCTCTCAAGTGTAGCACCTTTGCCCATATATAAAGGGAACCCACTTCCAGATAGTTTTGCACCTTTTTGAAAATCAAATAATCCAAGCGCTTCTCCAAGATCTAAATGAGATTTTGGTTCAAAATTAAATTCAGGTTTACTACCGTACGATCTAATTTCCACATTAAAATTTTCATCTAACCCTTCAGGAACACTTTCATGAGGAAGATTTGGTAGAGTATATAAGTACGATTCTAAATCTTTTGAAACAGTGTGCAATTCTTTTTCTATGTTTTTTAAATCATCTCCTAATTCGCGAGTTTTCTTTATGGAGTCAGATGCATCTTCTCCTTCTTTTTTTAGTTTACCAATAGCTTCTGATGCAGAATTGCGCTCTGCCCTCATTTCATTGGAAATTGTTTTTAATTGACGCAGTTTTTTATCTAGAGTTAAAACATGGTCTAAATCAACCCCATCCTGCTTGGATGCAATTAATCTTTTACATAGTTCTGTCTCGTTACGAAGGATTTTAAGTGAAATCATAAGAATTTTAAATTATGTGAAGTTCTAATTTATTTTTAATTATGTTCCATTCCCAGTTTTATAGATTTTAAAGATTTCAGGGGGCTAATGCCCGGGCTAAATATGGTTTGGATTAATTCTGTTTAGAGAATAAGTTTTATTGTAATTACAAGGAATACTATCGGAATAAACCGCGCCCATTTTAACATTACAAGGCAAAAAAAATAACACAATACTCATCGAGTCATAGTCGTATTCCTTGTCTCCTACCGAGACCTCGATAAGTCAGAAATTAAAATGAAAAAAATATACAATATATTGTTAATAGCAATATGCGTACATGGATTATCTAAATCCCAAAACTTAGATTTAAATACTTTAAGACTTGCGCAGCGTCAAGCATTCAAAGCAAGCAAGACAAACTCTAGTATTTTAAACAAAGATAAACGGATAGAACGCTTTATTACAGATAGAATTGTAGACCCC
>Ga0207993_1000640_pt1 | contig 13704 bp, 12 predicted proteins | sample ETN01SmetaG_2_FD_185791 | JGI IMG/M metagenome (GOLD analysis project Ga0207993, IMG submission 185791) | Marine microbial and viral communities from oxygen minimum zone, Eastern Pacific Ocean - ETNP2014F12-01SV265 (SPAdes) (version 2) | ecosystem: Environmental > Aquatic > Marine > Oceanic ...
CGAGCATAATGTAAAACTAATTGGTGGAGATCTTTCGAAGGGACATCTAAATATTTGTGTGACTATTTTTGGAGCAGCTAAGCAGAATATTATTAAAAGAAGTGGTGCTAAAGAAAATGATGATATCTATATTTCAAATACACTAGGTTTAGGAGCAGCAGGCCACAAATCTTTTTTAGGCGATGATATGAGCATGCCTAATCAATACATGAAGCCAGAACTAATTACAGAAGAAGTGATTTGTAAATTGAATGAATTGATTAATGCAGCTATTGATGTTTCAGATGGATTATTGCTGGATTTAAAAAGGATATGTAAGCTTTCTGAAAAAGGTGCTGCATTGTCAGTACCTAAACAAGCCATTTGTAATAACTATGAAGATCTAGTAGCAGGAGATGATTACGTATTACTTTTTACAGCAAATGAAAAAAATCATGAGCAAATAGCGGCACTGCTGCCAGATAGTAAAATAATTGGGAAAATCACCAAAGAAAAGAAACTAAAAGTTAGCAATTCAAATGGCAAAGAAATTAATTTTGATGCTTTTGGCTGGGATTCATTTAAAACTTAGAGATCTGCTCTTTTAAACCTTCAACATCAAGACCATTGAGCGTAAGAATTTCATTTCTGCTCCCATGAGGTGGAAAAACATCCTTCAAACCTAAATTGAGAACTGGTTTGAGTATTTTCTTTTGAGAAAGGTATTCATTAACAGCACTTCCTGAACCTCCAACAGCAGTATGGTCTTCCAGAGTAACAATTTTTGTATATTTTTGAATAAGATTATCTATAAGCTCGTGGTCTAATGGTTTAACAAACCTCATATCATAAAGTCCATAATTAAGTTCATCAGCAACTTCCTCAGCCCTATCAAGCAGTACACCAAAATTAAGAATACAGATCTCCTCTCCATCTCTAATTTTTCGACCTTTACCAATTTCTGCTATTGATAGCTCTTTATTAATTTCAGTTCCTCTACCAGATCCTCTTGGATATCTAATAGCTGCTGGACCTTTATATTCGTAACAGGAATTTAATAAGATTCTCATTTCATTTTCATCAGAAGGTGTCGCTATCACTATATTAGGAATACATCTCATAAAACTAATATCAAAGTTACCTGAGTGAGTAGGTCCATCTTCTCCTACGATGCCTGCTCTATCCAAAGCAAACGTGACATCGGTATTTTCTAGACAAACATCATGAATGAGTTGATCGTAAGCTCTCTGTAGAAAGGTTGAATATATTGCTACTACGGGCTTCATGCCACCCAAGGCTAAGCCAGCTCCAAAAGTCACTGCATGTTGTTCAGCAATTGCTACATCATAGAATCTTTCTGGAAATTCTTGTTCAAAATTTACCATGCCAGAACCTTCTGTCATTGCAGGTGTAATTGCGACAAGCTTTTTGTCTTGTTTAGCCTTATCACACAACCATTCTCCAAAAATATCTTGAAACTTAATTTTTGAAACGGGTGGATTTGTTTCTAACTTAGATATTGCATGAAACTTTATTCTTTCATTCTCAGCAGGCTCAAAACCTGCCCCTTTCTTAGTAATAATATGCAAAAGATAAGGTTCTGTTTTCTCTTTCATTCTCTGCAATGTCTTCACAAGCAATTTAACATCATGACCATCTATTGGTCCTATATAATGCATACCTAGATCCTCAAAAAGATTGCCTGGCATTACAGCTGACTTTAGCCCATCTTTTAATGTTCTTGATATATGCAAACCAAAAGGGAGGTTTTTCATGACTTTCTTACCACTAGATTTTAGTTTCTTGTAACTTTTTGAAGCCCAAACTTTTGCAAGGTAATCAGATAAGCCGCCTTTATTCTTTGAGATAGACATATCATTATCATTCAGAATAATGTTTAAATCCCTATCAAGATGACCTGCATGCATTAGTCCTTCAAATGCAAGACCAGCTGTCATAGCACCATCACCAATAACAGAAAAAACAGTTTTACCATCTTTAAGAAGTTGGCTTGCTTCGTTGAGGCCAAGCGAAGCGCTTATTGAAGTACTTGAATGACCAACACTCATAGCATCGTATTCTGATTCAGTAATAGAAGGAAATGCAGCTAAACCATCTAGCTGCCTCATCTTATCCATCTTATCTTTTCTGCCTGAGAGTATTTTATGTGGGTAAGCTTGATGACCTGTATCCCATACAATCTTATCTTCTGGTAAATCTAAGACATAATGAAGGGCGATAGTTAGCTCAACAACTCCTAGTCCTGCTCCAAAATGTCCACCAGTTTTACTAACTGTATAAAGTAAAAATTCCCTAAGCTCATCTGCAAGCATAGGAAGATCTTCAATATCTAATTTTTTTAAATCACTAGGAAAATCAACTTTATCTAAAAGCCTACTCTCTGGTTTATCTTTTGGAAATTCTTTATAAATCTTCATTATTTTCTTCTACAAAAAAGACTCTTTATGTAATTAGTTAATGGATGATTATTTAATCCTAAATTATCAATTGATTCCATAGTTTTAGCTTCATATTCATTAATTTCTATTAATGTTTCTGAAATGCCTAATACTAAGGGCACACTTTTTTTATTTTTAATTTGATCTTTATTAGTAGCTTTTCCTAAATTTTCCTCTGATTCTTCTAAATCTAAAAGATCATCTATAAGTTGAAAGGCAATCCCAACATTTGATGCTATATGTTCCCAATCTTCATTTCGAGTATTTGCTATAAGCACAGGAGCTAATACACAGAATTCTATTAGAAGTCCTGTTTTCAAATGATTCATATGAATTATTTGATCTTTTGAAACTTGTTGACCTTCAAACTCTATATCCATAGCTTGGCCAAGTATCATGCCTTGGTTTCCAATAGTCTCCATAAGAAATTTAGTGATCATTACTTTTATGTCACTTGAAAGATTATGGTCTTGAAGAATTATTTGTATCGCTAATGATTGCATAGCATCTCCAGCTAGTACTGCTGTAGATTCTGAATATTTTTTATGTAGTGTTGGTGCGCCTCTTCTAAGATCATCATCATCCATGCAAGGCAAATCATCATGAACCAAAGAGTATGTATGAATTATTTCAGATGCTATCGCGATAGAGTCAAGATTATCTTTTGGAATATTTAGAGCATCTCCAACCAGATACACTAATAAAGGCCTTACACGTTTACCAGGATTAGAAAGAGCATAAGCAATAGACTCATCAATTTGATTTGAGTTATTTGAAATGGAAATTAATTTATCATTAATTCTATCTTGAAGCGAAGCCTCAAAATCTTTTTGATTATGAATTGTCACTATCAAACGGTTTTGTATCGCCGTCTTCAGTAAGCTCTTTTATTTTATTCTCTGCAGATTCAAGCTCTTTTTGACAAACCTTAATGAGAGTTATGCCTTTCTCAAAGTTTTTTAAGGATTCATCTAAACTTGGCTCACCATCTTCAAGCGTCTTGACGATTTTTTCTAGTTCTTTAATTGATTCTTCAAATTTTGCCATATGGAAATTTTACCTTAAGTTAGAGCCTTTTAAAAAAGTTCTCTTACTTTCGTTGGGATAGAAGTTACAAAATTCCTGGCTCTCATTCTATAATCCCTAAGATTCTCCAGCACCATTAAAAATGAAGGTGTAACTAGCAAAGTTATAATTGTACTGAAGCCAAGACCCCAACAGATACTTATTCCAAATACTTGGTACCATTTAACAGTTGATGTGCCTTCATAGATTGCTCTGTTTAGAACATCAATACTGTATCCAAAAGAAAGGAACAATAATCCAAATATAGTTGTAACTGTAGTTAAAAGAACAGGTCTTAGCCTGCTCATACATGTCTCTGATATTAACTCAGCCGGTGTCTTGTCTGGAAAGTCTATCCGCAATTTATTAAAGGTATCGATTAATACAATATTATTATTTACCACAATACCAGCAAGCCCTACTAAAGCAGTTCCTGTCATAATAGTAGATGGTTCAGACCCTGTTACAGTTAGGCCCAAAAATACCCCTGCTGTAGAGAATAAAACTGATAGCAATATAACGATTGGTTGGGAGATGCTATTAAATTGAGTCACTAAAATAATGAACATGAGGAATAATGCCCCATAAAAAGCTTGGATAAGGAAGTCAGTAGCTTCTGCACCTCTTTCTGTTAAACCACCGTATTTGATTTCCATTCTTGGGTCATCAAAACCAGTTTCATCTATCCAATTTTGGATTTTATTTATCTCGCCATTTAGGTTAAAACCAGGAACATTAATTGCAGTTATTTCATAAAAGAAACGGCCATCTTTTCTTACAAGACTGGCAGCATTAGGGCGTGCTTCAACATTAACAAAGCTTGAAACTGGTACTGCTCCATTTCTTGAATTTACAGTAATGTTTTCTAAACTTGAAAGAGTTCTTTTGTCCTTGGTAAACCTTGCTCTGATATCAATCTCTTCTTTTGAATCATTAGGTCTATATTCTCCTAGCTTGATACCAGAAGTAACCATTTGTATTGCTGAACCAATATCAAATAAGCTTATTCCAGATTGATAAGCTCTCTCCTTGTCTACGTCAACTTTCCACTCAATTTTGTACTTTGGCAAAGTGTCATCAACGCCTGTTAAGCCCTCAATATTATTTTCAATGTAGTCTCTTAATTCGCGAGTTTTTCTCTCAATAAGAGCTAAATCATCACTTAAAAATTCTATTTCGACAGGAGCACTAAATTGTCCTGGTCCTTCCTGCACTTCTCTGATATTTAATTTATAGCCTGATACATTAGACACTGCTTCTCTAAGTAGCTCTAGCACTTCAAATCCTGATATATCTAATGTTTTAGGATCTTCCACTACAATATAACCACGGCCTACTCCATCGCCACCACCGCCAGCACCCGAAACATTCATAAATAGATCATCAACGCCATTAACAGCAATCAATTTTTTTTCTGCATCTATCGCAAAATCTCTTGCTTCATAAGGAGAGAGATTACCTCTTGCTTGAATATCAGCATTTATAAGCCAAGGATCAATGGTTGGAAAATAGACAAATTGTTTTCCATAATTTGGAACGATATTTCCAAGTATTAGGAACATGGTTAAGAAAGTATATGCTATGGATTCCAAAGGATTTTTTACTGCAAAACCAATAGCCTTTTTATAAGCCTTCTTTAATGGTGTGTTTTCATTATCATTGGATCTTTCATCTTTACCCTTACGTCTACCTAACAATGACCCTATTACCGGAGCAAAAATCAGAGCATAAGCCAGTGAAGCTGCCAGAATAACAAATACAGTTACAGGCAGGTAACGCATGAATTTACCAGAAATGCCTGGCCAGATCATTAAAGGCGAGAATGCTGCGAGAGTTGTAAGTACTGAGGCAAAAACTGGTGTAAACATCCTTTCAGCAGCTTTTGTATAAGCTTCTTTTCTTTGAATGCCTTGGTCTATAAGTCTATCGGCATATTCAACAATGACTATCCCACCATCGATCAACATCCCTAAGCCTAGCAACATACCAAACATTACTAGAAAATTGAATTCGTAACCTATAAAGAAATGTAAAATACCAAAACCAACTAGGAATGAAAAAGGTATAGCAATTCCAACTATTAATCCATTTCTAAGTCCCAGTGTCGCTACAACTAAAACCATTACTAGAATAACTGCAGTAATAATATTTCCCTCAAGTTCTGAAACCATTTCTCCAGCAAACTTTGTAGTATCTAGACCTGGTGTAATCACAAGGTTGTCTGGAAAATCATCTCTGATTTGTTCTACCTCATTTTTTATTGCTTCAGCAATATCAAGCTCGTTGAATCCTACTCGTTTAGTCAAGGAAAGAGATATTGCATCAAAACCATTTATTCTAGAGAAGCTAGTTGGGTCTTTAAATGTTCTTTTGATGTCAGCTACATCACCCATGGTAACGACTTTATTACCATCTGATTTTATTGGTAAATTAAAAACGTCTTGTCTTGTTTCAAATATACTTGGAATCTCAACCGCAAACTTTCCTGACCCTGTATCCTGAAAACCAGCAGGGATAAGAACATTATTTGATCTAACAGCATTTCCTATCTCAGTAAGACTTACACCTAAACTTTCTAATTTAGCCTGTGAGACTTCTACTTCTAAGAGCTCTTCTGGAACACCGCTTATTTCAACTCCCAATACACCTGGAACTTTTTCAAACCTATCTTGTATTTCTTGGGCTATCGCATAACCAGCTCTCAGATTTGAAAATCCGTAAAGGCTATAAACTAAAATAGGAAAATCGTTATCTGATCTTTCGCTAACAACTGGATCGTTTGCCTCTGGAGGCAATTGATACCTTACCTCACCTATTGCTCTTTCCACATCTAATAATGCTTGATCAATGTCGTAGTCAACATCATATTGGATTGTCAAATTTGTGAAACTTTGGGTATTTTGAGACCTTACTTGTTCTTGTCCCTCTAATCTTAAAAATCTATTTTCTAATGGTTTAGCAACTATTCTTGCCATATCTTCCGGTGAGGCACCTTCTAGAAATACTGAAACATTTACAAATGGGAATGTAATATTAGGATTTGAAGCAATTGGCATGGCTGCTCTTCCAAGAGACCCCATAATGATTAAGAAAATCATTACCAATAATGTGGTTCTAAACTTACTAACAGCTGTTTTTACAATACCCATTATTTAAATTTTGAGATAACTTCGTCGCCTTCTTTTACAAACCCTTGTCCACCTACAATAATATTTGTCTGTTCAGGAATGCCTGTAATCCAAGCGCCTTGTACTGTATCAATAAGAATATTAACGTCTACAACCTCAACCTTATTGTCAACTACTGTTGCTAAAGCTATATTCCCTTCATCGCCAAGCAAAAAAGCTGATGTAGGAACAAAGTGAGCTTTAACTGGATCTGTATAAATAATTAACTCACCTGTTAAACCATCTTTGATGCCTAAATTTTTATTCATGAGTTCAGCTTCAACTTTAAAAGTTCTGGTTCTAATATCAGCAGCAGAACTTATGAAGGACACCTCAGTATTAAATTTTTCGCCTGAAATAAATTCTATCTCAGCTATTTGTCCTGGTTTTATCATTGCCACCGTTACTTCTGAAACATTGCCAACAATTTTCAGTGGTGACAATGATATTATTGATGCACATACTTGCCCATTTTGTAGTAGTTGACCTTTCTTAGCCAAGTTTTCTACAAAACCATCAAAAGGTGCCTTTATTTTTGTTCTTGCTAATTCTATTCTTGCAGTTTCATAGACTGTTTCAGCTGTTACTAATGCTGATTCAGATATTAATCCCTTTTTATTTAGCTCAACTGATGAATCATAATCAATTTCACTTTTTTTGAAGTTTGCTTGTCTTTGGCCAGAGTCTAGCTCACAAATAACAGAACCTTCCTTAACGAAATCACCGTCTAGATATGCAACATTAATTATTTTTTCCGAAGTTTGAGATTTAATATCAACCTTTGAAAAAGCTTGTGACTCAGCTTTTACGGTTATTGGCAATCTAAAATCTTTTGCCACAGATGCGCTTACTAGAACTGATTCTTTTTCAGCTGTTGCCTTATATTCAACTGGTTCAGACTGAGCAAAGTATCCAGAAATCATCCAAATTACTGTAATAATAAGTATGGCTGCTGATGCTCTTAGATTTTTCTTATTCATTATATTTTATATTTATCTCTTAAATTGGATAACGTTTCACTGTTACTCTTTTCAGGAGACCCTACAGTCTCCTTGTAAGGATCGTAAAAGTCAAACTCTTCTTTATGTCCATTAGATGATTCTTCAACGTTAAAATTCCATTTTCTCTTAATAAAATCTAAGAATTTTATATCCCAAGATGTAAAAGCTCTTCCATCCTCTTTCCAGTAGAGGATAAATTCTGGGAGATACTGCTCAACGAAGGCAATATCAATACCGGTCATTTTTATAATATCGAAACAATCTTCGGAAGGGCTCCAATCACTCGCGATAGTTGTTGGCGCTCTTTTTGTATCAATTTCTGCATTGTGTTGGGCCCATTTTAATCTTGCATGTTCAATGAATTTTGAATTATAGGAGATAAGCACATCTGGTCTTTCAGACCAATAAATGACAAATTCTTGTATTAGGTTTTTTATGAAGGACTCTTCCATTCCAGATCTAACTAAAATTTCTATGACATCTTCGGATGGTTCCCAATTCTTTTGAATATTGGTTCTTTGTATTTTTTTTGGTGTTGCTAACTTTGATTTTCTTTCAGTATCTGCAATGCTGACTACTTTTTTATCGGTATCTAAATTAATTAAACCTCTAACATTCAAATCTATTAAAACAGCCATTAATTCATTTTCATCCCAAAATGACAAGTTGCTTAATAGCTCTTCAATCTTTAATTTTTTTTTATCTGAACTTTTTAAATATTCAAGCAATACAGCGCCACTCAAACCAAGGGTTTCAGCCATTTCAAGACTGAATCTAAAATTCTTATCCAACACTTCTCCTAGCTTTAACTGAAGATGAAAGATCGCTTAATAGTTTTTTTGTTTCATCCCAATGCACACAGGCATCTGTAATGCTTTTGCCGTATTCAAGATTATCAGAAATCTTTTGCGCACCTTCTTTAAGATGGCTTTCTATCATTACTCCTATTATATTCTTGTCACCTTCGCTAATTTGCTGGCAAACCGAAGCACATACTTTCTTTTGATTCTCATGGTTTTTCTGACTATTGCCATGACTGAAATCTATCATTATGTTTGCGTTAACTTCATTTTTTTGTAATGCCTTTACACACCCTTCAATATCTTCTGGATGAAAATTAGGCTGAAGACCTCCACGTAGAATAATATGAGTATCATCATTTCCAGATGTCTTAAAGATTGCTATCTTCCCTTTTTTTGTTGTCCCTAAAAATACATGTTGATATTGAGCTGATTTGATTGCATCAATTGCTATTTGAATGTCGCCTGTAGTTGAGTTCTTTATTCCCATTGGACAAGAAAGCCCTGAAGTTAATTCTCTATGGACCTGACTTTCTGCTGTTCTAGCTCCAATAGCGCCCCAACTTACTAGGTCTGAAACATATTGTGGCGATATGAGATCCAAGAATTCTGTACCAGTTGGCATGCCTAAATCCGCAATATCTTTAAGAAGTTTTCTTGAGACCCTTAATCCTTCATTTATTTTGAAAGAATTATCTATTCTTGGATCATTAATCAACCCTTTCCATCCTATTGTTGTTCTCGGTTTTTCAAAATAAACCCTCATTACTACCATTAGCTCATTTTCTACTGTTGCAGAAAATTCTTTTAAAAGCTGAGCGTATTCAATTGCCGACTTAGGGTCATGTATTGAACAAGGACCAACAACTACAATTAATCTATCATCTTGTCTGTGAAGTATCTGACTTATGCTTCTTCTAGCACCAAATATTAGTTTTGAAGATTCCTTATCTAAAGGTATCTCATTGTTGATCTCTTCAGGAGAAGATAATTCTTCTCTAGATAGAATCCTACTATTGTCAGTAATGTATTTCATTTTATTAATTCAGAGCAGTCAATTTTACATCATCGGTGGCTAACTTTCCCCCGAAAAATGAAACTATTGGGAAGAAATAATATTTTTACAATTAAACACAATATTTAGTATTTATTTTCTTTTTTATATACAATATCTAGTGTATGGAAGCCGTCCAAGAAATAGCATTACCAAAGATTAAGGGTAGTCCTGTCGATCAATTGCCTGAGAATCTCTATGTACCACCTAAAGCTCTTTTGCTCTTGCTTGACGTCTTTTCAGGCCCAATGGACTTCCTGCTTTATCTCATACAAAGAAAAAATTTAGATATCCTCGAAGTTAATCTAGTAGATATCACTGATCAATATATTGCCTACATAGAAATGATGGAAGATTTTGAATACGAATTAGCTGGAGATTATCTAGCTATGGCAGCTTATTTAGCAGAAATTAAATCAAGAATCTTGCTTCCAAGAGAAGAAGAGAACGAAGAAGAGGAAGGCGATCCAAAAGCTGAACTATTAAGAAGGTTGCAAGAATACAAAAGGTTTAAAGAAGTATCCTTTAAGCTTGATGAAATGCCTAGGGTGGATAGGGATATTTTTCCTGCATCAGGAAAATTACCTGAATTTGAATTGCCTAAGCCAAAGAATAATTACGATAAGAATGATTTAACATTTGCTTTGAGATCAATGCTTGATGAAATGGTAAGGCTAACAAGTCATAAGGTTAAGCTTGAAAATATAACTGTAGAATCAAAAATGAAGTTATTGCTTGATAGTCTTAAGGAAAGAGACTTTATCTCTTTGCCAGAATTAATACTAAGTGGCGAATCAAAGCTTGCAGTTTCAGTGATATTGTCAGCCGCATTGGAGCTTAATCGAAAGGGGTATGTTGAAATAGTTCAGGCTGAACAATTTGGAGAAATCTACTTTAAAGGTGCAGAAGAGGTTGTACATTGATGGATATTAAGCAAAGAACAGAAGCTCTACTATTAGCTGCAAATAGAGCTCTAACAATAAAAGATATTGTGGAGCTATTAGAAGTTGAAAGCGCAGAGGACGAATCTAAAGTAATCAATGCCATTACTGCATTAAAAGAGGAGTATGAATCAAGGCCTTATGACCTAGTGGAGGTATCAAGCGGATATCGAATTCAATTAAATCAAGAGTGTGCCCAAGATGTAGCAAAATTATGGGAAATGAAACCTTTAAGGTTATCAAGAGCTACACTAGAAACTCTCTCCATTATTACTTATATGCAACCAGTTACTCGAGGTGACATTGAAGATATTAGAGGCGTAAATGTTGCTACAAATGTAATAAAAATTCTTATGGATCAAGGCTGGATAAAAATAAAAGGTTACAGAGATGTACCAGGCAGGCCTGCCTTATTTATAACCACACAGAAATTTTTAGATGATTTCTCTATGAAGACACTCGATGATCTTCCTGTTTTGCCTGATTTGCCAGAAATAGATAATATTTCTCCAGAACTTAAACTCCAGGAAGATGCAGTTGAGCACGAAGCTCCAGCACAGTAAGGAAAAAATTTCCAAGTATCTAGCAAACTTAGGTTTTGCTTCACGACGCAATATCATTGATTTATTTAAGACAAGAAAAATAACTCTCAACGGCAAAATGGTTAATCATAATGCCTTGGTTAAAGACAACGATGTAATCAATCTTGATGGAGAAGATCTAGTAGTAGAACTTAATCCTGAGACTGAGGTTCTTATCTACCATAAACCGACAGGACAAGTTTGCTCAAATGTGCCAACGGATAAAAATGACAGCGTATTTCAGGGACTACCTCCTAGGAAAAAAGGGAAATGGATTATGGTCGGTAGGTTAGATGTAAATACATCTGGTCTTTTAGTCTTTTCTAATAATGGAGATTTTGTAAATTTTCTAGCTCATCCAAGCAGCAAAATAGACCGAGAGTATTTATGTAGAGTTTATGGTGACATCTCAGACAAAAAACTCGAGAACATAATGAATGGCGTAAATATAAATGGGGAAAAAACAAGTTTTTCCGATGTGGTAGCAGTTAAAAAGACTTCAAAGTCTAAGAATCACTGGTTCTATGTTTGTTTATTTACTGGAAAAAATCGTGAGGTCAGAAAGATATGGGGTACTCAAAAATTAACAGTCAATAGATTAATGAGATTAAGGTATGGTCCAATAATAATGCCGGAGAACCTCAAACCAGGAGGTTGGAAAAAGTTCTCTAAGAAAGAAGTCGCTAAATTACAAAATCTTCTTAAGATTCAATAAATATTTATTTTTACAACAACAGGGAAATGGTCAGATACACCATATAGTCCTTTGGAGTTGAAGCGTATTGGGCTGCCATCATCTCTTGTCTGAGCATCTACTTTAATTATTTCAACACTATTCTCAACAAATTCAGCAGATCCACCTCTTTTTAACATGACTGCATCTAAAAAAGACCATCTATCATCTCTGTAATAATAATTTGTTCCTTTGCATTCAGCGCATTGGTCTAAGTGGGATACAAACCAGTTTTTATGAATATTTTCATATAATTTTTCTTTGGCATTTTCTGCAGAAGTAACATTGAAATCACCAAGAGCTATAGCAATCTTTTCATTATTGCTAGCAAGCTTATCAAGTGTGGCAAAAGCATCTTTTCTCATAAATAGTGGATTATATGGAGCAGGAAAATGGACGTTATAAATCGATACTTCCTTATCTTTGATCATAAACACACTTTCTAAAATTGGTCTAGTATCGCCAATTTGATCTTTAGAGCCACCAGTAAATTCAATTTGATGTAACTTGGAGTTCAGAATTTTATATTTTGAGATAAATGCATTATCAATACCTCTGTCATCGTTACCTTCAACAAGTGTATAAAACTTATATCCGTGGTTCTTCAATCTGTCAAAAAGTTGCTTAAGTATATTTTCATTTTCAACTTCCTGAAAACCAATTACATCAGGCCCATGTTTTTCATAAGAAAGTATAGTTTCAGCTATTACGTTTAATTTGTATTCAATGACTTCATCATTCCAATCCATATTTAGACAATCATCCCTCCATTTGAAAACCTCAATTTTATTGCATTGGTCAATATGAATTTTTGAAGTCTTCATAGAAGATGGTAAATAGGTTTCATCTTCTTTTTGAGGGTCATCAAGGTTGTCAAAAAGGTTTTCAACATTAAAAGTCATTACAGTGAATTTGCTTGCAAAACCCAGCGAGGATAAAAGCATAAAGGTAATTAGAAAAAGGATATTGTTAAATTTCGTCATTTTGAACTCTCCATTCAATTATTGTATCCGATCGTATATCTCGCCATGCATTTTTATCTAGTGACCAAACCACAATTGTTGCACTTTCAGAAGAAATATTAAGAATTTTTGACCCCTTAGGCATTAAATCTTCATTTAGAGTTGAAGGCATGACTCGAATTTCATTGGTATCAATTTTTTTGAAACTTATTACCACTATGCCTTTCTTAAGTGCTTCAATTAATTCATTCATGATAGTTGTACATTACTCCTGTTTCTTTGCACTGATCGCTTAGTAGCCATAAGTAATCGTTTGCAATTACTTCTGGTGTTCTAAGAGTTTGCGGATCTTCAGCTGGGAATGCTTGTGCTCTCATATTTGTTCTAGTAGGCCCAGGATTGTAAGAATTAACCCTCATATCATTCTCATATTCATCTGCAAGACTTTGCATAAGACCTTCAACTGCAAATTTTGATATTGAATAGCTGGTCCAGAATGCTCTTGCCTTTCTTCCTACTCCAGAGGACGTAAAAATTATAGATGGATTTTCAGACTGCAGGACTAGTGGTAACGCTAGTTGTGTTAATAGAAAATTACTTTCAAAGTTTACCTGCATAACTGTTTTTAGCTGGCTCAAAGAGGTATTAATTATCGGCGACAAATATCCAAGGATTCCTGCTATATGTACCAAGCCATCAAGATGCTCATACTGATCGTATAAATTTTCAGCTAAAGTTTTATAATCTTTTTCCTTGGCTTTAAAGAAATCTAGCTCAACAACTAATGGCTCTTTATGACCTTCTTTACATATCTCATCTTGTAGGGAATATAGTTTTTTTATGTCTTTTGACAGCAAAATAAGATTAGCTCCTTGTTCAGCTGCAGCTTTAGCTACAGCTCTTCCAATACCTGAACCAGAACCTGTAATAAGTATATTTTTGTCTGTCAGCAAGCCTTTTTG
>Ga0207993_1000641_pt1 | contig 13701 bp, 13 predicted proteins | sample ETN01SmetaG_2_FD_185791 | JGI IMG/M metagenome (GOLD analysis project Ga0207993, IMG submission 185791) | Marine microbial and viral communities from oxygen minimum zone, Eastern Pacific Ocean - ETNP2014F12-01SV265 (SPAdes) (version 2) | ecosystem: Environmental > Aquatic > Marine > Oceanic ...
TATCAGAAACAGCGATTATAGAGCCATCATGATTTGTTTTAGTTTTCTTAGCAAATTTATCACTGGTATTGTTATCACTATGAATAGTTTCAATATGTAGCCAATCTGGAACGTGTTCTGGTTCTGGCTCAGGCTCTGGTTCTGGTTCTGGTTCTGGCTCTGGTTCTGGCTCTGGTTCAGGAGGGAGTTGAAAACAAGATTCTGAAAACTTTAGCCTTTTATATCCACCTAAGTAACCATACTTCTCACCAGAACTATTTAAAGAATGATAACTAATTACTCCAAAATTATCTTCTGATGTATTTATTTGGTGTGTGACTCCGACTTCGTCTGTTCGGAAACCGGGTATTGTTATAAATATTTTTCCAGTATAATACGTAACCTCTGTATCTTCTATGCTAAAAGGTCCATATTCAACTGCGTCGCCGTCATGACTAATTTGAAAATAATTTGGTTTATCTATAACAAAACCGATTGGATTATTGGGTGGTATATTTATACAATATTCTCCTATATTAACTCCTATATAATCATATAAATTATATGATACTGAGTTGAATTCTATTTCTCCAGATATACTCACATAATTCTCAGTCAACTGACTCAAACATTGTACAATAATTGCTTCAGTTTCTGGTTCACCTGTAGTCCAATTTTCTCCGCGTATAAAAGAAACAACTCCAACATGCGGACTATTTTTGTCATAAACTATATGATCAACATCAATATTTTGAGTTTTTTCAATAGTTATTTCAATATTTTCCAATTGTTGTCTTTGTAAATTTATTGGAAAATTATCTGTAATAGTAAGTTCTATACCATTTCCTAATTGTATAGCATCACTTAAATTTGTTATAAAAACAATTCTTTTTTCACCAAAACCGCCTTCGGCTTCAGAACTCCATAAAATTTTTAAATCATTTGTACTAAGTCCTTCTGTATTCGCAATAAATCCAATTTCTTGTCCATCAATAGTTGTACGATAACCTGTTATCTCACTGATCCCTTCGGTCCATGATACACCAGCTGAATATATAAAGGTAACTTTTGATATAAAAGCATATTCTGTGTTAAAAATATGGTGAGGAGTTTTTAATGTAATAGTTGCTGGACTTAAATCATTTTCAATATCATTCTGAGTCATTTCAAAATAAAAAGACTCAATTTCTGGTTCTGGTTCTGGTTCTGGCTCTGGTTCTGGTTCTGGTTCTGGTTGTGGTTCTGGTTCTGGCTCTGGTATAAGCCCTCTATTAAGCAAATGTTGCTTTAGATTCCAACCTTTTGCCTTATCAAGTGTATAAGCAGAGTTTCTCGCATGTCTTGTTCGTCTGTCGCCTTCACGAGCAGAAACAATACATCTTTTATCTTCTATATTAGTTCCTTGTTTTCGCGCAGGCATTACTATTAGTTGGATATTAATGATGTATTAGAATATGCATAATCTAATGTAGTACCCGTATCTCGTTCTTCCCATCCATTTATTTTTATCTCACCTTGATGTACTTTTACATGACACGGTTTACATAATACAACCAAATTACTTAAACTATTCTTATGAAAATTGTCTATAAAACCATCAGAATTCGCTTGACATTGCATATTAATATGATGTGTATCCAATGGAAGTGACATTTCGTTTTGAGGACTATATGCACATATTGTACACTCTTTAACGAATAAGTTTGGGTTATATCTTGAAGCCTTTGGTTTTAGACTTGGTTTCACTTTTACACTATTTCTTTTCAACATCTTACAAAATCGGGGGTCTTTGAATACTTTAGAAGCTATTTTTGTACCATAATCTCTGCTTTCTGGTGGTCCTGAGGTAAGTTTTCTATCAAAAACTAATTCCCCATTATCTAATTCACGTATGTTTAGATGTATAACCTTCAAACTAGGAATCATATATTTAGTCTCTAATAATTCAAACAGGTGTGTTGCAAAAATATAACTTGCGTTTTTTTGGTCTAGCCATTGTAACATAGTTGTTACTATGTTAGTTGCAGACTCTCTCTCTGTTGATGCACAGAACTCATCTGCAATAACAAGCGTCTTATTTGTTGCATGATTTACACATTTATCCGCTTCTGTAATTTCACATATAAATGAACTCTGTGCTTCAAACAAATTATCCGAATTACCAATTCTAACAATTAGTTTTTCATATGGTGTGATATTGTACTCTTTTGCAGGAACAAACATACCAGATTGAGACATTATTACTGATAATGCTACACTCTTTAATAATGACGATTTTCCTACAGAATTTACACCATATAGTAAGTAACTATCATCAGATCCAAGAATAATATCATTAGGAACATATGCTGTTCTTTCATCCTTTAATAATTGTTCTATCATTGGATGGCGAAGTTTTTTAGCATTAATACCACTATTCTCGGACTCAACTAAAATAGGACGAACATAATTCCATTCAATTGCCACCATTGCATAAGAATAATATACATCCATCCAAGCCATTGAATCAATAATTATCATCAAACATTCATCATAATATTTCTCATACCAATTAACAACCTTCTCGTTTACTAACTTATTTGTCAAACTATCTATCTTATGCTTCAAATACACAATTTCCTCCGTTTTTTTACGAGTAATATCAGAAGTAATTTTAACTTGAGATGTAGTACTCGAAAATTTAAGATTTTTTGCATCTTCTTTTGATAAATATGAGTCAAAACTCGGACACTTAGAACCCCAATTCGCGATACCATTATTATCGACCAGCTCTCCATCAACATATGACTTAATCTTTTCCTTCAACACATTTGCTCTTTTTTTAGTAGTCTCAAAAAAATATCCATCCTTATCCGTATTACGTAAATATACTGTTTCACCACTCAAAGAACATAAATCACTTTGAATGTTTTCCAAATATTCAAAACATTTATCATAACTATTATATAATTCCTCTAAATCTGGACAAATTCCTTCATTAAATACATTTCCTTTCCCATTTCTACAAGAGTCAATACAAAATTCAGCCTCTATTTCCGAAGAATAATTTTGAAAGTTCTGAAAAATATTCTCATCTGGAATCCAATGTGGTTTATCAGAATATCCCAATACAATCGTTAACAATGTAATTATACGATTATTCATATCATAAATCTTAGGAACATCCGAATAAGCATCAATACGTCCGATTGCAAAACGACGATATAAACGTTCCAGATCATTAAGACGAAGATGCTTCTTAATATCATTTAACAAATTCCTGTTTTTAACAAAGAATTCTACTGCATCATAACGCTGATTTAATACATCTATTTCACAAGAAGGATGACGCACTAAATTGAATAGCTTCTTCTTACCAGAACATGTTAACGTCTTATTTATAAATCTCATCATATTGTCTTTCTCATTCGAAAATACCTGTAGTTTTTTAAAAGCGTTGTTATATGTTAACAATTCTGTATTTTTGAATTGCGAAATATTTTTTGGACGAGATAAATTTTTAACGAAATCAGGATGATGATCTTTTAAAAAATCTAACATTAGCAACATATTACCTATATCTTGTTTGGATGTGTTCTCCAGATTCAGATTATCATAAATCTCTTCATAAATGTTATGATATTTCGAGAAATAATTCTCTAGTAAATTCTTATGATTTTTGTGATTCAAAATTTCATTTTTTGCCTCAGATACAGAAATTACCTTATTATGTACTAATTTTGTAGTATCAAAATTTGGTAATTTAATCTCTTTGTTGCTAATGATATTCAATAGCACTTCATTCGCCCTGTAAGTATCCATTAAATCCTGAATCTTTACATATAAATCATGAATTGAATCGCCCGGAGTTTGTTCCACTTCTAATATGAAAATATCTCCTCTATTCGTATCAGAAATACATATATACATATACCAATCATCTCCATCAGATTCTACTAAAACAGATGTCAAGATTGCATCATCTTCTTCATTATCACTATCTAAATTACAACCCGGTGATATAATACGAGTTACTTCACGCTTTGCAGGACTTGTATTTGTTACTTGTTCTACATATACAATTGTATAACCGTTTTGAAGTAGCTTCTTTTCATGTCTCTTATAACTACACACATTTACACCAGCCATATAATGTCCCTCTTTCTTCTTAGTAACACGAAATCCTAGAATATTCTCACATACGCTTAATTGGTCTGTATCCCTTTGATCTCCGGGCGAATAAACTTCAAAAAAACTTCCACATTGCATAAGAACTATTGTCTTATGACCATACTTATTTCTATATTCGTCTGTTATTTTACAATATTCATCTAAAATGTTAGGCATAATTTATCTTTCTCTCTAATTATATTTATAGAACTAGTCTTATGTCCCTTTAAGGCTAATCAAATGTACGTAAATTATGAGCATGCCAGCCAGGACAACAACTTGCAAATAAACAACCACCTATGCTAAATCCACTATCATTCGCATATGCTTCTCCAGATAACTTTATTTCCCGAAATTCCCACTCTTTTCGTTTATAAGGAAAAAATCTAGTCACTTGATCTATATATACTACTGTATAACCATTGTATAGCATTTTCTTCTCATAATATTTGTACATATTGTATCTAAATCTAGATGCTATTTTACCATTCTCATTTGTTACATTTTGACGAAGAATATCTCTAAAAACCTTAATTTGTTCCTCTTCATCTGTATCCGCATATACTTCATAAAAATCGCCAACTTGTAGTAGAACTATTGTATAAGTACCATATTGATTTCTGTATTTATTTAATTGTCTTGAATACTCATCAATTATAGTAGTCATTATCTATTAATATTTATCCAGATTTTTATCAAAATGCGTTTGATTTTATAGTATAAGATTATAACTAATATTATTCAGTATGGCATTCGTAGAAGCAAAAGATGGTGAAGTTGATTATCTTGATGTTGATACCCCAATTCCAGGACAACAATGGGCTTGCATTTCATTTATTTCTCCAGAAAAGGTTCTTGTTAAGAAAGAGCAATTTGTAATGAAAAAATTTATTAAATCTCTTGTAAATACAGAGGGTAATATTACAATTAATGCTGATGAATTTGATACAAAATATGATGATTATATTTCTTTGAATACTGAAGAAATTGAGGCAGATTTTCATAAAGAGTCTGGTTTTCAAACATCAATGAGAGGCGTAAAAATTCGTGGTGTTTATAATACTTATGATGAAGCCACACAACGCGCTAAAATTCTTCAATCTTCCGATAGAGATTTTCATGTATTTGTTGGACAAGTTGGATATTGGCTACCATGGGACCCAAATGCGGACAATATTGCTGAACAAGAATATATGGAAAAGGAGTTAAACGAACTCATGCGAAATTACAAATCCAATCAATTACAGCGCGATATGTTCTACCAAAATCAAGTTGATGAACAAAAGAAACATGCTGCTCAAGAAACAGCGGAAAAGAAGAAAAAATTAGAGGAATCTGAGGAAGCAGCTCAAGAATAGATAATTTATTCAATTGTCTTTGCTGCAATTTGTATATCATCAAATATTCTCATAAAATCTGACCAACATATCCAAAATAACCCGTCTGCATCGCTTGACCAATTTACTTTTTTTGCAATTTCTGGATAATTTTTCCATTTTGGAGAACTATCACACCAGTCAAGTCTACTTTCATGACTATTACCCCACGGATTTCTTAACTGAACTAACCTAATATTTCCTTCCTCAAATACTTGTAGTAAAGAGTAAGCATGTCTTTCTATTAAACCATCTTCTCTTGCTTTTTCCATCTCATCTCCATGTATTGATGCCGCCATAACATAATTCTTATTATCACACTCTTTTAAATACTCAAACATCTTTTCATTATCATTCTTTTCTTTCGTTGGACGTATCCACATTTTTTGAAAATTCCATGGTTCTTCTTTTAATTTATTTAGAGCAGGTATTCGTTTTATCCAATCTTTTGTCTCATTATTCTTATTCCACAACTCTAATTTCTCACATCCAGTTAACACCATCCATGCTAATACAGGATATCCCCCACATAATTTTGAATATGAACCACACACTTTTGCAAGTGCCTTTTCTAAAAGTAATATATACATTTCATTCTCATTTGGCTGAGCAAAAAGAGGACGCGGAATATCATACCATTTCTTCTCCGCACATGGTATTCTGTCATCTATTGTTATTGTTTCCCAATTCCTTGAACATATATTATATAACTTCAATTCGTATTTACCTTCATCAGAAATCTTATTCGTTTTAAAAATATTATTTTGGAAATAATTTGGAAACTCTGCTAAAGTAGATAACGCACACAATAACCAACAATCACCCAATCCACCCTGCAATATATCATTTGGTTCTACACCATGAAATAATACCATTTCTGCACACTGTGGTTGTAATTTACTAGCTCTCACCCAAGATACATTCTCATGTTTTACATCACCAATAGAAGCATTGTTTGCTGGAAATTCTTTATCGCAAAACATATCTATTTCTTTACCATTTATCATGTACTCGGAATCACAGTTATAATAAGCCTTCACTACTATACCCGATTTTGTCCAATCTGCCAGTTCTGGCGATATAATATCTCCATCTTTACTTTTCATATACATATAATTCGAATGACATGAACCTCCTATACCCCAACAATACTTATTACGATACAAATACTTTTGGTCCTCCTCATTATAATATACTTCGCGGTTATATGCCTTCATTCCAGTCTTTTTGTAACCACCCCTAATATTGTAATATTTTGAATATACTATTATTGCATCAGGAATATTGTATTCTGTCTTTCTATCACTTTCCTCATTAAACAAACTACACTTCTCCACATACATTTCATCATCTTTTATCCATTTTCTAGTATTGTTCAATACTTCCCATTTACCCTTTGATAAAATGTCAGAACATTTACAATATGCTCTAAATGAAAGACTATATAGTCTTGTTCCAATCACATAATAATCTGGACGGACTTTATATATAAACATATCAGACTCTACATTACTAAATATATCTTCGCCTAATTTTCCTTTTTTTGATAAAATATGATATTTTCCTGATAATTTTTTACCACCATACTCTTTTGAACAATTAACAATTATCCACATATTAGTAAATATTACTAAAACCTTGGTTTTCTACGTTTTTAATTCTTTCAATAATTAATGAACAAATCAATTAACTTGAACCTGTTACTAGATTTCACAATAATGGCATTAATACTTGCCATCGGGTTTCTAATACCTAATCTTTTTAGTTCAAATTCACAAGAAGGTTTCAAAAATCCGTTCAAGAAACCTTTCCAAAAACTGACAAAACAATTCAAAAAACTTCAAAAAGAAGCAGAAAAAGCCGGAAAGAATGTTGTACAATGTGAAAAAAGACTTCAAAGACATAAAGATAAACTTGCAACTGCCAAACAAGAACTTGCAAGAGTCGAAGGACAAAGAAATTCCTGGCGCAGAACAGCAAACAGGCGCCAAAGAAAAATTCGTAGAAAAAACATAAAACTTGATAATCAAGAAAAAATGATGAAAGGACAAGCCAGAGAAATTGCTCATTTAGATGAAGCCGGTGACAAATTACGTCAAAGAATCGTTAAAAGAAGATCTGATACATTTAACAATGATGACCTAAAGGTATAGATTATAAAAATTATCGATTATATAATAATGAAAACACCAATGTGTTTATATTTAGGTCTTATAGCCATAGCAATTTTATTAACATTTGATGTACTATTACATAGAAGTGAGTCATTTTCTTTATATACGTCCCTCAGTTACGCGGCCAAGGCGCGAGCTGAAGAATCAGAACCAGATTCAGAACCAGATTCATATACAATGGGCGATGCCATGTCAAAAGGTTTCAGGGATCACGGAGTTGGAGGAGCTGTCGCACTAGGCGGTGTATATGGTGCAATGAAAGGTGGACAAGCAGTTTACAGTGGCAGTAAAGCCGCCCGTAAAGCATTCCTTCAACAATCATGTAAAAATATGGTGCGTAGAGCAAACAGAAAATGTAGAGAAAAATGGAGAAAAGTCAAAATGCAGGGAGCAAATTGCGATGGTGTAGAAAATCAACTTACCAATTGTAAACAAAATATGGAAGATCAACTTAGTCAAAAAGATAATGTTATACAAAATCTTGAAACTGAGTTACTAAAACAAGATATTGAACTTCAACAACTTAATGATGAAAAAGATGCTAATATCGAAACAATTGCTGAACTCGAAGCCTCTTATAAAGACCTCGCATCTAAAGTAAAGACTCAACGTACAACTGCTATCAACTCTCGCGAATTATAAATTATTTGCACTAGTTAATTATGCCTGTTAACAAAACGCGCAAACAAAATAAAAAATTGAAACGCAAATTAACAAAAAAATCTAAAAAAACTCTTTTGAAGAAAAACAAAACTCTTAAAAAGAAATTAGGAGGATCAGATGGTAATAGCGTTAACACGCTTGATACTAATATAAGTGCCATACAATGGAAAGAAAATATAACAGAATTAGGAAAACTCTTATCTTTAGATGATTCAATTTCGGGTAGTGATTCGTCTATACAACAACTTAATAATATGAAATCCAGAAAGAACAGCCCTACTAAAAATTCAAAAAAAACTAAACGTTGGATTATTTCAAGTTCTTGGAATTCCAACAATCCAGTGGAAGTACATGAAGGTAATACTTTAGAAGATGCAAGAAGAAATGCTATTCAATCTCAAATGAAATCATCCAGAACCAGAAATAACTCCCCGAAAAAAGACTCTAATATAATTAGTATTCCAAATGCAATTCAACACATCGGCCCCACGCGCACAACAATCGCCAAAAATCGAGAAGCCAATCAAATTGCTGCCCAGAGAGAAGCCCAGATTAAAGAAAACGAAGAAAGAAAAAAATTGGCAGAAAAACGTAAAAACGCCATTTCAAGGCTACGCAATAAAAACTAATTTTGAAGTTTTATATTGAATCATAACCAATACAGTAATGAAATTAAAAATATTACTAAATAACTAATTACTAATGGCTTCGATTGATGATTATGATTTAAATACTAAAACCGAATTTTCGAGGAGAGCATTATGTCCAAAAGATGATAAATTTTGCGAAGATGTCCAATGTAAATGGGTATGTACTCAAAATGCTGAATGTAAAATGGAATCAAGACCAGTATGTGATGTCCCCAAATGTCGGGTTATATGTGACCCACCAAAAACTCCACAATGTACCGTAAGAACCTCAGCACCTGTATGTAAAACTGTTTGCAAAAAAATTGATGGATGTTATTCTTGCTCAAATGTATGTCAACCAATCAATTCTTGGCTAGAATGCGTCAAACCAAAACCATCATGTCACGTTAAATGTGATCCACCAAATTGTAAAAAAGAATTTGAATTGCCTAAGGCTGGATGTGCTAAACCTACATGTAAACTTGTATGCCCTCCATCGAAAGATGGTTCATACTCATATACTACTGCCAATCTTGATGCATTTAATCGTACCATTAATTAACACATTCACTTATGAGTTACACATATGAAAAATACAAAAAATGATAATATTACAAAACCAACTCCTACATGAAATAGTCTATCATCAATCCAAAATATTTCTTTCAAAATATTAAACAACTCTATTACTTTATCCCACCATTCTCCATATTTCAAATCCTCATACTTCTTAAAATCAAGTAATTCCAATAAAATTTTATTCCATGTTAATACAAAATCATCTACTAATTCTCTAACAGATACATCCAAAAATGGATTCTTGCTTGAATCATTTTCAATTTTATCAGCTGGTAACTCTGTTGGTTTGAATGATTTTTCCTTTTCTAACTTGTTTAATTCATCACGTAGTTTTATCTTACTATCCGCTATTGATGTATCCAATACCATTGTAATTCACTTAGAAAATAATTTCAACAACTTATACCTCTTGTTTCATTATACTCATTTATTATCTTATTCACCATGAATACAGTATCTTCTACACTTTTTACATTAGAGATTCCTTGTCCACAACCATATATATTTGACCAAGCTTTGGGTTTATTATTTCCAGAACTAAAAACATCCTTACTATTTTTTGTATCCTTATTTGCTATTACATCACTTATTTTCATACCCGCGTTTTCTATCGATTTACTCAAATAATTACCATGAATCCCAGTAAACATATTCGTATTCACTATATCTTCTGATGTAGAATCAATTACCATCTTTTTATACTCATCTGATGTATTCGCATCTGTTGTTGCTATAAAAGGAGAACCTATATACGCAAAATCTGCCCCCATTGTTACTGCCGCTGCTACACTTTTACCATTTGAAATAGCTCCAGATAATGCAAGTGGCCCATCAAACCATTCTCTTATTTCTTGTATCAATGCAAATGGTGATAGTGAACCAGCATGACCTCCTGCTCCTGCAGCCACCGCTATTAAACCATCTGCTCCCTTTTCATAGGCTTTTTTTGCATGCTTATTATTTGTTACATCATGTAATACAACTCCCCCATATGAATGAACGGCATCGTTTATTTCTTCCTTTGCACCAAGACTTGTTATTACTATAGGTACTTCATGTCTCACTATAGTTTCCATATCTTCCATCAATCTATCATTGGATTTATGCACTATCTGATTTACAGCATATAATGGACATTCTATATCATCATTATCCAAACTACTCTTTATATTCACCAACCAATCATTCAAAGTTGATTCTTTCTTTTCATTTCTTGCATTCAAAGCCGGAAAACTACCAATTATTCCTGCTTTACATTGATTCACTACCAACTTCGGAGTAGACACAATAAACATCGGTGCAGCTATAATTGGGGCCTTCACATGCCTAAGCATAAAAGTTTTACTTGTCATAAACCTTTCTATTGAGTTTTAGTTATCTTTTTTATTCATTCGTAATTTCTCTCTTAAAAATCCAGAAGATCTCGATTTATATTCCTTTAATTCCTTATTTTTACTTTTCTCTTTCTCTAAAATTCTAAACTTTTCTCTTTGTAGTGCATTTATATTTGGCATTACTTTAACAATATCAAAAAAATCATATTCTATTATTAAAAACATCTCTAAAATATCTATTATGAACTGTAATATTTCTGAAATAATTAATATCACTAAATATGGTATTCTCAAAGATTTAAAGGAATTTGACTTTAGTGCCCTCTATATTATACTTTTTGCTATTGCAATGGATAAACTAATCTTTTATAGAATTGTCGAACTTTTCATGTAAATAATCTATTCAATATATATATACAATGATGTTTAACAAATTAGCCAAACCAATGGATGGTGGCAATAGTGGAAACAATAACGGAGGTGGATGCGGAAATGGCGGCTGAGGATAACAAATACATATATGTTCAAAAGCTATTAAATTATTGAAATATGACGGTCTATTTCTAATTAAATGATTCAGACTCGACTCAATGATATTATATCTTTTCAATAAACATATATAAGGTTATTGTCCTTTATTAGAATAATCCAAATATGGATTCAAATTTGGCTTAGTGGTCTAGTGGTATGATTCCTGCTTTGGGTGCAGGAGGTCCCGGGTTCGATTCCTGGCTGAGCCCTTTATACTTGTATAGAAGTATCTTTATTACTATAAAAATGATTAAACATTCTTATGGTTTACAATAAATAACAGAATATTGTGAGACACTAAATTATCGATTATGCATAAGCTTCTTAGTGTAGATAACTTAGTTAATGGTAAAGTTATTAAACGTCCATCAGCCACATGTAAGACACCCTATGTAGCTGATGTTGAATTAGAAGATGGTAGTATTGTATTAGCTCACACAACATCACTTGGTTGTGGAGGATTGGTTAATGCTGGTTCGAATGTATTGATGAAAAAGATTGACAAAGTCGGCAATAAATGTAAATTCAAGGTAATTCTATCTATTGTTGAAGAAAAAGGAAATGTTCAATATATTGGAACCGATACATCTCTGCCAGAACTTATTGTTAAACAATGCTTAGAAAATAATCTAATCAGTTCATTAAGTTCTATCAAATCATTGAAAAGTCAAACAACTTTCATGAATTCCCGCTTTGATTTCGCAGGTGTTGATGAAAATGATGCTGAATTCGTGTTAGAAGTAAAACACACTCCTAAGGCAGATTATGTAGATTGTCTTGCTAAAGAGAAGAAAAAGATGGACTTGTCCAACTATGACTATAATGATAAAATCTCATATTTTCCAGATGGATATCGTAAAACAGTCAAAGATACAATCAGCCCCAGAGCTTTGAAGCATATTAATGAGCTTTCCAAAATCAAAAAAACTACAAACAAAAGAGCTATTATATGCTACGTTATTCAAAGAACTGACGTATCATCATTTCAACCAAGTAACATTGACCCCATATACAAGGAAGCTGTAATTGAAGCAGTTAAAAATGGCGTTCAGGTATTACCAATCGTTATCAAATGGACGAGAGAGGGCGAGTGTCACTTTGTTAAAGATGATTTAAAAGTAAATATCTCTATTTAACCAAATAAATCAGAAATATTACCTAAACTATATACAGTGCTTCTTTCTTTCTTTTTGTAACAGACTTTTTCTTTGGTATTTTACTTTTCTTTAGTGTTTTATCTTTCTTTACTGTTTTTGTTGGTTTTATAAAGTGTATAAATTCTACATTATACTTTTTTGTAATACCTGCATCAACCTTTCGTGTATTTCCACCCATAATATAGCTATATACTCGGGCATATGCCCACGATTCTGGTGTTTGATTCGGTCTAGAACCACCATTATAATAAGCCGCCATACCCTTTTTAAAAACCTCTTCTAAAGCTTTTACTGGCATATTGCTTACTTTCGCAATGTTTTTTAAGTTACGCCCACCCTTCATTTGTTCTATTTCTTTACCATAAATAGAATTAAATGTTTCTGTCCAATTTGATTTTTTACTAACAAACGCAGTTTTTGGACGAGTTGTACCTTCAAAAATCGATTCAATTTGAGCCTCTCTATCTTTTCCTTCAAGACCCTCCAAATATCTATCCGGAATGTTTCTGGTTTTCCCCTTGTAAGTTACCAACACCATTAATCATTTGTCAACAAAAAATTTTATAATATTTCATAAGTTAATAAATGAAGACTAGAAGAAATAAACGCTCTAAGCTTCGTTATACTTCAAAAAAAAATGGCGGAGGTATTACTCCCAAATATAAAGCGGATAATGTTGTTGAATATATTGATGGAACTGAAGTTACAATCATTGAGCAACTATCTTATAAAAATGGTGAATGGCAATACAAAATTCAATTTCCAGACAAATCATATCGTATTATTCCAGAATCGAGTATAAAACGTTTTATTCGTAAAGGTGATTTTATGACTGTTCGTGTTAGGGAACATGAAAGAGAATTGGCTGCATTTGCAAAAGAACATCCAAACTGGAAACGTAAAAGCAAGCCTAAAGCTTGGAATATCGAGTCATCAGATGCAACTTCTTTTGAAGAACATCAGAAAGAAGCTCGCGCAGCTGCGGCAAGAGCATATGCAAAAGAACAACTAAGAAAAAAAGAGAGTAGGAAACAAACAAATCGCATCAAAAAGAAAACTGTTTTAACTAAAGATTTGAGACATGAACGCCAAACAGTCCCTAGCGTTGAAGCCAAAACAAGGGGTATCGA
>Ga0207993_1000649_pt1 | contig 13630 bp, 16 predicted proteins | sample ETN01SmetaG_2_FD_185791 | JGI IMG/M metagenome (GOLD analysis project Ga0207993, IMG submission 185791) | Marine microbial and viral communities from oxygen minimum zone, Eastern Pacific Ocean - ETNP2014F12-01SV265 (SPAdes) (version 2) | ecosystem: Environmental > Aquatic > Marine > Oceanic ...
CATGCTGGGCGGCGGAGGAATGCAAGCCGCTGACGCACTGCAGATACAAAAAAATAATTTCTTCACTGACCCTCGCCAAGAAATGCTTCGTCAAGCCGATTTTGCTCAGGGGCTAGCAAGTAAAAATCGAAACCGGTTGAACAGCACCGATGCAGCCTTGAATACAGCTCTACAAGGCTTAGGCATGAGTGCAGATGGAGGAGCAACTCCTGTTGTTACGGCAGTAAAAAACCCAGCAACTCCACCGCCTAAACTAGAAGGAGCTCAGTCAAAATCTGCTATTGAGCAGATTCGACAATTGGTAAACAGCCTTGGTAGAAAATGATCACAGGTAATAACAAAATTGATGAGCTCCTCACTAATGCCATCCTGGGGGCTAAAGATGATAAGGAGCGGGCGGAGGTCGAAAAGAATGCTGCGATACTTAAGCAGTACGTCGGCAAGGCCAACACAACTCTTGAAGAACCCTCGATAGAGGACAGCGAGGCGAGAAGGGCGTTAGACCTTAAATACAAGGGGCTGGGAGACGATCTGACTCTTAGCAACGAAGCGATTAGGGAGGGACGTGCATTCGAAGACTATGAAAAGAGGACAGGCGTCAGGTCTGCCGCCAGGGATAGAGATAGAGAGGGGGCCGTTGGCGCTCAGCTGGCAATCATGCAGCCTGAGTATGCAGAGCTAGCAGCTGGCCGAGAGATGAGCGATGCGCAATACACCGGTCTAAGGAATCAGGAATATGCAGACCGTGCAGCATTCCGCGATGTCCAAAAGCAGGCCCTGGAAAATCAGAAGTTCGGCAACATCCTGAACTTGGTAAAAGGACTGGGTATCGGTGGCGCAATCTTACTGAGCTAAATCATGTCATCTTACGCAAATACAAATACTCCCTACACACTTGCCGGGGACTGGTTTAACAGCGGCGTCAAAGGTACGACGGCGCTTGGTAATCAGTATCCCGATAATGAAGCTATTGGTGGCTTGGTCGCCGGTAACTACGCAGATATTTTCAAGACACAAGCAAACATGGGTTTGAGCCTGGGGTACAACCAGGCGATGTCGACGCATCTCGCAGACTTAACAACCAATCTGGAGAACGTAAAGACAGGCAATTCAATCAGGTTGATGGGTGCAGAAGGGCAAATCGCTAAAGATTTGATCGGAGCACAAGGCGCACAGCAACGCCTCGGAATCGCCGCAACAGGCAAAGAGCAACGACTCAATATCGGTGCGCAAGGAGCCCAGGATCGATTGAACATCGGTGCGCAAGGAACCCAGGATCGAATGAATATTCGGGAAACTGGATCTGAGCAGCGCAAAGGCATTGTCACGGCTGGCCAGCAAGAAAGGCTCAACATTGGCAAGCGCTTCCAAGAAGAGCGTGGAATGAGAGCTGACGCTCGTGGAGCAATTCGTTCGCTGGGTGCCCGCTTCTTTGGCTAATGGCAAAATTTGTTGACGAGCCGGTTCAAGATTTTCTAGCCGCGCTTGACAACGCAAATCGCGAGGGATTTTTGGCATACGCCGAAAACACCTACTCGATTTACGAGATCTGGCTCTACGCTTGCGTTCTTGGCTATCAAGGCAGTTTCCCTGTACTGGAGAAGTGGGTCGGGAAGACCTATCCCAAGCTGAATCGGCGAGAGATCATGCTGGCTGAGATCGTGAAGCTAGAAGGCGATATTGACTTTCTGCGGCAACAAGTTCAGGCCGACCTGATCAAGGCAGACGCCGCAGCGACCCGGATCGCGCACTTGTCGAAGGAGCTGCGAGGTCATGTCATGGACGTCGACAAGCTGACCAAAAGCCTTGATCGCAGGGGCCTGGTCATGTCAGGTGCGGACAAGGTGATGCGTGACTTGCGCATGATTTTCAAATCGTCAGAAGAAGTCATGCCTGCACTGGAGCTGGCGTTTGAATCCATCTGGGCAGATCTCTGCGAAGAGAAGTAATAGGGCGAAAAATTTTCGACAACTAAAAACGGCTGAGCCCTAGGGGGCCGCCTATTAAAACTGGATAGATTCGCGAAATGGCAGGAAGCTCGATCTCTCAGGCGAAGTTGCGTTCTGCCAAGCAGGCAGCGAAGGCAATCGTCAAGAAGTCCGTAGAGGTCGAATTACCTGAGCACGTCGTCAAGGCAAGGAAGAATTTCGGCTACTTCTGCGAGCTGATGGGCAAAAAGCCTGCTCGCCATATGAGGGAATGGCATAAAGTCTTTTTGACAGGTCAAAGCAATGACCACCTGTTGGATATCGCTGGGCCAAACACATGCCTGCTCAGTCCCCGTGGCTCAGCCAAATCAACAGTCCTAGGACTACTGCTGGGATGGCTGATTGGCAGGCACGCGCTTGAGAAGAAATTACTGCGAATTCTCTACGTTTCATACAACGTCGACGTTGCACGGAACAAAAGCGCTGCAATTAAGAACCTCATCTGCTCAAAGGAGTATCAGGAGATCTTCCCTTGTGTACGGCTCTCGAAGATGCGCACATCCGACGAGCTCTGGAGTATCGACTGGGATTTCGCTGAAGTCGACGTCCGAGGGGAAGACGCATTCACAGTGGCTTGTGCAGGCCTAAAAGGAACGATCACATCAAAGCGATCCAGCCTGATTGTGGTGGATGACGCTATTAAGAGCGCTGCCAGCATTGCTAATCCCGACATCAGGCGGGAGATGGAGACGAACTGGACAAACGTCATCGTGCCAACCATGTTCCAGGGCGCTCGTGCGATTGCCCTCGGGACGCGGTTTCATTTTGATGACTTGTTCGCCACGATCTTCACTGAAAAGAAGGGCTGGAAGTGCATAACCCAGTCAGCGCTGCATTACGACGATGACGGCAGGCCAAAGTCCTATTGGCCTGAGATGTGGTCTGCGAAGTACTTGCTCAAACTGCAAGGCGACGATCGAGTCGCATTCAGCTACCAGTACCTAAACCAGCCGGTCAGGTCGAAAGAGCTAGGCATTTCGCCTGAGCTTTTCGTGAAGGGGGAGGTCCCTGATGTTTACGACGTTGTCGGCGTAGGTATCGACCTTTCTGCGGGCATGACAGAGAGAAATGACTGGACTGTCTTCACCCTCGCTGGGCGAGTCGACGACAAGGTTTACGTGATCGATTACAGGCGCATGCGATCGATGGGGAACATCGACAAGATCGAGGCGCTTTGCGAGCTACTGGTCGAATGGAACCTGCTTGAGGTCAATGACGAGGGTCAGTACTTCAGGTCAATGTCACCCGTCATCATCTGGCCAGAAGTCGTCGCCTATCAGAAATCGTTTGAGGGCGACATGAAGCGGATCTTGTTCAATGATTGGCAGCTCTACAACCTCTCCATTAGCCCTGTAAAAGGTTTCCGTGGAGACAAGCTGGCTAGGTTGAGAGGAATTATGGGGCTCTTTGAGCATAAAAAAATTATCTTCAATAAATACCGTGATTTTAGTTGCATGGTTGACGAGATAGTCAACTTCGGGCACTCCCCACACGACGACTGTGCCGACTCATTGAATATCGTGGTACAAGGGCTTATGCGCCGTGGAAGTTTACAGGTTGAGTGGAACTAAAATAAAGTTATGAGCCAGGCAACGCAAGACCGCTTCCGCCGCATTCTCGAAGCCGCACGCAAGCGGGACGGTGGCGCGAATACTGACACGATGATCGTGAACAGTCATCTTTCGCAGATGAAACTGTTCATGTTGCGCCAGGGACTGGAATTCTTCCCTGCCCAGGACACGTTTGGATTCAGGAAACAATTCCTCGCTCAATTGATTGAGGAGAACGAGATTGATACTCGTCTTGAAGGCATCGTTGATGACTTCTTGATTGATGGCAAAGGCCTGTTTTATTTCAGGCCTATTAGGGATACCTACCGGATCATGTGGTTCAGCGCGGATAACTACCGTGCTTTTTACGATTCCATTGGTCAGCTTGAAGAGATTGAGCTGATTTACTCGTTCTCTGTGCGCCAGGACTCTGCTGCGCCCATGGGGCCAAGTGGCGAGCAGGGGTCTCTGCGATACGTGAAGCTGCGCGTGCGCAAGGACGAGATCAAGGAAACGATCACAACTGAAAAGCCTTCATTTGACGCGAACGCTCAGCAGCTTGCATTTGCAGTCAACAAGACTCGAACGCTGACTAACTCGCTGGGCTTTATCCCAGCTGTTGAGTCTTTCAACAACATGCGTTCCACCGGGATGGACGCAACTGGCGAGTTCAATTGGCTCGCAGAACAGATCGTGACTCACGACGATCTGGTCAAGAACATCAGGACCAACATCCATTTCTTCGGGAACCCGACCCTGGTGTCGAGTCGTCCGAAGCACGACCTTGTTGAAAGCGGTGGTGATGACGATGGCTTGCGTCCCACTATCAGCTCTCAGGCTGGGTTCTACGCCGCGAACCGTCCTTCTACTCGCGTTAGCCAGCCGCTAGCCGGTGGGGCTGGTGGCGGCATGAAGGTGCCTCGAATTATTGCCAACATCGAGGCAACCGACCGAGCTTCATACCTGACGCCTGACGCCGTCTCTGGTGATCAGAACCTGTACGCACGGCAATACCGAGAAGAAATCCGCACGGCCCTGGGCGGAGTGGATGAGCTCGGCATCACTGCAGGCGCAACCGCTTACGAGATCAAGAGTTTGTACGGTCGTGCAGCAACGACTGCATCAAGACGCTGCAAAGGCTTGCTGACGTATGGATTGTGCAAGCTATTTGCACTGGTGATTTTCAACGAAGAAAAAATCTTCAAGGAATCATTCTCAGCGGCTATTGGCCTCGAAAGGCCTATGGCTCCAATCAGGGAGCAATTCCCTGACGAGATGCTTTTCATGGAAGCAGCTCGCGAGTTTGAAACACTCAACAAAGAGTTTGAAGGTGCGTTGAACTCACAGATTGGTGAGTCTGTGCAAAACCGTACACTCCCTCCAGGAACTGTTGGGCTTATACCCGATGGAGACAGGAAAGTTGAGTGGAGGTGGAAAGGTCCAGTATTTGAAGATGGAACAGAAGATATACTGAATTCAAGTATTGTTGTTCGTAACCTTCAAGAGCTCGGCGTTAACTCGATCGAAGCTCTGCGTTACCTCTTCCCTGACAAAACGGACGAAGAGCGCAGCGCAATGCTCAGTGGCTATCCATTCCGAATGGCTCAAGCTACACAGCAAAGTATTGGGACATTCTTGACGCTCGTTGAAAACATGCGTCAAATCCCGCACCCGCAAGCACCAGACTTACCGATGCTCGCGGATCCAAAATTGGATTTAACTCCGTACATTTATCGAGCGCTTGATTTCCTTAAGCGCGAGCTGACTTATGCAGGACAGTACAGTGATGACACAGGCGGCGGCGACCCCGCAGGCCTCGATCCCATCGAGCGTGCCCGCGCCGACGCAGGCTTACCAATCAGCGCCGGCCCAGAGCGCCCAACCTTCGTACCAGACAGCTTCGGTGCCTCAGCAGGCGGAGCAGGCTCCGGCCAGCTACCAGCAGGCGGCGCCCCAGGCCAACCCATGGCAGCAGGCGTTCGAACGACTCAGCGACAGCTTGAGCGCGACGCGGAACTCCCAACCTCAGGCAGCCTACTCAACACCGACCCCGCAGGCTCCCCCTACACAAACGCAGGCATGGCCGGCTTCGGTAGCTCCGCAGTACCAGGCGGCGCCTTCAACTTCGGGGCTGCAGACCTCAATTCCCCAAGCAACGCAGGCGTATTACCAGGCCCCGACACAGGCGCCCAGCTACAGCAACGAGCAGACAGCACTCGCGAGCGACGAGTATCTAGGAAGCGTAAGCAACGAAAGTCTTGAAGTCCTTGAGCACTTCGGTGCCGAGGCTCCTGCGCTTTTGAATCGCTACTCCTGTGTAGTCGAAGATGCTCTCTTGGCTCAAGCTCAGCAAACCGCTGAGGTGATGCAGGCAGCAGAACAGCTGAACATCTCCCTGGAAAGCGCTAAGCAAGTGATCGAGGCCGCAGCGGAAGATAACGCTGCTTACCACGTCATGCTGACCAACCCCGACATGCTGTCGGCTTACGTCAACGACTTCTTCGGCCCTGAAGGTCCCTACCCCACAGAGACTTCACAGGATCGCCTGGCAGCGGAAGTTGCCGCTAACGAAACACGCTTCCAGCCCCCAGCGACAGTGACGGCACCGGCTCAAGCCCCTGCCCCCGCATATCAGCGGCCACAGATGGACATGCCTCAGCCTGGCGTGCAAGCCCCTCAGGGAGGCGATGACTTCTGGTCAACCTTCTCTGCGATTAGCGACCGCAACCCCCAGGCGGCGTGGCAAATGCTTTCTCAGGCAGGCCCTGACGCACTCCGCAGCAAGATCCTGGTATCTGAAGGCTGATCATGTCTGACTTCATGACTAAAGCAGCTGAGCTCCTTAACGGTCGGGCAGCAATGCTCGGAGTTATTGCAGCTCTTGGTGCTTATGCGGTCACAGGTCAGATCATTCCAGGGATCTGGTGATCAGCTCTTACAAGTAACAAATACAGCCCCAGCAGTCCTGGGGCCTTTCCATATGAACTATCCCGGTAGTCTTCCAGAAAATGCAAACATCAATCCAACATTGATGCAGCAAGGCCAATCGGTGCAACAGGTAGCTCAAAACCAGGAAATGCGAGCTGGAATTGCACAGAGCCAAACAATTAGCGCTATCTCGGGAGCCGCAAGAACAGCAGCCGCCCAACAGGACTCCGTCGAGAGCCAAGCAAATGCTTTGAAGCAGTATTACGCCGCTGAAATTCAAAAGAACGCAGGAGAGGGCGGCGCAAAGATGATGATTGCCCAGCAAGATCCAATGGCGATCATGCGTCAGCTCGGCTTCTAATTGTTCATCGTTAGGATTTACAACTAGCTGATATCTTTCTGTGCGGCTTGCAGGCAGCGACGAAGTATTCGAGCAGCTGTCAACAAAGGCACAGACAAGCGATCGCGCCCAAAACTTTGAGGGCGTGATCGAGCAAATTGAAATTTTAAGAGCCAAAGGTCTCGGAGACCCAGCGGCTATCGAGCACGGCCTAAACATCTGGGCCGGCAACGAAGAGGCGGTATCAGCGAACCCGCGATTCGCAGCTATTTATGGTGATGCACCCAGCAGTCCTCCAGGGGACACTAGCTCTAGCAGTACTACTGATTGAAAAATTTGAAGGTATAGAAACAAGGGCATATTTGGACCGTGTCAATGTGCCAACAATCTGTGCTGGATTGACACGATATCCAGACGGTACGCCTGTCTTTTTAGGTGACACATGTAGCGAGCCTGTCTGCAGGGCCTACCTAGAGACAAAGATCGAACAGGAATACATCCCCAGCCTGATGAAGATCCCAGGCTGGGATCGTTTGGGCAAGTGCCGAAAAGCAGTATTGTTGAGCTTTGCCTGGAACTTAGGTCCGAACTTCTATGGGAGGCCTGGGTTTGAATCGATTAGCTATGCATTAAATCAAGGCGCTAGCAATCCTGAGGCCTATGAGAAAGTTCCGAGTGTTTTGAAACTATACACAAAAGCAAATGGCGTAGAACTAGAAGGCTTGAGGATTAGGCGTCTTGAAGAAGGACGCATTTGGCAACAAGAAAACGACGGAACTATGTTCTTCGACTGCAACATCGCAACTTTTTTGCAGAAAGCACCGATCAGCAGCAAGTATCTATCTAATGAAGGAAAGCAGGGTATAGAGCCAGGAGAAACTATTGAAGTCGTAGCGACAGATACGATCCCTGCGAGCGCTCATCAATGGGTGACGCTCAAAGGATCCGGTGAAAGGTGGACTGTCTACAGGCCACATTGGACAGTTAGGACTGAGGAGGACCAGGCAGAGCCAGTCGACGGAGGTCCAATCGACTGGAGTAATTTCAATGCAAAAGTTGGCAAATACCTCACAGTTGGCGAAGTCCTTCAGTGGGACAAGCGCAGACGGCCAGATAACGGCTCGGAGGTAGAGCGCCAGCTGCTTACTCTGGCCGAGCAGTTTGACCTAACAAGAGATGCCTGGGGCGGCCCCCTGGGCGTTGTCAGTGGTTACAGGCCAGAAGGTATTAACCGCGAAATTGGTGGCGTACCAGCCTCGTATCACATTCGAGGAATGGCCTTAGATGTTTACCCAATTGGCGAAAGCTGCGCCATGTTCCACAAGTGGATGAGCAAGCGGTGGACAGGTGGTCTCGGCGATGGCTGCAACCTTGGTTTTGTCCATATGGACATAAGACACGGAGGTCGCTTCCATCCACGCGCCGATGGGCGTCCTTGTTGTATTTGGACTTACTGAAATGCATCGCGATGAAAAAATCAAATTCATCGTTGAACTGACAGACGATGAAATAACTCAGCTAGCAGAAAGCGTCGAATTCCATATCAAGTTATGGCCTGGTTATCCAGCTGCAGAAAAAGAAGAGCAGGTAAGGCTCTTAGAGCTCAGAAGCCTGTTGAGGGTGGGAATGCTAGAAGTCTCATTCCACAAAGATTGAAATCAATCGCGCTGACGCCAGTCATCTGACTTGTCCTGGGAGAACCAAGAGGCAATCTCGTCTACTGAATTGAATCCGTCAACGATGTGATTAGAGGGATCGGGGTCTCCTATATCCATCTGATTCATAAAGTCATCAAGACTTCCCGATTGCATATCAGGATTATTCGCAGTGCGACGTGCCTTGCGAAGCATCTCGCCAGCGCTGCGGTTGGCTTTAGCAAGCTTGCCGGCCCATATCATGTCCTCAAGCTTGACCTCTTCGCCGGCAGCAATGCGCTTGCAAATGAACTCAAGCCGTAGGCGATATTGAGTCGACAGCATGCTTTTATTAGGAATGTAACGGGCCTAGCGACCTTGGCCGCGTGAAAGCTTTCTGCCTCTTTTAGGGCGACTATGTGCACCCTGGCCCTGAGTCGTCTTCTTCTTGATGGGTTCCACGTAAACCTCGCCAAGAAGACTCTTTTTAATCTTCGCCATCAGACTGCTCGCACGGCCATTGCGCCGATATTGAACTGAACAGTGTCACCAACTTCGACGTCAACACTCGAAGTCAACGCACCAGAGGCGAGAAAATTGCCACCGCTGGCTGCATCCCAAACCCCAAAATGCGTAACAGTAATTGGTGAGGTGTTATTCGCAGAGGTAGTGAGCTGAACAACACCAGTATTGGTGACCTCGAAACCACCACCAGACGCGCCAACGACAGCACTCAATGCAGCACTGCTGATCTGAGTACGGTTAGCAGAGTTAGTGATCGTGCTTGTTACATCACCGTTTGCACCGGCATCGCCAGGGTCTGATGAGTGCAAGGAGATATAGACATTCGAGAGCGCAGTTGGAAACGGAGCACCTTTAACCCAGCTCAGGACTTGCGTCGCAAAGTATTGCGAGAATGCCATGGACTTCTCTTATCAGTTAGTTAGATAAACCGCCCTTATTATTAGGGGCCGCCATAGCCGCCGTAAGGCGACACTGCACTAAGCGTAGCTACATTCGCGTTCGTAACTGATGCGGTGCCTCTGATTTTGTGCGTCATCTTCAATCGACCGTAAGGCAGCAATCGATTCACAGACAAGCCAGCAGGAGTAGTGAACGTGCCTCCTGACGCAGAGGTAAGAAGCGCTGCGCCAGTGGGCCTCTTGAGCGTGGCATTGGTGGGAATAGTGGTAACGAAAGGTCCAGAAAGAGTTGCAGGACCAACCAGTTTTGCGATAGCAAATCGCGCTTCTGGCGACATCGTGAAGCTCGCGACTCCATTCAGGCCAACGAACCTAATTGCCTGAATAGAGACACTGAAAGGAATCGTTTGCCAAAGACTGGTGCTGACAGTGAAGTAGTAGGTCCCGGCAGGAAGTGGCTCATTGAATTCCTTGATGTCTGTGTTTTCGATCTCGTTCAAATAGGCGAAACCGAAGTCATTGACCTGGATTTGTTTTCTATTGGCATCGAGAATGCCGATACTGATCTGCTTGTCGGTGTAACGGTTGACAGGCTTTTTCTGAATAAAGAGATCAGCTGGTCCAAGTATCTTGACCTTGAAAAACAGTGTCTGCGTACCAGTCTCTGCTCCGATCTCTCCGGTGAACTCGCCCAAGAAGTTGTTGACAGCACCAAGGTCTCTGGACTTGCTGACCGAGTTGAAAAATACCTGCTGTGGCCGTAGGAAAGAGGGGTTACTGCGATCACTACCACCTTGCGGGTTGACTACAGGAGTGGCCGCACCAAAAGGCAGTGAGGTCTTGTTGTCATTCCTGAAGCCAACCTGACCAGCTCCGCTGGTGAAGGAGGTGCCTCCGAGGCTTTCAATGATGAAGCGAACAAAGTCAGCCTTGAGCTCATAGGCATAAGTCCGTGAGAGCCCTTCGAGGTAGGCATAGAAATATGGATCGACTCCTGCGAACGATGATGTGAAAACACCGGTTTGAGGGATTGTGAAATACCCCAAGGGAAAGTCGGCCTGCCCAGAGCCAAGTAGGAAGCTCGTGGTTTGCCCGAGGAACTTAAGAGCCCTCTGGAGTTCCACCTCAGTACCACTGAAGGAGTAGCTCTCAGTGGCGACATCCAGGTAAAAACCTAGATGAGTAAGGATTGACGAGCCCGTGAACGTAAACGAGCCTGAGCCAACATCAAAGAACGAAAGGTAGTTGGTAATCGCTGGAGCGACTTCCAACGCATACCTTCTGGATCTGACTTGAAGAGTGTTTGCCAGAACGTCGCCGTTCAGCGACGTATCAAAGCTGACAGTTTCTGCCGTCAGGTCATGGACGCCTTGCTGGAGAATGATGCTCCAGGTGCGAGCCGCGGTACTGCTTGTAAAGTTGACCTTGGTGTCTATGTAGTTCCAGCTGAGCTGGCCCGGATCCAGTACAAAGTCATGAACGGCGACTGCCGGGAGCGCAATACCTGCTGATGGCGATGTAAGTCTGGTTGTAACCCCCGTTATGGGAGTCGTCGCGTCTTTCCCTGGCAGTAATTTTGCGCCGTCGTTGCTGACTGTCGCGGCAAGTAGTACACCCCTAGATCCTGCGTTTGAGGTCTGAGTCGGAGAGGCGTAGTAGATGTGAGGGGTGCTCGCCGAGGCCAGTGAGCTGGTGGGCGTCACAACGCTGCGAACATTCCTGTAGACGATCGCTGTAGTCCTGTTCGAGCCAGACCAGATCCCAGCAATCTCGATATTTGACGTTGCCCACTTGTAAGCGAGGCGATAAGGCACAGTCCCGCCACCTGCCACGTTAAGTGTGGTCCACCCAGCGACAGTATTTGGGGTGGATGTGCTGGTGGTATTAACCGCAAGAATGAGAAGAAGGTCGTTCGCCTGATGAGCAGGCATGACGACTGATGCGGAGTCGTCAACAGCCGCAGACACAAAAGTGACCTCGCCGTCTTGCAGGCGAGGCACTCCATAAAACTTGGTTTCGTAAGAAGAGCTGCTTACCGACAATCGCCGGTAAGTCAGGTTGATGGATGGTGTGCCTACCGAGAACGAGCCACTACCCGCTTGCATGCTTACCTCAAGCGGTGGATTATCCCAAAGTCAAGGCGCCTGATGCTTGGTCGAAATCGATGGTCAAGCTCTCACCATTGTTGAGGGTGAGATTCGCTCCGTAGTCGAAATAACCGATCAGCGGGTCTGCCGGACTGGTAGGTGTGTCGTTGTACAAGTAGATATATCTAAATGGCCCAACGGTGCCAGTAGAACTCAAAGTCAGGTCATCTAGGACCAGTCGGTAGGTCCCTGAGGTCTGGGCGGAGCTATTAGTCGTGATGTTCCGGGTGCTCAGTCCGGTGTAAGTGATTTGAGTGACATTCGCCAGAAGGCAATCACTTGTTGTCGAGGTGGGAGGAGTGGTCTCGGCAGTAGGTGCGACGTTGCTCAATGCAAGAACAAGCTGGTCGCTGCCGAGATTATGAACGCCTTCGCTGAGGTGCTCAACAAAGCCATTCAGTTTATTAAAGACAGCCATTCTGCTGCAGCTTGGTTATGAAGTCAGTCTAAGGAAAAAGTAAGTGCCTCTATACTTCGTAGATTTTGCATTCAATATCGTATGGATATTCTTCGCAGTAGTCGAGAAATTTCTTCCTAAGGTCTACACCCTTAGGGGCCTTCGGCTCTTTAACTTCAGGCTCTTCGATCGGAGCGAAGAATATGCCGCCTGGTGCTACTGGGGCAGGAGCGAAGCTAACTGGACAGACGCCGTCTACACACTCATTGGAGTCATGCATTGTCATCAATGGTGCAGTGTTAATTGTAAAAGCCAGGTGCCGCTGCACAAGGGCCAGTCGCACAGCAGATCAGTTGCCAGTCCGTTGAAACTACAAAAACCCGGACTCCTGGTTAGGTAGTAAAGCTCCTGACGCAGTTCTTCTTCGGAGCTCTGCAAATCCTATCAACCAATTATTAGGTCGTTTTGACGCGGGTAAAGGTTTTGCGCATGGTCTTATGAATATATGGTCGAATGCTGTCAATCAGATGCTTGGTTGAGTCTCTATCGAATTGAATCCCAAAGCACTTGTCTTCACGAGTAATCAGATTGCAAGTGAAACCATTGTCATTGCACCAGTCGGCGATCACATGATTGTCATCTGTACTCAGCCTTGTGCGTAGCTTGCCTAGGCGCCCCACGACCCTCCCTCGATCAGACCAAAGGGCGGTCAGCCCGTAAATGCCGCAAATGCTCATGACCTGAGGGGTGATGATCTTTTTATCTCTGGGGTACATCAGCTCATAGGCCCGGTAGAGGTCTTCGCACTGAACGCGCAACCTCTTCTTGTCGTAGAAGCCATCAGTTGGCACAACGTCCCAGACGTACTCCAAAGGAGCGGAGTGAGCTAAGCGCAGTTGCTTGAGCTGATGGTTTAGGTAGACCTTCTCGGTCTCAGGCCGAACGATCTGCAGCCATGGGCGACTCCTGCTCCCCAGCAGATTGATGCTGCCTACCCCCAAGCAGTAGCTCAGTACGCGCTGAACGAATTGCGCTGACATCAGGGATATCTCCTGTGAATAGGTGAAGGCGACTTTTGGGTGCGTATTCGATAAGCGATTGCTGAATCTTGACGGCTTCTGGCGCAGTGAAATAGAGGCGAGGCTTGTGCCTGTACTCCTTGAGCTCAGAGGTTGCGCCAGTAAGCATCGCAAGCCAACTTTGGAGCCTGGAAGCTTCCGCCCAGGTATTGCCAACCCTCGCCAGCTCGGCCTCTCTTGTCGTGGTGTCGTACTTGGCTCCCTCGGCCCAGCACCACGCAGCAGCCTTTGCACCTAAAAGATCAAGAGCTGTTTGCGTAATGGCCCGCTCGCCGGCAGGGTAAAGCAGGTTGTAAACAGGCCTCAGCTTGTTAGTTGAAACTCGAAAGCGAAGGACTGTCGTCCGCTTGCCATTGTCCCTAGGTGAACTCTTGTAGGGAGTAATTTGTGCACGCGTCGGAAAGAATTGACGGAATTCGTTGACCTTGTCTTCGAGGAAAGCTGACGACTTGACGCCTGCTGTAAGTGTCATCTGGATATACCCCCCAGCAGGGCTTCGATATGGCACCAGGCTGCCGTCTACCAGGAGCAGCCCGAGCAGGCCCCTGACGTCCGTTGCGTCCAAAAAGTGTTCCCTATGTGTTCTTTCTATATTAATAGTCAGCACGCATACGTGTGCTATATCCCCTTCAGCTGAGGAATTT
>Ga0207993_1000652_pt1 | contig 13576 bp, 10 predicted proteins | sample ETN01SmetaG_2_FD_185791 | JGI IMG/M metagenome (GOLD analysis project Ga0207993, IMG submission 185791) | Marine microbial and viral communities from oxygen minimum zone, Eastern Pacific Ocean - ETNP2014F12-01SV265 (SPAdes) (version 2) | ecosystem: Environmental > Aquatic > Marine > Oceanic ...
AACAATCATGCATACTATGATAATGATATAGCCACATACCATCAATCATCTGGGTCATTCACTGCTTGGAATAGAGGATGGAGATATCGAAATGATGGAGTTGATATAGAAACCAATAGTGATAATGTTAACAGTAATGGACATCACATTGGTTTTGTTGAGAAAGGAGAGTGGACAAAATATACAGTAAAAGTTAATTCATCTGGAATATACAGAGTAAGGGTACGACATGCATCTGAACAAAATGGAGGAAAACTGTATCTATCATTAAATGATCAGAATGTATCTTCAATTTTAACAACGAATTCTTCTGGAAGCTGGTTTTCATTTATCACAACAACTATTGAAGGTGTAATAATGGAAGAAGGAAATCATTCATTAAAACTTCATTTTGATGATGATACGCCTGTGAATATTAGTAGTCTTCAGTTTGAAAAAGTTGGAGAAATATCTTCAGCTTCTTTTAATTCAATTAATGGAAAAACAGATTCAAATGAGAAATCTATACAAGTATTTCTAAATCAGGAAATACTAACTTCATCGATTGATGGAAGCTTGGATAAATTTACTGTTAGTGTGAATGGGCAGGACAAAAATATCTCCTCAATTACTTTAGATTCTTCGAAACCAAAAACCTTAATATTGAATCTTTCAGATAATTTACTTTACACTGATGAAATTAAAGTTTCCTACTCAGGTGACTTAATTAAGGCAAAAAATAATAAGACATTAAATACTTTTTCAAATCTAAATATTATCAATGATTTAGATCCTCGTTTTGTAATACCAGGTAAAGTAGAGGTTGAAGATTACCTCAGAATGTTTGGTCTAGGTACAGAGGATACAACTGATGATGGTGGCGGTTCTAACATTGGATATACTGACACAGGGGACTATGCTGATTATAAAATTTTTACAAATTCTGCATCTAAATATACTATTGATTTTAGAGTTGCTTCTGAATCAAATGGTGGTAAAATTGCACTTTCTTTAGTAGAACAAAATTCATCAAGAGAATATGTGATTTTATCAGAATTGGATATTCCATCAACAGGCGGATGGCAAGATTGGGTCACTGTTACTGGAAACCTAGAAAATAATATTCCAAAAGGAATCTTTCTTCTTAGATTAAAAGTATTGGATGGAGGTTTTAATATGAACTGGATGCAGTTCAGAGATATGGATTCTGATTTAGATGGTATTGGAGATTCTCAGGACCAATGTCCCGATACACCCTCTGGTGCTAAGGTCGATACAACTGGTTGTCAGATTTTTGAACTTCCTGTGAACAACTACAAGGTAGAGGTTAGCAGCGCAACTTGTATTGGCACAAGTGATGGTGTTATAGACTTGAGCGTTGAGGATGCTTCATACGATTATACAGTAACAATTACTGGTAAGGATAACGTAACAATCACAGGAACAAACAAAACAGGATCAGTCACAGGTCTTGCTAAGGGAACTTATGAGGTTTGCTTCACTGTAGATGGTCAGTCTAACTATGAGCAGTGTTTTGAAGTTGTAGTAGGGGAGCCTCCAGCACTGACAGCATTTATTGATATAGATAATGATAATAGAAGTACAAGCATCCAGATGACTGGATCCAAGAAGTACAATGTAACGATCAATGGATTAAAGAAAACAGTCACTGGAAATAGTTTTGAAGCCAACTTATCTACAGGACTAACCATTATAAGAGTCGATACAGATTTAGAGTGTCAAGGTTTTGTAGAGAAGGAAGTATTTATATCGGAGGATATTCATTATTATCCAAACCCAACAAACAATGATGTTAAGGTTCATGTTGGAGGAGGGGACACAAGAGTTAAGGTTAGTGTGTTTAGTGAGAAGGGTGATCTTATCTATACTAGATACCAAGATATAGCTGATGTATCAAGGAAAACCAACATTGATTTAGTGAATCAAATCCCTGGAACATACATTGTTATACTGGAAAGTAAAACAGTTAGAAAAACATTTAAGGTTATTAGAAAATGAAAAAGTTTACATATTTATTTATTTTTTTATTAATCTTTTCCTGTGGAGGTGATGAGGGAGGAGGAGTAGATGGAGGAGGTGATCCACCACCTTCACCACCAGGATCTGTAACATTAACAGCTCCTGCAAATGGTAAGGTTTGTGAAACTGGGACTAGCACTTCTGATAGCAAAAGCAATGTGGATTTTTCATGGCAGGCATCTTCAAATACCAGTACTTATGATTTACAAGTAACTAACTTAAATACATCAGCAGTAGTAAATAAAACTGGTTTAACATCAACTAATAGCACAGTTGAGCTTGATAAAGGTCAACCTTATATATGGAAGGTAATTTCTAAAAATACATCTACTACACAAACTGGAACAAGCACTTCATGGAAGTTTTACCTAGCTGGTCAAGGAATAAAGAATTATGCTCCCTTCCCAGCAGACTTGAAAGCTCCTGCCTCAGGATCTACTGTATCAAGATCTTCTGACGGTAAAGTTACATTTACATGGGAAGGATCTGATCCAGACCAAGGTGATGAGTTAAAGTATACTCTATATGTTGATAAAACTGATGGAAAACAATCACCAGCTAGTGATTTAACGAATATTTCAGCTAAGACAGTTGATGTTGCATTGGATGCTGGCACACTATATTACTGGAGAGTAAAAACTAGTGATGGTACAAATAGTAGTTTCTCAATAGTATACAGTTTTAGAACTCAATAAAATAATCCTTATCATTTAAAGTAATTAAATAGTTAACTGTTAGTTATTTCAAATACTGTATTTTTAAATAAAATTTTGGAATTGAAAAGACTAATATTAATTATAATCTTCATTACAGCTTGTTCAAGCTCAGAAAAAAAACAAAAGGATGTAATTCCAGAGCAAATACCTACTTCAATAAATTCTTTTTTTGATTCTAAGCCAACTGTTATAAAGTTAGACTCAACATTATTTAATTCATTTGAAAAATGGAATGCAATTATAAGTTTCTCTGAAAAATTTTCTGATTTAATTGAAAAAGAAATTAATCATAAATCAAAAATTAAATCATTAACAGTTGAAATAAAAAAAATTAACAAGGATAATATGCCTATTGATTTTAAGACATCCCCAATTATTGGTAGATTAAGAGTACTTAAAACATTTATGCAAAAAATTGATTCTTACTTGTTGAACCAGGAAAATTTGAAAGAATATGAGTCTGATATAGTAAATTTAGTGGAGTCCTATAATGCGTTGATCTATCAAATTAATTTGAGAGCTAAAGAAAATTTAGAAAATTAACCTTTAAGTTTTTCTATCTGATTTTCAATTTCTTCATCTTCAATCTTTCTAAAAATAAGTTCAGGTTTATTTATTTTGTTTTGAGAATTTAAAATAGGATTATCGATATTTATTTCAGTCCATTTAGTTTCTTTCAAATTAATAATTTCTTTAATTTTTTTAGATGCATTTGGTAGAAATGGTTGGGAAAGAATTGCTAACATTCCGCAAACTTGAAGTGAAACAAACATAATTTGTTTTACTCTTTCTAATTCACCTAATTTATATAATTTCCATGGTTCCTCATCTGCTAAATATTTATTTCCCAATCTGGATAAATCAATTAAAAGACTAACAGCTTGTCTAAATTTAAAATTATCTAAGGATTCAGAGATTAATTTTGGGTAATCATAAGTCTTTTTAAGTACTTCTAAGTCAATATCATTTAAACCACTATTTTCTGGTACTGATCCATCAAAATATTTATGGGTTAAAACAAAAACTCTATTAATAAAATTTCCAAAAGTTGCTACCAGCTCATTGTTATTTCTAGCTTGAAAATCTTTCCATGTAAAATCATTATCTTTTGTTTCAGGTGCATTTACAGTTAAAGTATAACGAAGAGAATCTTGCATTCCTGGAAAATCTACTAAAAATTCATCTAGCCAAATTGCCCAGTTTTTTGATGTCGAAAACTTATTACCTTCTAAATTTAAAAACTCATTGGCAGGCACATTTTCAGGTAGGATATACTCTCCATGTGCTTTTAAAATAATAGGAAAAATTATGCAGTGAAAGACTATATTATCTTTACCTATGAAATGAACCAACTTTGTGTTTTTATCTTTCCAATATGGTTCCCAGTTTTTATTTTCTCTTTTTGCCCATTCTTTTGTTGATGAAATATATCCAATTGGAGCATCAAACCATACGTATAATACCTTTCCTTTACCATCTTCACTAGGAACAGGTATACCCCAGTCCAAATCTCTGGTAATTGCTCTTGATTCTAGTCCTTGATCAACCCATGATTTTACTTGTCCATATACGTTCGTTTTTGCTGTATTTTTTTTTCCTTTTAAGAACCATTCCTTTAAAAATTCTTCATAATTACCTAATGGTAAATACCAATGTTTAGTTTCTTTTTCAATAGGTTTTGTGCCACTGATTTTTGATATTGGATTTATTAATTCTTCAGGACTTAGTGAACTACCACAGTTTTCACATTGATCTCCGTAGGCAGCTTCATAATTACACTTTGGACATTCTCCCTCGACGAATCTATCAGCTAAAAATTGATTTTCCTTTGGATCATAAAGCTGTTTAGAATCCTTTATTTCAAAAACTTTTTTGTTTTCTAAGAATTTAAAAAATTCTGACGCTGTCTCGTGGTGGATTTTAGCTGATGTTCTAGAATAATTATCAAATGAAATTCCAAAATCAGAAAAACTTTTTTTAATTAAATCATGATATTTATCAATGATTTCCTTTGGTGTTTTTTCCTCTTTTTTTGCTCGAATTGAAATAGCAACTCCGTGTTCGTCACTTCCACAAATATATGCAACATCGTTGTCCGTTACCCTTTTGAATCTTGCGTATATATCGGCAGGAATATAAGCACCAGCTAGGTGCCCAATATGAATTTTACCATTTGTATATGGTAAAGCAGATGTTATTGTATATCGTCTTTTGCTTTCCATTTCAATAATTCAAAAATAGTCATTTTACTTATGAAGTTCTGTTTATATTAAAATGTTATTTTTGCAATTATTTGTTTAAAATAAAACAATATAAATATGAAAACTATTTCTCAGGCTGTTAGTGAATATGTTAAATCCAAACCTTTTTTGAGTTCAGCTTTGTCTGATGGTATAATTAATTTCACTTCTCTTTCTAGAAAAATCAAGCCTGATATTGAAGAAATTTTGAGAAAAAAAGTAAACAATGGGGCAATAGTTATGGCATTAAATAGGTTGTCAATTAATTTAGAATTTCAACATACACAGAAAATAAAGAGAGTTATTAAAAAAATTCAAGAAATTTCAGTCCGCTCAAACTTGGTAGATTATAATTTTAAAGTTTCGAATACAATTTTAAATAGTCAATCTAATCTTTTGAAAAATGTTTATGAAAGTAAAAATGATTTTTATACATCATCCAGGGGAATTGATGAATGTAATATAGTTGTGAGTAAAAATTTGTGTGAATTAGTGGAGAAAGAACTTGTGAATGAGTTTTGTATAAATAAAACAGATCACTTATCTGCTATCTCATTTAAGTTACCCGACGAAAATGTTTCAGTACCTGGTATATATTATTATGTTTTTCAAAAATTATCATGGGAAGGTATTAATATTAATCAGGTTATTTCAACATCAAATGAGTTTACTATTTTAGTCTCAGAATCAGAGGTTGATAAGGCTTTTTCAGTTATTAATAAACTGAAATCGATTTAAATTTAAGAGAGCCATATCAATCGATTTTACATTTTCAAAAACAAGATAAAGTTTATTTTTTTCCTTTAATTCACAATCATCAAATTTTGAAATATTATTAATTATATTTTTAAAAACATCACTATCAAAGTAGCTGTTTGAATTGTCAGAAATAAAATAACACAACATCTTCTCTCTTTTGATTACAATTTTTTCAAAACCTAATTTTTGTGCAATCCATTTTAGCTTTACACTTTTTAACAGATTTTCTGATTCTTTGGGAATATTCCCATATTTATCTTTTAATTCATCTCTAAATTTTTCCAATTCATTTTCATCTTTCAGTTGAGAAAGCTTATTATATAATTTTAATCTTTCATTTACTTGGGATACAAACTGGTTTGGAAATAGTATTTCAAAATCAGTATCTATAATAACATCTTTTATAAAATAATTTTTCTCATCCTTATCCTTAAATAAATTCTTGAACTCATTATTTTTCAATTCTTCTACTGCCTCATTTAAAATCTTGTGATAAGTTTCAAAGCCAATATCATTAATAAAACCACTTTGTTCACCACCAAGTAAATCTCCAGCTCCTCTTATTTCTAAATCTTTCATTGCTATGTTAAAACCAGCTCCAAGTTCCGAATATTGTCCAATTGCATCAATTCTTTTCTTAGCTTCAGAAGTTAAGGCTGAAATTTCAGGTGTTATGAAATAACAAAAAGCTCTTTTATTACTTCTACCAACCCTTCCTCTCATTTGATGTAAATCACTAAGCCCAAAATGGTGAGAGTTATTTATGAAAATTGTATTAGCATTTGGGACATCTAGTCCACTTTCTATTATTGTGGTAGAAAGTAATACATCAAATTTATTTTCAATAAAATCTAACATTATAGTTTCCAATCTTTTTCCTTCAATTTTACTATGAGCTATTTTAATTGTTGCTTCTGGTATTAAGTTTTCAAGCCATTTTCCAAATTCATTAATATTATCAATTTTGTTATGAACAAAAAATATCTGACCTCCTCTGTCTAGTTCAAATCTGATAGCTTCTCTTATTGATTTAGCATTAAATCTTATAACTTCCGATTCTATTGGAACTCGATTACTTGGAGCAGTTGAAATAATCGATAGATCTCTCGCAGACATTAAGCTATACTGAAGAGTTCTAGGAATTGGTGTAGCAGTAAGCGTTAACACATCAATATTTTCTTTAATTGATCGTATTTTCTCTTTTACATTAACTCCAAATTTTTGCTCTTCATCCACAATTAATAATCCTAAATTTTTGTATTGAATAGTATCGCTTACCAATTGGTGAGTACCAACAATCAAATCTAGTTTACCACTGTTAAGATCATCTATAATTTTATTTTTTTCTGTTTTTGTTCTAAATCTGTTTAGATAATCAAATGCAACTGGAAACCCTTTAAACCTTTTAATTAATGTTTTGTAATGTTGAAATGCTAATATTGTTGTTGGAACTAAAATAGCAACCTGCATACCATTATCAATTGCCTTAAACGCTGCCCTTATTGCTACCTCAGTTTTACCAAAACCAACATCCCCACATATTAATCTATCCATGGGATTATCTGATTCCATATCTGCTTTTACATCTTTTGTTGCTTTTATTTGATCTTCAGTATCAACATAAAGAAATGCAGCTTCCAATTCATTTTGCATTGAACTATCAATCTTATATTTAAATCCTTTAGCAATTTTTCTTTTTGCGTACGATTTAATTAAATCAAATGCTAGTTTCTTTATTCTAGTTTTTGCTTTTAGTTTTAATCTATCCCAAGCCCCAGACCCTAACTTAAATATTCTAGGCCTCGCCCCATCTCTACTTTTATATTTAGATATTTTGTGAAATAGGTAAATACTTAGATAAAGTGTATCGTTATCACCATATAATAATTTAATTACCTCTTGTCTTTTACCTTCAACATCAATTTTAGTTAATCCTTTGTAAACACCAACACCATGATCAATGTGTGTAACGTAGTCACCAACTTTGATTTGATTTAAATCTTCAATATTAACTTTTTTATTCTTGCCGTATTTTTTTTGAATTTTATATCTATGAAACCTATTAAATATTTCATGATCAGTATAACAAACTTTTAAATCATCATGATTTATAAAACCTTTATAAATCGGTTTAATAATTGATTTAAATTCATAATTATAATTGTATTTAGATAAGATTTGTTTGAATCTATTTGATTGCTCTTTATTTGAAAAATAAATATTTATTTTATAATTATTTAAAGCATGTTTTTGAAGATTCTCATTTAATATTTCAAACCTCTTGTTGAAAGCAGGTTGTTGTAAAATATTAAATTTTATATCTGCTTTTTTATCAAAATTATTTACAGAAATTAATTTTTTTTCTTTTAATTCTTTTATGAATAATTTTTCTGAATAGTCATTAGAATTATTGATAATATTATCGCCTAGTTTTTTCTTAATGGAATCAATTTCTTCAACAAAAATTAATGTTTTTTGATCAATTATATTGATGATGCTATCTCCAGTTTTTATTAAGCTTTGATTTGATATATCAGGTGTTATTTTAGCAGACTTTAGTTGTTTAACTGAGTATTGTGTATCAATGTTAAATTCACGAATACTTTCAATAATATTTCCATCAAATTCCAATCGTACGGGGTTTGTGTAAGCATATGAAAATATATCTAGAATATTTCCTCTAATTGCAAAATCTCCGGGTTCTTGAACATAGTCATCTTTTTCAAAATTTAACTCAAATAGTTTTTCATTTAAATCACCAAGTTCTAATTCTTGTCCAATTTCTATATTTAAGCTTTTATCTTTAATTGCTTTTTCATTTGGAATTTTTTCAAAAATTCCTTCTGGATATGTAATTATAATTTTTGCTTTTTTTTCAGTTAAGTCTTTTATCGTTTTTGTTCTATTTAAGACGTTACTTTCATCTTTGATTTTATTATTGTAGTTTCTGTAATTTGAGGGCAATAGATTGCAATTATCTTCACCTAAAAATTCAACTATATCAGTATACGTGTAAGATGCACTCTCTTTGGAATTACTTAGATAAAATATTTGAGTATTCAAAGATGAAAAGATATCAATCAATAAGAACGATAAAGATGATCCGTATAATCCTTCAATTTTAACTTTAGCTTGATTTTGGGATATAAGTTTCCTGAGTTTCTGGAATTTCAGAGACCTATGATGATTCAACCCATTTGGATATAAACCGTTATTCATTTACTATTACAAAACTTGTAATTGTCGTGCGAATATATGTAATACTTAGTTATATATATAACAAAAGAAAATATTATACTTTAATAATTGCAAAAATTAACCCTTTCAAAAGATTAAATTAGATTTGCAGTACAGTTATGGATTATATTATTCGTGATGCTAAAAAAAATGATATGAAATCAGTTCTTAAACTGATCCAAGAATTAGCATTATTTGAAAGAGAGCCTGATGAAGTAATTATTACTGAGGACCAATTAATAAAGGACGGTTTCTATGGACATCCAAAGTTTAAGTGTTTCGTTGCAGAAATTGAATCTGAAGTTGTAGGCATTGCTTTACTTTATCCAAGGTATTCTACATGGAAAGGACATGCTATGCATCTTGAGGATTTAATTGTTACTGAAAAGCATAGAGGAAAAGGGATTGGTTTTGCTTTATTTTCAAAATTTATAAAATATTCACATGATTTAAACGTTAAAAGAGTTCAATGGGTTGTTCTTGACTGGAATACTAGTGCTATTGATTTTTATAAAAAAAATGGAGCGATAATTCTTGACGATTGGAGAGTGGCATTAATGGATGATAAAGCCATCCAAAAATTTGTAAAAAATGAAGGTATTTAAATTTGGAGGTGCATCTATCAAAGATATTTCCAGTATTAAAAATATTTTAAAAATTATTTCAACTTATAACGAAGATAGGTTGGTTATTGTAGTCTCAGCTATGGGTAAAACTACTAATGCATTAGAATTGGTAGTTCATAATTATTTTAATAATAAAGAAAATTTACAAGCATCAATTTCAGAAGTTTATAATTTTCATTTAGAAATTATTAATAATCTTTTTGAAAAAAGCCATCCAATTTTTTCAGATATCAGTAAATCATTTGAAAAGTTGAACTCATTTATAAAGGCAAATAAATCACCCAGTTATTCTTTTGTATATGATCAAATTGTGTCCCTTGGAGAGTTATTATCATCCAGGATTATTCATCATTTTTTATTAAATAATAATATTAATTGTTCATTTATTGATGCTAGAAATTGTATTAAAACCAATTCAAAATACAGAGGCGCAAAGGTAGAATGGAATATTACTAACGAAAAAATCAAGGATTATATAAGTGATAGTAAGATTAGTGTTACCCAGGGTTTTATTGGAAGTGATAAAAACAACTTTACTGTGACTTTGGGAAGAGAGGGTTCTGATTACAGTGCCGCTATTTTTGCTTACGTTTTAAATGCAGAATCCTTAAGCATTTGGAAAGACGTCCCAGGATTACTTAATGCTGATCCTAAGTTCTTTAATAACACAAAGTTATTGAATCAAATATCATATTCTGAGACAATTGAATTGGCCTTTTATGGTGCCTCTATTATTCATCCAAAAACTTTACAGCCTCTACAAAAAAAGGAGATTCCCTTGCTTGTCAAATCATTTAAAAATCCTCAGTCTAAAGGAACCATAATATCCAAGGGTACAGATATTGAACCATTAGTTCCCTGCTACATTTTTAAACAAAATTTAATTTTATTAAAACTTTCTTCATTGGATTTTTCATTTATGGTGGAAGATAACATTAGTGATATTTTTAAAGAACTTCATAAGTTTAAAATGAAAGTCGATGTTATTCAAAATTCAGCAATTAGTTTTTCTGTTTGTTTTTTTGATAAGTACAATAAGATTAAAGAATTAATTAAAAATCTTGAGGGTAAATATAAAATTGATATGCACAAAAATGTATCCCTTTTTACAATTAGACACTTTGATGAAAAATCAATTAAAAAAATAACTAATAAAAGAAAATTACTTCTCGAACAAAGAACTGAAAAAACAGTTAGATTGATTTTTTCTAATTAAATTTTTTTGAAAAATCGTAACAAAATTTTTTAATTTCTTCTCTACATTTTCTAAAAGCTTTATCAATATTTGATGAATTATCAATTGAGCTCGGATCGAAAAAATTTTTATGTATTCTGGTTGTTAATTCATTTGAATAAAATGCAGGACAGGTCTCATATGCATGATCACAAACTGTTATTATATAGTCAAAGTTTATATTTTCATATTCATTTATATGATTTGAAGTCTGAGTTGAAATGTCAACTCCATCTTCTTTCATAATTTTGATTGCATTTTCGTTTATTTTATGATTATTTACTCCAGCACTAAACACCACAGCTTTACCATTTAAATATTGTCTTAAATAACCTTCAGCTATTTGACTTCTACATGAATTTCCTGTACACAATACAAGTACCTTTTTCATTTACTGTACAAATCTTTAATTTTTTTTAATATAATCTGAGATAGTTTTAATTTACTTTCAAATGTCCATCCTGCTACGTGAGGTGTCAAAATAACTTTTTCTGATTTTTTTAAAAAATCTAAGTAACTATCCTGGTTAAAATTTTCAAATGAGCTAGATTCATTTTCAATTACATCTAAACATGCACCAAGTATTTTACCAGTTTTAATTCCCAAAATTAAATCAGATGTTTTAACACACTGCCCCCTAGATGTATTTATAAGATAAAAAGGTTTTTTACAATTATCAATAAACTGCGTATTTACTAAGTGTTTACTTAATTTATTTAAATCAGTATGCAAACTAATAATATCACACTTGCTTTGAATCTCATCAATAGCAACCTGTTCAGCATAGTCATCGGATATGTTTTCAATTATATCATTACAAAGTACCTTTACATTGAATCCAGCTAATTTTTTTGCAAAGTTCTTTCCAGTTTTTCCATATCCAATAATACCCACTGTTTTATTCTCAAGCTCAATTCCTCTGTTCCCTTCTCTTTGCCAAACATTATTATTAATCTCGTTATTTGCTTTTACAATATTATTAAATAGGCTTAGTATCAATGATAAAGTATGTTCACCAACTGCGTTCGCATTTCCCTCTCCTGCAGAAAGGATTGTTATTCCTCTCTTTTTAGCATATTCAATATCAATATTTTCTGTTCCTGATCCTACTCTTGCTATAAACTTAAGATTCTTCGCATGATCAATAAGGTCTTTATCAATTGGAATTCTGCTTCTAATTACTAATCCATCAAATTTTTCTATTTTTTTTGTAATTTCTTTTTTATTGGATTTAAAATCAAAAAAATTTTTGAAACCTATTTTGGCCAATCCATTTTCTAAAATTTCATGGTTTTCATCTAAATGAAGAACTTTAATCATTTTAGAAACCAAGTATAATTTTTGCTACATAGAAAAACAAAAGTATACCAACAACATCATTTCCTGTGGTAATAAATGGTCCAGTAGCAATAGCTGGATCAATTCCAAACTTATCGAGAATAATAGGGACGGAAGTTCCAATTAGTGCAGCTACTATTATTACTAAAACCATAGATGATGAAATCGCAATACTCATTTCAAGTGATTGATTTATTATCATACCAAAAAGAATAAGTATTAAACTCAATATGAGTCCATTAATTATTGTTAAACCAATTTCTTTGACTAGTCTTGAAATTAAACTACCTTTTATTACATCATTAGCTAATCCTTGTACAACAATTGCTGAGGATTGAACCCCAACATTTCCTGCCATTGCAGCAATCAAAGGAGTATAAAAAAATAAAGCTCGAAGTTCTTTAGAGCCCATTATGCTTTCAAAACTTTCTAATATAAATACACTACCTAATCCACCAAATAGACCTAAAATTAACCATGGTAATCTTGCCTTAGTTAAATCGAAAATTGAATCATCTGCTTCAACATCTTCAGATATACCTGCAGCCAATCGATAATCTTCTTCAGCCTCATCTTTTATATAATCAACTATATCATCAATTGTAATCCTTCCTAATAATTCAATATTATCATTGACAACAGGTATGGCTTCTAAATCATACTTTGACATTAATTTAGCTACCTCATCTGCTGAATCATTTACATGTACATAATCAACCTTTGGGATATAAATTTCTTGAATTTTGCTTTTTGAAGGAGATGTTATTAAATCCTTTAAGGATAATCTACCAATTAGTACTTTCTTTCTATTTAATACATAAATTGAGTGTACCCTTGTAATATCTTTTGCTTGACGTCTAATTTCCCTTAAACATTTTAAAACACTCCAATTTTCATTCACACTTATAAGTTCCTTGGCCATTAATCCTCCAGCTGTATCCTCTTCATAATTTAAAAGCTCTCTAATATTTTCAGTTTTACTCTCATCTTTTATAAATGAAATAACTTTTTCTTGTTTCTCATCAGGAAGATCTGAAAGTATATCAACAGCATCATCACTATCAAGTTCTTTTATTTCACCTGCAATTTCTTTAACAGAAAGGGCTTCTAATATTTTTTCTCTAACATCTTCATCAACTTCTGTAAGTACATCAGATGTTTTGTCGCTATCAATTAGCTTAATTAAATATAATCTCTGATCAAAATCTAATTCATTAATTATTTCAGCAAGATCTGCATAGTGAATTCCATCTACTATTTTTTTAATTTCTTTATTTTTCTTAGAGGAAATAAGTTGACTAATTTCTTGAATGATTTCTTTAGAAAGTTCAAATGTTTTCATTGCCAACCAAATTTGTTAAATAAATAAAATCTGAAACACTCAGTTGTTCCGGTCTTTTTGCAAAG
>Ga0207993_1000653_pt1 | contig 13563 bp, 14 predicted proteins | sample ETN01SmetaG_2_FD_185791 | JGI IMG/M metagenome (GOLD analysis project Ga0207993, IMG submission 185791) | Marine microbial and viral communities from oxygen minimum zone, Eastern Pacific Ocean - ETNP2014F12-01SV265 (SPAdes) (version 2) | ecosystem: Environmental > Aquatic > Marine > Oceanic ...
ACCGGTTCTCCTTGCTCTTAAAGCAGTATCTCTCGATAAAGATAGACTTATTAATCGCCTTAATTCATTTACAGATTCATTATTTCCTATTACATCATCCCAAGAAGTTCCATCAGGACTACCATTTGTATATACTTCAAAAAAACTATATTTTTGACTCTTATTTGGCTTACTTGTTAATATTCCAAACAAATCATTCATCATCTTATTACAAGATGGTGGTGACATAGCGCACAATTGTAATAGTGAGAATATTATTAGAGAACCAGTTTTTTTCGTAAACATTATCGCATTACTACCATTTATAAAACTATTATTTGTATTTACTATTTCAGTATAAGATTTATTACTATTATTTAGATTTGATAAATCGTTCTTAAAATAGATGGGCGATATTTGTGCACTACTAACTGGTATTGTCAATATTATAAATGAAAACCATAATCTTACTAATCTTACTACCATTTGTATTAATTCATAGAAATTCGCTTAATCTTTGTTACATAGTTAAAACCAGATAAGTGGTAATATATATTGGTTGTAATGACTACGAATATATCTCGTAAAATGTTTATAGAAACCATATCCAGTATGGTAAAAGATGGAATCTTTCCACATCTACATCTATGTGGACCACATGAAAATGATGTGCGGAAAGTCGCACACAGTATTATATCACCACATTATGAAAACAAAAGCCTTATACTTGAAATACATATTCTTGATAATCATAGTGAATCTTTACTTGTACAAACTATCACATCTTTCTGCAATCAACAAGCCGTTGTTGCAGATAATGCCACAAAAAAACCTAAAGTTGTGATTATACATCAGCAAAATGAGACATTAACTGAAAGTTTTGTTCATTTCTTAGAAGATAGAATGGTAGAACATCGAGTTAAATTCGTTTTTTTAACTACCAGTTCTCACATTACCCCATCTGTTTTATTAAACAAAATGGTCAGTTTTATTATTCATCCCATCGATATTTCTTCTAGGGTTGGAGGTGTAGACAAAGAAGATGATTTCTTCAAAATTATACACAATCAAACCAATGATGAATCCCTTTGTAATACAATACTTGAATGGAGTGAACTACACTGTCTTAGACTATCTCCTATCATATATGATAAGTGGAGAGATGTTCTCGTAAAATAAAAAATTTATTTATAAAAGATATGAGTATATCAACACCAACTCATACACCTTATGGAATAATTCAAGTTTCTATGTATATGTCAATATGTAGTCTCATTTTCATACTTACAATCGGTTTCTATATGCAAAATATATGGAAATCTGATTGGGAAAAACATAGATGCGATATACTCGCTTTACCATTCGCAAATTATATTAATCCAAAAGAATCAGTTGTTCAAAATTTTAATTACTGTCTAAAAAAGAAGACAGACCCAATGATTAAAGCAATCGCTCAAAAAAAACTAAATGATGCAGCAAATGCTGCCGCAAAAGAAACTAAAAAAACTATCAATGTCGCAATTAAAACTAATGAAGACGCTCAAGAAACTAAAGGAGTTGTTGATAGTGTATTTGCCTCAATTTACGCTGTTTATGAGAGACTTGTCAATATTATGGTATATACATCACACAATATACAAAACATCTTTTACAAAATACACGCAATCGTTTGGTCAATTTACTATTACTTAATCGCACAAATTAACACTGTTTCTATAGTCATCGCCAGATTTCAAAGAATGCTTTCTGTTATCAATCTTCTTGCTATTATGGCTGCTACTTATTGGATTGCACTTCTTCCATTTTCTATTATTATGTTCGCACTTATTACTCTTGCTAATTTAACACAAAAAGCTGCAGAGAAAAAGGCCTATTGTTGTTTTACACCCGATACATTGATTGATAAAGCAAATAATGTAAAATCTAAAATTAAAGATATTTCTTTAGGTGATAAACTATCGGGTGGAGGTACTGTAACTGGATTCGTTAGTTTATTATCTCCTAATGCTGAAGTAGTTCAATTAGGTAGAAATACATATGTTACAGGAGACCATCTCTTAATTAGCAATAATAAATGGCAACAAGTTCAAGATATGAAACTTGGTAAACATACCCAAATTAAGAATACGGATACTCTTATGTGCCTTGTCACATCCAATAATATTATCAAATCAGGCGGAATTACATTCAAAGACTATGAAGAAGTAAAAGAACAAGAAGTTCAATGTAAAATTGCCTCTATCATTCTACAAAGTATGGGAAGTAATAACACTCATAATATTAATCCTAAATATGAATTAGGAGAAAGAAATAATTGTCTTCCTGGAAAAACACGTGTTAGAATGTTAAATGGAGATTATCAAAGAATTGATTCTCTTCAAGTTGGAAGTATTACCTCATGTGGAAAAGTACTTGGTATATACAAATGCCTTGCCAAAAATATTGAATGGTTTAACGTTGATGGTAATATCATTAGTCCAAGAATTATTTGTAAACCAGCACCATCTAATATTACTATTGAAAAATTAGAAAAAAAGCAAGCGTCTATTCCAACCAATATACAAGAATGGAATAAGGCATACAATATTGGAAAATATTCTCCAATATCCAAAAGCGACTACGGATATCACCTTATTCTAGAATCCAGACAATTTGAATTGGAAAATGAACTATTTATTAGGGATTTTGTTGAAACAGATGACGAACTTATTCAAGACTTTATTTCCAATATCGTATTAGAAGATATCAACAAATTTGACGACATTATTACAAATATTAAAATCAATATCAAAGAAATCAAAAGAAAACCCGTGCTAAATCGTAATAGAGGGCGAAGTCCCAGTTTCTAATCGGTATATTTACACGAGGATGTCTAAACGGAACGTTCTCCAATACAGGATACTCATTATTTAGTAATACATCGTTTTTTGGTAAAGTTAATGCATCTACAGTTCTATAATATTTCCATTCTCTACCAACGCTATTCCAAGTATTCCTACATATCGGCGAATAGCCATATTTCTTTAATAAATGTGTTGATACTGAAATAAATAATTGTATCATCTCCTCGATTTCACTAAAATTAAAACATAATTCTTGTGCTATTTCTTCTCTTGAATATATATATAAAAAAAACTTGTTAAACTCATTACTATATCTTAATTTTCTAAGACGGCTATCTTCTATTTGAAAATGATCTCTCAATATCTTATGAACTAAATAACCCTTTTCGGTTCTTATATTCTCCGAATCTTTTGATTTCATTACATACTTTCACTTTTTATTTCACCCCCCCATATTTTACTCTCTATATTATCTTTCAATTGCTGGCTATCAAAATATTTCCACATTATTATATAATCCTCAATACTTATCTTGTACGGTGCTATTAAATATTCAAAATTTAACAATCGAAACACTTCTTTACGATAACTACCTAAAGGTTTAGATAGTTTTGGATTCCTACTTTCTGCTATATCCCAAAAACTATCAGACCATTTTCGACAATTTCTCCATATTATTCCATTCTCTTTACTAAATTCGTTAAATAACCTTGATACAACATCACATTTACACAACTCTTCTACCAAACAATATTTGTAAATATGTATCCATAATTCATTCGGAAGTTCATGTATTCCCATCATAATTCAAGAATATTATAAATTAATTCTTCTTTTTTTATTGAAAAAAAATCATTTATATTCAAATATAATCAATTTTAATCGTATTTTTCTTTTTATATTGGTTTAATTGATTTTTTTATTAATTTTTAATATATATTTAAGAAAATATTGCTTACAATTAGTAATGGATGATTTAAATTGTAAACGATTTACATGTACATTATGCAATGTTTCTTTTGAAACTAAGTCAAAATATGAAAGACATCTAAACACACAAAAACATATCAATCTAATACACAATAGTGAAATCAATAATACAATGAATAGTTGCAAGAATTGGTCAGAAGAAAATGTTTACAAAGCGAAGTATATGGAATTAAGCAAGAAATATTATGATTTAGAGAAAAGTATCGAAATTAGGGAAAGAAATCTACAATTGCGTCTTGAAAAACTCGAACACCAACTGTCCATATCATCATCCAATGTACAAAGTAATTGTAATAATAATAACGTAAATACCACCATCAATATTACCAATAATGTTAACTTACCCAAAAATGCTCATGGCTCGGAAAATTGGGATTATCTAAAGTCAGACATTCTTAATATAATGAAAGGCGTAAATACGTGTATACCCGAAATAGTTAAGAAAATACATTTCGACAAAGATCATCCAGAAAATCACAATATTAAGATTCCTAACAAAAAATTAAGTCAAGCTAAGACCTTCAATGGAGAAACATGGAATACTGTTGGAAAAAGAGAGGCAATTGAAACTCTAATAGTCAATGTTGTAGACCGCTTACAATCAGAATATGGGGGAGATTTCAATGAAGAAGCCTCACAATTTATACAAAAACTTTGGGCTGAAAAAATGGGACCCATTTTTGAAAATAAAACTGTCGATCGAAAATTGAGAAATCAAGTTGAATATACCATTATAGATAATCAATCTCAAATATCCAAATCTAATTAGATTTCAAAATACTCGGATGTTTATCCATCATATAACTATTATATGCCGAATACTGATTTCTAAGATCATCTGCCAATTCATACATCTCAATCTCAGTATCATAGTGCGATTTCATACTATTTGCCACAAGACGATAGACCTCTCCCGCAGGAAGCAATGTTACATCACATTCATTCGTCCTATATTTTTTACAACTATCCGAATTAAACTCTTTTGTTCGTACATTTGTAGATCGAACAAGCCCATCTTGATTCTCTGCAAAGTCTAAGAATTCTCTTCTAAGGTCAAGTAATTTTGTATGGCATTCCTTCGCTTTTTCAAGTTTGAATTTTCCACAATAAAGACAAAACTTTCTTGAAAGTTTCCAAATATTATATTGCATTTGCATATCTCCATCCTTTCGTCCATCTTCACTATCAAGCTGCTCTTTTGTCCATGGTAAGCCAACTATCAATTTTGTATCTAACGTATGTGATATATACGTATCGTGTGCATCATTTAATGATTCCAAATCACGATAGAATAAATCAACATTTTCATCATCATCTTCCAATTCTTCACAATAATCCTTCATTTTATTGTAATTGTTGTAAAACGTCTTTAAAACAGAATCACATTCGTCATCTGAATCTTCTGAATCACTATCAATAGGCTCATTCAAATAATATTTTCTAATCTCGCCTCTTTCTAACTCATTTGATTCTGGGAAAGATTCCATATTTCAATCAATCGTTTTGATATATGCTCTTCTTGTGTTAGATGTTTATTTAATAATACTATTAATTACCAAATCATTTTTATTATAAATGATTCGCATTTGATGTAGATGGTGCTTCCAATTCAGATTTATAAAAAATTACCTTATTAATTATATCAGGTAATATCACGCTTGTATAAAGTTTCTTGTTTTTGAATTGTTCATTATGATAATTTTCATCTAATATTTTCTCTATTGTATTTCTTAAAATATCTTCAGATCTTAGATGTTCCTTATTGCTTTCTAATGCTGCAAGCTGTGCTTCAAATTCTACTTCCGCTGAATTTATGCTTGTAACATGTTTGCGAGAAAGTTCCAACTCCTTTGGAGACTTTCCACTGAATGGGTCATCAGGGTCATCTATTATATTTTCAGATTTTTTTGCCACGTAGAATTCTTCTCCAGCAATCGATTTTTTTCCATATAAGACATTTAGCACATCATTGATTACTTTCTCACGTTGCTTCTTATTAACTTTTTCTTTCTTCTTAAACATTCCAAAAAATCCTCCTTTTTTTCTGAGTGTTTTTTTCGTCTTCTTTTTCAATGTTCTTTTTAGTGTTTTTTTTGACTTCTTTTCAAAAGCTTTATACACACATGGATCGACTCTATCTTGATAACATTTTAGAAATTTGTGCGTTGCTGGTTCTAAAGTTTCCTTCTCAAATTTAAGTAAGCATTTGTGTTCTCTTTTGTCTTCAACAGCTTTAGAAACTTTCTTTCCTTTATCATCGCATTTCTTCGTTTTGAATAATAATGCGAGATATTGCTTATACGCAATAGAGAATACTTGTGATTCGTTTTCACAATTTTTCTGACATTTATTATAGATTTTTTTGAATCGTGGATCCTTACGCATTTTCTCACGCTCTTTTACAGATATACGTTTTGTTTTCTTTGCCATATTAACATATTGAAATATTAAATATATTTCTATTCCAATTTCTCTCTAAATATTAGAACTCTTCTCTTAAACAATATAGGTTGACCTATAGATACCTGTATTATTCGGTACAACAGCTTCGAAATAACCTATGTGGTGTTTTATGAACTCAACTCGTTCATTGATAAGGCTGGATTTTTTGCGATTTTATCTCTATCAAAGTCTTGGTTATCAGTAAATTGTGAATGGTGCGGGTTTTTTGGGTCGAAAAAAGGGAGGGGGGGAGCGTTTTTTTTATTTATCTTTTTTTTTCTAGAAAAAAAAAAGAAGAAGAAGAAGAGTCTCTAAGAAATAGAATTATTAGAGGACAAAAAACTAGCACAAAAAACATGAGAAAAATGTACATTTTAGCAAAAACACGTCTTCTGATAAAACAGCCACTTTATCAGAAAACTACAAATTATGAAATTTGATAAAATAAAAAATAATATACTTCAAAAAAAAGCACCCCCCCTCAAAATTCAAAACCTTGTTTTGGCCCAAAAAGGTCAAATGAAAACAAGATAATTCCTATATCATTTAACACAAAAAACCTATCAAATTCAATTGACGTAATCCACTCTATCATTATTGTGGAAGAGGAGCTACCAATATTTAAAATCACGAATATTGTAGTAGTTCTGTTTTTATTATGTTGAAATAGCAATAAATACGTTAAAATATGTTTATAACAAATATGGTAGATTAAGATAGTAGAGCTTTCGATAAAAAATTTACCGCCTTCATATTTTTTGTGCCATTTCTTATATTATTCATTCTAGTCATATAAGAATTATTCCCTAAAATATAATAAACCTCTCTAAAATGGTAATTAAACAGTGGAATAAATGGGTTTCAAGTTGGAATGAAAACAAAATATTAAAGCGCAAATCCTTTGATAATGAGCAAGAAGCAATAAAATTTGAAAATAAAAAAAGAGCTTTGAATAAATTACAAAGAAAACAACAAAGAGAAAGCAAAACTAAAGAACAAAGAAGAGAAGAAGGTTTATTGAAATATGGTGGTTGTAATGAATGTGAAAGTGAAGCGATTAGACAATTAGTAAAATTATTGGAAAACAATTGGAATATTAAACAAATACGGGATGGAGCACATAATGATATTGCGCTTCAAAAAAAAGATAGTCAAGAAAGTGATTTATATTATGGTATTCAAATAAAATCTTGTTCTAAGCAAAAAGCATATGGCACTAAAAAAACACCAACAGCGCAATTTAGTAAGGTAAATCATTATCCAAATTCACTTTTAATTTGTATTTGCTTACAGCCATTGAAAATATGGTTCTTTAATGGTAAAGATTTATTGAATAAGAAACCAAAATTATTCGAATCTAAAAAACCTTACTTTAAAGAAGCCTTATGTTATGATAAAGAAGAAGGTATCAATAAGCTAGAAGATTATTTAACCACTTATTTGAAAAATTATGAGCAACATAAGCTTGATTATTACGATTTACAAATAGGTACTTCTCACTTTCTTGAAGATTATGCGAATAGGTTATACAAAGCTCATAAAAATCTACCAATGGTTTCTGAAAGAAGGGAATTGAACGAAATAGAAAACAGTTGTGTTGATTGTGTAGACCAAGATGGTTCACGAATTCAAGAAAAAATATGTTATGTTGCTAAGAAAACTACTGGATTTTACTTGAAATTAGCTAAAAATAGTGGTATGAATCTTGAATCTAAACTAACTAGTGGACCCTATAATGAGAATGATTTTGATATATTGAGAGTTTATTTGTTTTGTAAAGTTGATGAATTGGGTAAAGTGAGTTTTAAAAGAGAAAAATATAGAATAGAATACAATGGAAAGAACTATGAAAAAGCGATTGAAGATATTAAGTCTTATAAGCTATTTGGACATTGGAATATTCCAATAAATCAACTAATAAGGGAAGGTTATGTTTCAACAAAAAATCAAAAAGGAAAAACTTGTCTTATAGTATTTTTGCCTGAAAAAATTGCTAACAGCATTCATTATAGTTTACCAAACCGCTACTGCTCTTTTTTTTGGACAAGAGACTACTTTACTCGTGTATATCCTTTCGAACTAGATTGTATTAATAACGGATGATTTAATTGATTCACAAGTTGTTGTCTTTTTATTGATAATTTTGGTGTCATAGCATTTTCGAATTGAGCTGTATCCGCTTTTATTATTCTTTTGATTTTCATAAATGTATCTAATCCTTCGTTAATATTATGAAGTGTATTCTTAGAAATATTAACATCAGTAATTAATACATTATAATCCAGACCATTTCCCCATAATACGATATTTCCGTCGTGGACATATTTTCTAACTTCTGTCTCGACAACATGAACATCAACAAATTTTCCATTACTTAATTTGTAATTGTCTGAAATTCGTCCAGTATAATATAAGAAATTATCGTCTGTTACATAGCCTGAATCGCCAGTTTTATACCACATTTTTCCGTCCATTTGAACAAGAGCTTTATTCGTTGCAGCCAAATTTCCCCAATAGCCGGCCATGACGCTTGGTCCTGATACTAAAATTTCATCATTGTGAATTTTGACTTCAACATTATCTAATATTTTGCCAACTGAGTTTATGTCTCTCGGTTCTATATTGTGATTTACCGCAACAACTGGCGATGTCTCTGTTGAACCGTACCCTTCACAAGGATTAAAACCATGCTTCTCGAAAAAAATAGCGACATCTTCATCTAATTTTGCACCACCAACGAATATAGTTTTAATATTTCCACCAAGAGTATAGGAAAGTGCTTTAGGAATAATAGTATTAGAAAATGGAACTTTTTCCAAATGCTCACATTTTTGCTTAATCAACTTCAACACCTTTGGTACGACATAGATGTATTCGGGATTAATCTCCTTTAAATTTTTAGCAAATTTTGTCTTATCTTCGGCTATTGCAACAGCATTATTATTAAGAAGGTTGTAATATAGCTCCGTCGTAAGAGAAAATATGTGTGCCCAAGGTAGTACATTCAAACTTGTCATTGTTTTATTTTTATGATCCTCGAATCTTCTTGAAATTGAATCAATATTAGCCAATATATTAGCATTTGTTAAGGCAACGCCTTTTGCTTTCCCAGATGTTCCCGATGTATAAATAAGTGTGGACAAATCCCAATCATTTGTATGGATATTGTAATCTTCATCAGAAGGTGTGATTTTATTATCAATAGAATCAACGTTATTTTCATCGCTAATGTATAATTTAGGATTACAATCATTAATAATGTGATTAACCTGTGACAAGCTTTGCTCCTTATACATCGGCACCCAAATTGCACCTAATGAATTTGTTGCAAGATTCCAAGACACATATTCAATGGAATTACACCCTTTATATAGAACTCTATCGCCCGCTTTTATATTACAATCTCGCAAAGTTTTAACAGCACCCGATATATTTTGGTGTAATTCTGTCTGGGAAATCCATTTCCAAGAATTATTTTGTTTGGAAGCAATGGCATTTAGTGAGCTATTCAATAACTTAAATCGGGAGGATATAGTATTCATTATTAGTATAATATACTGTATTTTACTTAAATGACATAATATTTAGAGAAGTTCCTTATATTGTATTGGAGATAATCAATCAAAACATATATTCTCCATTAAAAATCACATTTTTTAAAAAAATGATTAAGGTTAAGCCCAAGATATATATATTAAGATAGTTGAGTAAAATGTCTGAACTTGTTATGAAGCCTACCGAGTTTTCCGCGAATGATATCACCTACACTGATGTACGTCCGATGGGTACCACTGGTGCTAAGCAAATGTATCTAAATTATACTGGTAATAAGCAGATTCATCTTCATACTCCGAAGATGCGCTTGCCGTATGGTTTAGGTAAGTTCGAAGAAGAGGGTAAGGCTCCTAAGCTATCCTTGGATTTGTCGTTCCGTGATATGGAAGAAGACCCGAAGATGAAGGCATTTTATGATGCTATCCACTCTATTGATGAGAAGATCATCAAGGATGCTAAGAAGAATTCCCTAAGCTGGCTAAGGAAGAAGACCGTTTCTGAAGATGTTCTCCGGACTTTGTTTAGTCCTGCCATTAAGGTGTCTAAGGATAAGGAGACGGGTGAGCCTGATGGCAAGTACCCGCCTACGATTAAGGCTAAGATTGGATATAAGTTTGGCACCAATGATTTGGAGCCTCCTGCGTGGCTAAAGAAGACTACTGAAAAGGGAAAGGAAAAGGAAAAGCTTGAAGGCGATTGGACTGGCTCTATCCAGAAGGGACAGACTGTTCAGGCGATTATCAAGTGTTCTGGTGTCTGGTTCTCTGGTGGTAAGTTTGGTGTGACGTGGAAGGTTGCTCAACTCATGCTTGATGAGCCGAAGGGTTTGTTGGGTTGCGCTTTTCGCGAGAGCGAGAGCGATAATGAAGAGGATGTCTAAATTAGATTTTACACTTCTTAAACTACTTTAAACTTCTTAAACTACTTTAAACTTCTTAAACTACTTTAAACTTCTTAAACTACTTACTTCTTAAACTACTTACTTCTTAAACTACTTACTTCTTAAACTACTTAAACTTCTTAAACTACTTTACTTCTTAATAAAATTGAGTTTTAAGATATAAACTATTAGGTCAACGATGAATAGTTAATCTTATATTGTGATTGTTTAGGACTAATATGATATTGGCTTTTGCCTTTCTAACTGATATTATTAGTCCTTTTCTATAAGGAGAGTTGACAACTTGTAAAAAAGTTCCTTCTTGGATATGTCATTGTCACGGATGACGAAAAACTCAAAAAATAAAAATTCGCTTCCTTTTTTTGTACATGTATAAATGTGTAATGATTATCTGATTAAATTGTGATTATTTCTTATTAAATTTGAATTTTGCGTTTATTTTGAACATGTATCAAAAAATAGCGCGTTTATTTGAGACATTAAAAGAGCATAAGGTGCAATTAATTATGTTTGATAAGAATGGATTCCACCGATGAATTCGAAAGCTATTCGGTGTATATTGTAACTGTTCAATCAATAATTATCAAATTTTTGACTGAAGCGATAAAGGATATTTTGCCTGATACCAATATCGAAGTAAGTAAGGATGGGATTCGTATATTATCGATGGATCCAACTCATACAACGCTTGTTCACATGAACTTAGGAGCTACAAATTTTGAGAAATTTCATTGTACTCATCAGCAAATAATTGGTGTAAACATGATAAATTTATTCAAATTGATAAAAACGATAACGAATAATGATACTCTTGCCTTATTCGTACATAAGAATGACATGAATCATTTGGGTGTAAAGATAGAGAATTCTACACGTAAAGCGTCGACAACATTCAAATTGAATTTGATGGATTTGAATAATGGCAACATTAGAATTCCACCTGCACAATTTGCTTCAGTTATAACAATGAAATCTACAGATTTCCAGAAGATTTGTCGGGATATGGTAAATATTTCGGATGAAATTGAAATAAAGGCGGTAGATAGCAGCTTAATCCTAACTTGTAAAGGTGAATTTGCGGAGCAAGAAACAGTAATTGGCGAATGTTCATCAAACGGTATATCATTTTGTCAAACACAAGATGGTAAAGATACCGAGAAAGAAGATAAGGGTTCTGAAATAATACAAGGAATTTTTTCGCTGAAATATTTGACCCTGTTCGCTAAATGTACAAATTTGTGTCCTTCAATACAAATTTATTTGAAGAATGACTATCCATTAATTGTGTGTTATAGTGTTGGGAGTTTAGGTGAAATCAAGATGTGTTTAGCGCCAAAGCATAGCGCTGGATAATGATTTAATGTAATTTTTAATGTATTGTATTAATATACAAATGGCGATCTGCAAGGCTCTCGAAAGTGTTATTGGATCAGGCGTTGAAGGATTTGAAGCTTCCAAGAGAAGCAAATACCCTGGGTATACTGTACCTAAGTCGTGGATTAACTTCGTTGTTTTCGTAATAATGTTATTGGCCGTTGCCTTTTTCGGTCAACTTATGTGGAACGAACTTTTAGCTAAGTTCATCACCGTATTGAAGCCTCTTCCTTCGGTATTCCACGTAATTGGTATGTACATTGCTCTTGATGTTTTCTTCGGAAATTAGATTGAGTCATACACACCAGTAACATCATCAAAAAAATATGCTCTTAACTTAACAATTTTTTCATCAGGAATTCTTTCCTGTGTGAAACTGTCAAAGTTACCATTAATCAACATATGATGGACGAATGCGAGACAATATACTCCACATTCGGTATTACCGAGTTGATGTCTTGTCTTGTTGTAGTTAATCTTGATAGTTTTATTTTTGAGATAGGCTTGTCCTTCTTTAGCGAATCTATTAATAAGATTCTTAACCTCTTTTGGTGGAGGGTCTGCTACGCTATCAAAATAGGAGATTTCTCCTTTTTTCAAGTTAACAAAAAAGGCAATCCAATGTTGTCCCGATTTATCATGAGGGTCTGTATTAAAGATTGCTGCAAATGAGTTGTATTTTTTTGCTAAATCTGAATAGGAATAGTTACATAAATTGCTATATGCGCATCTTCCATAGTTATCTTTAGTGTCAAAATCAATTGGAGCGGGTTCTAAAAAATGAAATTTGGGAAATTTTTTTTCATATCTTCTCATAGCTCTCAATATATCTGCGTCACTTAACCAACTATTTGGATTTTTATTCCATTCGTTTGGGACTTTTGGTGCAAATGATTTGGAAGTTTTTTTGGTTTTTCTGGTTTTTTTAGGCCATAAGTCTTCATGTATTGTTTTATGTCTCTTTCTGAGTTCAATCCACAAATTTTGCTTAGTAAGAGATTTAGCATTTTTAATTTTATTTTCTGGATGTTCACTATTCCAATCTGATGAAAATGCGAGTAAGTCTTCTTTTGTATAACAGGTTGGTTTTGGATTTGTAAAATCAGAGCATTTGCGTCTTCTGGTTAACTTCATATTTATATCTTATAAATAATGTCTGGTGACGAGGAGTTTAAGAATTCGAGTATTTTGATATCAAATATTGCTGATATTTTGAATGAATTTAAAAAATTTGAATCTTTACCACAAAAGATAAAGAACAACAATAATGAAATAACAATATTACAAGAGGAGATTACAAAAATCAACACTAAGGGTACAGTTGATCCTTTTAATTTTTTAAAAGAGACAAACAATTTAGACGTAAAAAAGAAGAAGGAAATACAAATTCGGGAAGAATCGAATAATATGAAAGAGGAATTGAAAAATTTGCCTGAAACGATTCGAGATAAGTTAAGTGATGCTATTGAGAATGAGAAA
>Ga0207993_1000654_pt1 | contig 13547 bp, 14 predicted proteins | sample ETN01SmetaG_2_FD_185791 | JGI IMG/M metagenome (GOLD analysis project Ga0207993, IMG submission 185791) | Marine microbial and viral communities from oxygen minimum zone, Eastern Pacific Ocean - ETNP2014F12-01SV265 (SPAdes) (version 2) | ecosystem: Environmental > Aquatic > Marine > Oceanic ...
ACAGCTTCAACTACGTTGCCAGTACCAGCTTCTCCTTTTGTTCTAATCATTGAAGCACCTTCAGCTATTCGTCTTGTTGCTTCTCCTAATCCCGTTGCACCACATACAAAAGGAGCTTTAAAACTTTGCTTATTAATATGATTAACTTCATCGGCAGGTGTGAGTACTTCTGATTCATCAATAAAGTCTATTCCTAAAGAATCAAGTATCTGTGCTTCTACAAAGTGGCCTATTCTCGCTTTAGCCATAACAGGTATTGAAACAGATTCCATGACTTCTTGAATTACACCAACAGATGACATACGTGCGACACCACCGTCTGCTCTAATATCTGCAGGTATTCTCTCTAACGCCATGACTGCAGAAGCACCTGCCTTTTCTGCTATTTTCGCTTGTTCAGCGTTGACGACATCCATGATGACGCCACCTTTGAGCATCTCTGCTAGGCCTTTTTTGACTTTACTTGTAGATTCGATTTTCATACAGTTAATAATACATCATAACTTTGAATATATAGAAATGAACTCACTCATATTTTTGCTTAAATCATATTTTTTGATATCTTCATATTGTTTTTCCCAGAGTATTTTTAGATCTTTAGTTGTTAGGTCAGAAAGAACAGAAACAAGTGAATTAAAATTATTATTTTTAAAAACTATAAATGAATCTTCTAATACATCTTTAAAAGCAACTAAGTCACTACTTACAACTAAATTTCCATGATTTACTGCTTCTAATAAAGTTATACCAAAACTTTCACTTTTAGTATTTAAAGCAAGGTATATGTTGGTTCGTAAAAGCAATGTATTTTTTTCTTCATCACTGGGATTTAAATGTAAATCTATTGTGCTTGTATCGAATAATTCGTTAGTAATTGCTATAAATTTTTTATCTTTAAATGATTTATGCATTGAAAGCATATTGAAAAATTTTAAATTTTTTCGTTTTTCATTTCGGCCAATGAATAAGTATCCCTCCGAATTGTTGTAAGATGCGTCTCTATTTATTTTTATCATATTAGGGATGAGAGTTGTTTTATTACTCAATGTAAGTGCATTTTTTCTGGCTTCATTACTTACGTGGGTACTAACAGCTTTATATTTAAACATTTTGTATATTAAATTTAGAATAACTTGAACGAATGAGTTAAGCGCAGCATGATGAGTGAACACATACTTTTTATTTTTTGGTAATCGCCAAAATATTAATGGTACAAATGGCTCATGTACATGTACAACATCTGCCCAATCTAAGTATTCATGTAATAATTTCTTGCCTGGAAACAACATGACAGAAGATATTGATGAATTAAAAGGAATATTAAAAATCTTATTATTTTCTAGAGATGGGTCTTTCCCATGGGCAAATACTTTAACATCAAACAATTTGTGTTCATCTAAATACTCTTGCATTAGATTTACTTGGTTCTGAACACCACCATGGCTATTAAATGTATATGGTGTAATAAGTAGTACGTTAGTATTCACTTGTCCATACAGGTTGGATTGAATGCCACTGATTTGGATCAAGTAATATTAACTTTTCCATCTCTTTACTTAAAACTTTTAATCCATGTTGAATGCTTTGAGCGTCATTCTCAAAATGAGGTACAATAAATGGCTTACCGAATACAAGCTTGTATTTCCTATCAATATATAAAAATGTAGCCGGGATTATAGGAACTTGAGTTTCTAGAGATAGTGCAACTGGCCCTTTTGGGAAAGCTGCCATGTTATTGAAGAACTCTACTCCAACACCACTTCTACCAACATGTCTGTCTGCTAATAGGCATACATGGTATCCTTCAGAAATTCTTTCTAGTAATTTGTTAAATGTATTTTGTCCTTTTCCACCTAGAATTATTTCGCAACCTAGTCCTTCCCTTAGGTCGGTGAACCAATCTAAAATTTTTGTATCTTGAAGTGGCTCTGCTACAGCTAGTAAATTTAAGTTAAGCTTCTCACCCATTGGAATAGCAAATTCCCAATTACCAACATGTGGAAGAGCTATGATGAATGAATTAAAATTTTTATTTAATTTTATAACTTCCTCTTCATTAACTATTTCTACGTGATCATAAATCTGAGACATGTAACCTTCTTGAGATAACCATACGGTTTCAATCCAATATTTAACGTAATTAATTTTTACTTTTAGTGCTGAATAATTGTTTATATTCTTTTTTCTTCTTGATAACTTAAAACTACTAATTGGTGTAAAAATAAAATATAAGATTCCGAGTGGGTAAGCAATAAGTAGTAATATTCGGATATTTAATCTTTTAATAACTCTATGAAGTGTGGTTATTAATTTATATTTAGTCATCTAGATAATTATATAAATAGATAAATCTTTGCAATGCTGTAATCCAGGTGATGAATGCAAAAATATAGACAAATATGAAATTAAAATTGAAAAACATAAATAATACAGCAAAAATAACTCTTTCTGGTCTAGCAGCTATACCTTTTTTATTACTTAAACCATAAAACTCAGATTTTGCTCTCATGTAAGGGATTAAATTAGAGGAAACGATAATTGCAAATATAGTAAGTAGTTGTAAATCGTTACTGGTATATGAAATTCCAACTACACTCCATATTATCAACTCACCAATTCTGTCTATTAACGAATCAAGAATTGCCCCTTTTTCTGTTTGTAATCCTACCTCTCTTGCATATGGACCATCCAAACCATCAATAGCACTACCTAGAAATATTAAGATAATACCAAATTGTAAATTACCTAAATAAAAAAAATATGAGCCAATAATTATTACTAAGAGGCCGGCAATAGATACTGTATTTGGTTTTACATTAAGTAATCTAAGAATTTTTATAAAGGGCTTAGCAAAAGATTCAGAACTTTTTTTGAAATATCTTTCAAGCATTTATATTTTCTGTGTATGGTTCTGTAACAATTTTTCCACTTAAGGCATTTATTTCAACAATAGTTTTAAATTCGGGTGGATTTTCATGTGAATAAACTATAACAGTCCATACTGGTGTGAGAATATTTGAAAATTTAAACAAAAAAGTTAGAGCTATTGAATAATACCCAATTGAATGATCTATATTATTTGTTATTCTTTCAATTACTTCCTGCTGTTGTATTTTGAATTTATTGTCCACCATGAAAAGTAATAAAGCTATAAATGTAAGAATTATGAAGGTTGGAACAAACGATATAAATTCTACAATTTGTGAAGTAATGAAAGTTATGACTAATACTGAAATAACAAAATATGGATATTGTGAGCGTTGGCGTGGATCTGGAACAACATAACTACCAACGGCTAATGAGTTTAAATCATCAGGTAATAATGTTTCTTCGGCTACGTCCTTATCAATTTCTATTCCGTCAACCATCTAAACTAAACTCCGGTTCTTTCAATGCATTGGTGATAATTTTTAGTGCTTCTTTATAATCAATATCTTTAGCATTATCCTGTCCAAAAATATTTAGAGCCATTGTATTATTTTCAACATCTTTTTCTCCAATAATTATTTGTATAGGTGTTTTAGATTTTTCAGAATTATGGATTTTTTCTCCTAATCTTGTATTTCTGTCATCAAGAGATGTACGATAACTAGATAAATCTTGTACTAATTTATTAGCATATTCATCTACTTTTCCAATAGTTAAAATATCAACCTGATTAGGTGATAGCCAACCAGGTAAATTCCCGGCATAATGTTCAAGTAGAACAGCAGTGAATCTTTCAACAGACCCAAGTAAAGCTCTGTGTATCATAACTGGTCGAGCTTTTTTATTGTCAGCATTTACATATTCAATATTAAAATTATCTGGTTGCGCAAAATCTATCTGTATTGTGCTTAATTGCCACCTTCTACCGATTGCATCTTTTGCATGTAAATCAATTTTAGGTCCGTAAAATGCTCCTTCACCTTCAGCAGTTTGAAATGGAACGTCTAATTCTGTTAAAGACTGTTTTAAGCTGTTAGTAGCATTATCCCAGTCAGCATCACTTCCTATATATTTTTTAGGTTTAGTAGATAAATCGGCTTCTATATCTGTCAACCCATAACTGCCTAAGAGCTTAACTGAAAAAGCTAATAAGGTTTTTACTTCATCATTTATTTGATCTGTTGTACAGAAGATATGGGCATCGTCTTGAGTAAAACCACGTAATCTTAAGAGTCCATGTAAAACTCCTGTTTTTTCATACCTGTATACCGAACCGAATTCAAAATACCTAAGTGGTAATTCTTTGTATGAATGAAGATCACTCTTGTATACAAGTATATGAAACGGGCAATTCATGGGTTTAAGATAGTAAGTTTCGTTATTCTCTTCATGGCTGATTGGTGGATACATATTTTCACTGTAATGATCTAAGTGTCCTGAAGTTTCCCATAAAATTGATTTACCTATATGTGGAGTATTTACTAGTGAATAACCATTATTCATATGTGCTTTTTTACTATAGCTCTCTATAACATCTCGTAAGATTGCTCCTTTTGGTTTCCACAAAAAGTTTCCTGATCCTAATTCTTCACTAGAGGTAAACAGATCGAGTTCGTTACCTAGTTTCCTATGATCACGTTTCTCAGCCTCTTCCTGTTGAGTTAAGTATGTATTTAAATCTTCCTTTGAAAACCAAGAAGTTCCGTAAATTCTTTGTAATTGTACATTCGATTCATCACCTCTCCAGTAGGCACCAGATATTTTTGTAAGTTTAAAATGCTTTAATAGTTTAGTATTAGGCAGATGCGGGCCCATGCAGAGGTCAATAAATTTATCATTAGTGTATAAAGACACAGATTCACTTCCAACTCCCTCATCAGACTCTGCAGTTTCAATAAGTTCTTTTTTTAAATCTTGATTTTTAAATAATTTTAGTGCTTCTTTTTTAGAGACTTCTGTACGGATAAAGTCTTGAGAACTTTTAGCAATTCTTTGCATTTCGTTTTCAATATTTGAAAGAGCATTTTCTTTTAAAGGTTCTGTAAATAAGAAATCATAATAAAAACCGTTTTCAATGCTTGGCCCAACACCAAATTGCGCATCGGGATAAAGATTAAGTACTGCTTGTGCAAGTATATGTGCGGAAGAGTGTCTTAATATATGTAAAGCATCTAAATCTTTGTTAGTTACAATTCTAACGTTATTATTTTCAGCTACTTCATAGGATAAATCTCTAAAGGTATTATTAATTTCAATACAAATTGCATCTTTTAATAATCTTGGCCCAATACTTTCAGCAATCTGATACCCGGTTACTGGCGTATCAAAATTTCTAATAGAACCATCTGGCAAAGTTATGTCGATACTCATGCTTTAATAATAATCTCTCTTAAATGTAATTCTGAACTATCTCGCTATTTAAAATAATCATGAAAAAATAGTAATAAAATAATGATATGAAAAATAATATTAATTTTTCAAATAACGAAATAGTCTTTGTTTTTAATAAAGTAAATAAAAAATACAATATTGAATTAATTTATACGTTTGTAAATCAATATCAACTTTTAAATAATTCAATAAAAATTTACACTGAATCAGACAGTGAGATAAGTTCGATTGATTTAAGGAAGTTAAATATATATTCTCTAAATAAAAAAGCGTTAAAACAAATTATGAATTACTCCGACATCGATCCTAAGAATTTTGCCCAAAAATCAGGAAATAAAAAATTTAATAGTTTTGATATTAATAAAATTATTAAAAAAATTAAAAACCGTGATACAAAAGACAGAACAGAACTTATGTCTTTATATGCGTATACATATAACTACTATATAAATGCAAATTACAACAATTACTCTCTTTATCTTGCAAAGAAATTACATTACTCAGACAATTATATAAAAAACTTATCTAAAGAATTATTCATAAATAAATACTTACTTAAAAACACCAAGGGTGTTCCAGGTGGATTATTTAGTAAGAAAACTCTAGCTAAATTTAATTCTCAAGAATTTCAACAGTATTTATAACTACATCATCTGTAGGTTTATCTGCTGAGTCTGTTTCCACTGAAGCAATCTTATCTATTACATCGAAACCTTCAGTTACTGATCCAAAAATTGTATAACTGTAAGGTAGAGGGTATTCGACATGCATGATAAAAAATTGACTACCATTTGTATTAGGGCCTCTATTTGCCATTGCAAGTATCCCTTTTTCATATGGTCTTTGATTGTTTAGTTCATCTTCAAATTCATAACCTGGGTACTTTCCGTAATCGCCATGTCCAGTTCCTGATGGATCTCCACCTTGAATCATAAATCCTGATATAACGCGGTGAAAAATTACATTATCGTAATAACCATCTTTTGCTAGAGATACAAAATTATTTACTGTCATAGGTGCATCATCAAGAAAAAATTCGACAGTCATATCCCCTAAATTGGTCTTTATTACAGCCGTATAAGTTGTATCCATATTTATATTCATATCGGGTTGTTTATCATATACTTTATCGCTCATTGTTACTCCTGTAGTTGTTGTTGTATCTGTATCTTCTAATACTTCCTCAGTTCCTGATTGATCTGTAGAACAATAACTTAAAAGAAGTAATAGTATAAGAAACTTTTTCATTTTATTTTACTTAATCTTACTTTAGATACAGCACAAAGCTTTTCATTATGATACATTTTTGCTTCCCAAAGTTGATATGATCTACCAATCTTCACCGGTTCAGCTTCACATATAATCTCACCAGTTTCTACACTTGATAAAAAATCAGTATTATTGTTTACACCAACAAATATCCCCTGATCTAAAAAGTTAGCACCGTACGAGCATATAGTTTCAGCCAATGTTGAGTATATTCCGCCATGAACCAATCCCATTGGCTGTTTGTGGTGATCCTCTACATTTAATTTGGATTTTGCATAATTTTCCCTAATCTCGATCATCTCATGTCCAAGAAAGTTGTCAAGATTATTACCTTCAAAATTAGTAAATCTACTCGTCATATATGCTCCTTAATCTTGATTCACCGACATTATTTACAAACCACCAATATCCAACTACAAATGTAATAAGTGTAATGACAATTATAAACACTAGAAAATTTATATTTTTAAGTGTTGTAACGATTTCATATACGCCATAGATGTAAAGCGATAAGCCGTAGAAAGTAATAAATAACGTAACAAAACTAAACCATGAAAAATCTTTACCAAGTTTTGCAACTACGATTTTTTTGTCTTGAATGGGAAAGAAATAGCTATTTTCTAATTTATGAGTTATAAATATCTCATTATTAGATAATTTGTTTATCTTTTTCTCTAAATATTCAGCATAATTTCGTGAAAATATAAGAAAATATGCATGAAAAGCGAGAATAACACTCCCAAAAAGAGCTATAAGAGGCAATAAATACAGTGTTTTCTGAATATTAAATGAAAGTATCACAGAAACGATGCTTACTGCAAAAAAATATCGAACATCATTTAAAAATTGGAGATGGTAAAACTTATTCATTGAACGCATACGTTTAAGTTGATTTTCCAATATGTTTATTTCATTCATTTAGTAAAGTGTATTTAGTTTATGTTTAATAGAAAATCTTTTTTGATAATTTTAATAATTCTATTTCTTGTAAGTCTTTTTAATCTTTTCAGTGATGTAACTCTGGAATACGTTGGTATCTCATTAAATTTATATAAAGAATTTGAAATAAGCTGTGGATCAGTTTTAGAAATTTTTACAAACTTAAATAATGAGGAATTTATAGATACTCTTGGTGCCAATAGAAAATCATGTATTGGTGCAGGTGTTGTCAAAGTGATAAATTTTATAAGTCTTACATTATTTTTACTATTATCAGGATATTTAGGTTTACGCTACTTTAGGAAACTTGACACGAGAGAAGATCTTACAGATTTAATAAGTATATTAAAAAGACGTAATTCAAAATAGCTATAATTAATTTATGAAAATTGGAGCTTTCGTACCACAGGGCTGGAGAATGGATCTTAATGGTATAGCTCTTAATGATCAATGGGACACTATCTTAAATACAGCTAATCGTATAGAAGACCTAAACTACGAATCAATATGGGTTTATGATCATTTCCATACAGTGCCAAAACCAACACAAGACCCTACATATGAATGTTGGACTTTAATGTCTGCTTTATCTCAGACAACATCAAAGGTAAGACTGGGACAAATGTGTACATGTAATTCTTATCGTAATCCTGCGTATTTAACAAAAGTTGCATCAAATATTGATGTTATGTCAAATGGAAGGCTTGAATATGCAATTGGTGCTGGTTGGTATGACCATGAATACAAAGCTTACGGTTACGAATATCCCTCTGCTGGAGTTAGATTAAAAATGCTTGAAGAGTCATTAATAATATATAAGTTAATGACTACAGAAGAGTCTCCCACATTCAAAGGAACATATTATCAAATTGACGGAGCTATAAATCAACCTAAACCAATTCAAAAGCCCTATCCACCACTTTGGGTATGCGGAGGTGGTGAGAAGGTTACTCTCAAGTTATTAGCTAAATATGGAGATTACGGAAATTGGGATGTTGATGTTGAAGGATTTATTCATAAATCAAATATTTTAAAAGAGCATTGCGTAAATGAAAATAGGGACTTCAATGAAATTGGAAGGACACTTCATACAAATGTTCTTATCGGTGAAACAAAGGATGAATTAGATAAAAAAATTGAAAAACTTTCAGAATACACAAACATACCAAAAGATTATTACTACGAGAGACCTTTAATTGGAACTAGGGATAAAGTTTTTAATGCTATTGAGTCTTTCGAAAACGAAGGTTGCTCATACTTAATTGCTTATGTGCCAGACATTGTTTGGGGAGATACACTAAATATTTTATCTGAATTAAATTAGTCTAAAAAAACGGAAGCCCCCAAAAAGAGGGCTTCCCAACAGGGCTGCGTATCACACTTAATTGAAACGCACTCTTAATATACCATTTTTGATGTACAAAAGTAAAGTTAATTGTCAAAAGTAGGTGAATATGTGCTTGGAACTAAGGAAATCCAAGGTTTTCCTTTAGGAATTAATAACGAATTGCCTTTGTTATCAACAATATGAAAAGGATCTAAGTTTGATCCCCGTTTCCATCTAGCATCCAACATTTTTCCTTCGTGCATAATAATTGCTCGTCCCTCTCCTACTGTTTTTACAGATGGAAGTTGTAATGGATGTATGTAAGGTTCACAGAAAAGAGCTATAACAGTTGGAAATGATATTTGGCCAGTAGAACCATTCTTATTAATCCACATATGCACATTTCCTGATGTTGAGCCTTTATATGCATCGTAATATGTTCTGTTGTAAGCTGAACCGTTCCATGTCCATGTTGTTGAAGTTTGAGACGAAAATTTTAATTTTATACTCTTGACATTACTCCATGCATTAATATTTGGATCTCCCCATGGAAATAGTGGTTGAGGATTTGTAGACTTTTTATACCCTTTAGATATAGCCGTAGACTTTAATTTGAAAGTATCTGCATAGAGATTATGTGGAGCTTTACGTGAAGAGATTCTAAAATAATCAGGTCTGCGATCAGTAATAACTGGTACTCCCATATCTATAATCTCCGGTATCAAACCTCCAGTTGCACCACTGGCAACTAAAACTCCGTCTAGTGGCCTGAGGACAGTAGGGTCTGTGGGTCTTGCCGAGCGTATAGGTCCGTGATAGGTTGTATCTGATTCGTAAAATATGTTTATAAATCTAGTCATACCACCCTCAACTAAAACTTCGAAAACTGCATCGGCATTTTGAGGTCCAGATTGAGGCCTAGCTCGAACATTGTTGTCATTTTTTATTCCAATAACTATAGAGTTATTAGCACCGCTTGGCATCACTAGCCCATTTACTGGTGAATTGACTCCATCTGTATAGTTCTGTGTTGTAACCCTACCTATCGTTACATAAGTTTTTTCTTTTTCTAATGACCATCTGTCAGCAAGATAAGCATCTAATTCTTGTTGAGAATTGACTTGTGCTGTTTTTCCAAATCTATATACAATTACAGGCTTAAAGCATGGATCTGGAACCCATATATCGTTGGAATCAACATATCCAGCTATACATTGTTTTGAGGGATCGTAATTTCTTAAGTCTAGAGCAGAGGACTGTACGGTAGTATTATTGGTATTAGTTGGAGATTCACTCGTAGCAATTGTTTCTGATACATAACTATCTTCACCTTTTTCTAAAGCTGCAAGTGTAAGGGGTCCAATTACGCCATCTGGACTTAAACCTGATTTGGATTGAAAGTTTTTCAAAGCTTTTTTTGTGCCTGGTCCATTTATTCCATCTAAACTTGATGTATATAAACCTAATTCTTTAAGTTTCAATTGAGCATCATATATTTCTTGTGAATAATTATTTTCTGAGTTTGATTTTTTAGAAACTTTATTTGAAATTTTAGTATTAACTTTTTTTATAATATCTGACTTTTTTAATAGTAATTTGCAAGTTTGGCTACCTATTAATCCATCAGCAGCAATATTATTTTGGGATTGAAATTGAATTAATGCATTTTTAGAAATACTGCCAAACAATCCATCAATATTGCCTTCATAATATCCGTAGGATTTAAGGACAACTTGCATCATTATATCTGACCTAACAGGATGAAAATCACTGTAATTACTACAATTTTCAATATTTGATGAGGGTGTTAATGCAATAAAAAACAGTATTCCCGTTACAAAATTATTCATAGACAGAGTTTACTTATCTATTATAACTGTGCCTTCGTTTGGTAAAATATGTACCCACTGAGTACTTGGTGGTACTTGTATTTCATTACCATCTAAATCGCTGAGAACAAATACATCGCTGATGTCACCTCGTCTCCAAGTACCTTCAATATATGAACCATTATTAATTACATATGCTGTACCAACGCCAACAGTTAAAACACTAGGTAATGTTGTTGCTTGGTCTTTATATAATGGTCCTTGTAAAATGACAATAGTTTCAGTTTGTAAAATGTCTGTATAATTTCCGTCTTGTGAGATGAAATTATGTGCAACAGCTTCTTTATTATCAGAGTAATTGTCGATAATAAATCTTGAATACTTATCATTATCTAGTTTCCAAATAACTGTCGTAAAATCTGAATACTTTACTGTTACTTTTCCAGCACCAACACTCCAATTGTTTTGATTGAGGCCAAATGTGTATATGGGTTGTGGTCCTGGTTGTAAGAAATAGTATCCTTTTTCTTCTATCCTTTCTCGTACAAGCTCAGTATCTGCGTATAAATTATGAGGTGCTTTTCTAGACGAAATTCTAAACATAACAGGAGTTGACTGTTCTTCAAGAACTGGGACACCCAATTCACGTATTGCAGGAATTAATCCTGCTGTGGCTCCTGATACAACTAAAGTACCACCATAAGGTCTTACCATAGTTGGGTCTGTAGGCCTTGCAGACCTAATGGGACCTAAGTACTTGGAAGTATTATCAAGATAAAAAGCAAGGAATCGTGTCATCCCTCCTTCAACTAGTATTTCATGAACGGCATCAGCTTCCTGTAGACCTGATTGTGGTCTAGCGTTTATGTTGTTATCAATTTTAAACGCTATGACTCTTCTAGGTCTTTTTAACCAAGTCTCTGGAGGTAACTCTTTACCTGTAAAGGGTGACATTTTTTCTTCATCAAAAATATATGAAATTGTAGGATCCGTTGTAGTTGTAGTGTCTTCAACATCTACAGAGGTAGTGGTTGTAACATTATTATCTTGCTCAACTGACACATCATTAACTTGACTATCATCTGAAGAATTTCCACATGCGACCAAGGTTATTAATAGAAATGAAATAAAAGCTTTCTTCATAACCTTATATTAGTGTAGAAAATATTAATTTAATTAAATTTATCTTTGATTTAGTTGCCTGATAAGACGTTAAATGTTTGAAAATTCTATGTGCTTTTTTATTTGATACAAACCATGGTGGATCTATTAACGGAGATAATCGAAATTTCGAATACACAATACCTTTTTGTGGTGACTCAAAGAGATACGAGTTATGGACATAACCCTGCCCACTTTGAATATCATTATCTTTGTTTCCAGGATAACCTCCCCAGGGTAATGTTGGTATAACGAACCCTAAAGCAGACCACTCATTAATTGCAACTGTGCCATATTTAAGTTGATCAACATAATTTTTCAATATGGCTTTATTTTTTTTCTTTTTATAATTCTTAATTAATACAGTTGCTCCCAAATTTCCCCAAAGATCATTATTTACATAATCAATGGCTTTTTTTGAAAAGTTTTCATAACTACTGTAGGTAATTTCTTTAAAGTAAAGAGCTGTTGACCATACTTCTTTATTTCCATACTCTTTTTCTAAATCTAATTCAGCAACAAGAAAAGGGGTGCTACAAGTTAATTCATTGACCTGTTCATAGTTGTCTGTATCAATTAAATCTTTAAGATTTTCATTTGCACCTGGGTAATAAGATGTTGTATCGCCTATTTTATTAAGATAATATTTGATATAATTTTTTAATTGTTGAGTATGTTTCCAGCCTTTTGGCAACACCACTACTTGTGCTGCTATGCAGTTAAATCCAGAGTTGTTAAGTTTTGCAGTTACTATTTTTCTTGCCTGGTGTTTAATTTCTGATCTTGACCAATTACCAGGATGTACAATTATAGGAGTGACATTACCAAGTTCTGAAGTTATTGGTTTTTTGTTTACTTTTGGATATGTTTTTAATGAACGCTCCTTCTCGCTTAGTGTCTTTCCATATACAATATTTTCATAAGTGTAATTAGAACCAGTTAAGTGTGTTTGTTGAAAACCATCGTGTTGAGTGAGGTATTTAGATGCTTCCATATCGCCTTCAGTAATTATCATGAATCCTCTTGAAATGAATGGATCAAATACTTGATTAAATATTGGCAACAAATAATCGTTAACTGGATTAAGTTTTAAATATATTACAGACTTGTAAGCAATCATGTGAAATAGTGCATCTAAAACAGGAATGGACGATACATTACCAGCTCCTAAAATTAGAGTAATTTTTGGTTCATTTTTTTCAAACCTATTAGCAAATCCTCTATATGTATTAATTTGATCGAAATTTAAATTTTTACCAAATCTAATTTCACCCTCTAAAAAAGGAAATAACAATTTTTCAATATTTTTTGTTGGAAAAACTTTATAACTATTATTTGAATCATCATATTTAGATATATCCAAATCATCTTTATTTTGTATTGTTTCAATAAAGTATTGTATTGCATAGATACAAGCAAAAGGACCACCAATCCATTCTTCGCCTTCTTTAGATTTTGAAAGTATCCCTTTTTTTTCGGAAGAAAGAGAAGCCCAGTAATAAGCAATTGTATTGATATTTACTATAGTTTGTTCAAGCATTGTGATTAAATTAGATTCTTCTAAATTTAAAAATTCAGCAGAATTGACTCGTAACTTACTTATATTTCTGTCTATATCAATCTTCGAAGGATTCATACATACATATTATTCAGTTATTTCAAGAAGTTCAAAATCTCCCCAATTAACTGTTAAATGCTTTGCA
>Ga0207993_1000657_pt1 | contig 13533 bp, 9 predicted proteins | sample ETN01SmetaG_2_FD_185791 | JGI IMG/M metagenome (GOLD analysis project Ga0207993, IMG submission 185791) | Marine microbial and viral communities from oxygen minimum zone, Eastern Pacific Ocean - ETNP2014F12-01SV265 (SPAdes) (version 2) | ecosystem: Environmental > Aquatic > Marine > Oceanic ...
CTCCTTGGTCTCTCACAAGCCATTCATCATAAACTTGATTATTCATGCATGCACAATCAGCGATAGTTCGATAATATAGTTTTTTTCCTGTCGCTTTCCCATACATCCCATCAACAGAATGAGTAGAGGTTGATAAAATGCGATGTGATGAAAAATATCCCTCATCATCATTTCCTGTCCAAATTACATCTTCACCTAAAAGTGTTCTGTCGGGAAATAGTTTTTTACTAGCATAGGTACTTTCAATTACTGGGTCTGCACCATAAATTACTCCAGATGGAGATCTTGTAGGTGTGGGGAGGCTTACATTTGGAGTATCAGCATAATAATCTCTTATTGCTTCAACATCATTGTTTTCCCAAATTTGATATGTGATCTTTAAAATATAATCAGGAAAATCTTTGAATTGTGCATCAAATCCTTTCATATAATTAATATTTAATTAGTTTGTCGTATTATAAATAAATTACCATCATGATCACTTATCTGTCTTATTGAACGAAGTGAATTTTTTGGAACAGAAAAAGTATCTTTTTCTTTAATTACAACTTTGTCTCCATCACAATCTATTTCCCATTCACCAGATAAACAATGATACACTTCTGATTTCTCCAGTTTGTATTCATGTATATGAGCACTCTTGCCGTTGAGAAGTGAAAGGCTAAAACCTGTTGCATGCGGTATATTAGGGGTAAAAGATTTATCATGAATTTGAAACTGATCAATGTAGTTGATAATTTTATTAGATTGATAGTGATCATCATCGACAAAATATTTATCTTTATCATTAAATCGAATAACAAACTTTTCTATGTCTTCTGAAGAGTAATGATCGAAACTCTCTAATTCATTATCTTCTAGTGGCTGAATAATTTTAGTTTCATCTGTTATTTTCTGTTTCTCTGTGTCGATTAAAGAATTATCATTCATTAATACCATGCCAGATTCTTTTGCATCTTTTAAAAGTTTTGGTGTCCAAGTAATAACACCTGGATCATTTTCTCCTAACACAACAAACATTAAAGCTTCTTCATCACTTACATTTTGAAAACCTCTGAACATGTTTGTGGGAAAGGAAGCGATGTCACCTTTTTTTAGTATTACTTCTCCTTCTGTGCCATCAACACCCCAATAAAAACGCCAAGCTCCTGAATGAATGATAAAAACCTCAGCAGTTGTGTGACTATGTAATCCAGAGCCATTCATCGGCGCAGCGCTTACCGCACCAATATTAAAGCCATGTTCTTCAGCTATTTTAACATTTTGTTTAGCATCTTCGCTTACGCCAGGACCTATAACTGAATAATTTTTTCTATCTTGATGACCTTTTAGTTTTCCCTCAACAAATGGTATATTACTAGGAATAAGTTCATCGAATTTAGCTAATCTAGATGTAATATTAATTGACATATTGTAATGATCTTTTATTCATTTTTTTTGAATATTATTCAAAATAATGAATAAATCAATTATTATTTAACAATAGTGTTATTAAATTATTATGGCAAATAAAATACAAAACTTTGATACAGGTGAGAAAGATAACTCAAATATAATTCATTTAGATCTTGATCCAAAGATAAATATTGAAAACAAAATATATTTCAAAAATTTATTAAAAAAAATTGCCGAGTGCTCTTTAGATGATTTAGACAAAAATCTTGAAAATCTATATCACGTAGATGCTGAGTTTAATGGCTTTCATCCAATTAATGAAATTAATGGAATTGAAGAAATAAAAAATAAATATTTAATACCTCTAAAAAAGGCATTCCCCGATCTTGAAAGAAGAAATAATCTAGTAATTGGTGGTGCATTTAGAGATAAAGTTTTTGTTTCATTTATTAGTCATTTAACTGGAACTTTCACAAATGAGTGGTTGGGTGTAAAGCCGACTAATAAAACAATTTATCTTCGAACATGTGAAGCGCATCAAATTACAAACAATAAAATAATAAAATCTTACACATTAATTGATACTGTAGACTTTATTCGTCAGGCTGGTCATTGGCCCATTAATAAATCTCTTGGTGTGGAAGGGATGTGGCCTAGTCCCATCACAGGTGATGGAGAAAATAATCAAAATTTAGATAAGGAATTGTCTCTCCAATCTTTAAATCAAGATTTAACTATGCAGAGAAGTTTAAATATTAAACCTGAGACTGAGCCAGGCCTTTCAAAAGATCAAATAAGAGAAAAATTAATTAATCATCCTCAACAAGATTATTGGCACCCAAAAATGATGTGGTATGGGCCAAGTGGTATAGGTACAGCTAGAGGTTTAGATGGTTTTGTTGATCATCACCAACTCCCATTTAGACTCACATTCAAGGATAGAGATTATTGGAAAATCGGTCATTATATTGAAATTGGAGATGGAAATTATTCTATGACTGGTGGTTGGCATAGTATTCAATGTGTTCATGGATCAAGTGATTGGCTAGGATATGAACCTACTCAAAAAAAAATAACAATGAGAGTAATGGATTTTTATTTACATCATGAAGGGCTAATTAGAGAAAATTGGGTACCAATCGATATAGCACATATACTAGATCAAATAGGTGTTGATATCTTTAAATTAATTCATAAAAAATAATTATGGCAATTGAATATTTAAAAAAAGGTTTAGATGAAAAACAAAGAATTGAAGATAATGATAAAGTAAAAAAAATTGTTGAGGAAACATTAAGTAAAATTGAATCAGAAGGCGATAAACATATTAGAGAGTTATCTCAAAAATTTGATAACTATTCTCCAGATAATTTTAGATTAAGTGAAGATCAAATAAATCAATTAATGAGTGAAGTCTCTGATGATGACAAAGAAGATATTAAATTTGCTCAAAAACAAGTGCGATCATTTGCGGAAGCACAACTTAAAACTTTAAGTGAATTAGAAGTAGAAACACATCCAGGTGTGATTCTTGGTCATAAAAATATACCAGTACAAGCAGTTGGATGTTATGTGCCTGCTGGAAAATTCCCAATGGTAGCTTCTGCGCATATGTCAGTTGTGACTGCCTCTGTTGCCGGGGTTCCAAGAATTGTTGCCACTACCCCACCTTTTAAAGGTAAGCCAAATCCAGCTGTCGTTACGGCAATGAAAATGGGCGGTGCTCACGAAATTTATGTTTTGGGAGGAATGCAAGGAGTTGGTGCTATGGCTATTGGTACAGAAACAATTAAACCTGTCGATATGCTTGTTGGACCTGGTAATGCATTTGTTGCTGAAGCAAAAAGACAATTGTATGGCAAAGTTGGTATCGATTTATTTGCTGGTCCAACTGAAACAATGGTTATTGCAGATGAAACTGTTGACGGTGAAATATGTGCAACAGACTTATTAGGACAAGCAGAACATGGATATAATTCTCCTGCTGTCATGATAACAAACTCAAGAAAACTTGCAGAAGAAACATTTAAAGAAATTGATAGAATTTTAGAAATTTTACCTACTAAAGAAACAGCAAGTACAAGCTGGAGAGATTATGGAGAAATAATTTTATGTGATACCTATGAGGAGATGTTATCTAAAGCAAATGAAATAGCTTCAGAGCATGTTCAAGTTATGACAAAAAAAGATGATTGGTTTTTAGAAAATATGACATCTTATGGAGCTTTATTTTTGGGTGCTAGAACTAATGTTGCTAATGGGGATAAAGTCATAGGCACTAATCATACTCTTCCTACTAAAAAAGCTGGTAGATATACTGGTGGTTTGTGGGTTGGTAAGTTTATTAAAACCCATACTTATCAAAAGATTATGACCGATGAAGCAGCTACACTTATTGGAGAATATGGATCTAGACTCTCACACCTTGAAGGATTTATTGGTCATGCTGAACAATGCAATGTTAGAGTGAGAAGATATGGTGGTCTTAATATTGAGTATGGAAAACCAGCTTCAAAATTAAAAAATTAAATTTTATTATATTGTTTTAAATAAAGGATCACCTCATCTGCTAATTCTTCTGCAGATTTTATTTTTGTTTCCAAAATAATTTCAGGTGATGACGGTATTTCATAATTAGAGTCAATCCCTGTAAAATTTTTTAATTTGCCAGATCTAGCTTTTTTATACAAACCTTTTGGATCTCTTTTTTCACACTCCTCAATTGAGGTATCAACATATATTTCTATAAATTCATCACTCTCTACTAATTCACGAGCCATTTTTCTTTCAGATTTAAAAGGTGAAATAAAAGATACAATTGTTATTAGTCCAGCATCAACCATTAATCTGGATACTTCTGAAATTCTCCTTATATTTTCAACACGATCTACATCTGTAAATCCTAAATCTTTGTTTAATCCATGTCTAACATTGTCACCGTCTAATAAGTAAGTATGCTTTCCTAGTTTGTGCAACTTTTGCTCGATTATATTAGCTATAGTAGATTTTCCTGACCCTGATAATCCTGTAAACCATAAAACACATGGCTTTTGTCCGTTAATAGAGGATCGTAAATTTTTATTTATTGACATTTGATGCCATGAAATATTTGATGCTCTTCTCAGCTCATGCTCAATAACACCTGCGCCTACAGTTTGATTATTGAATTGGTCAATTATTACAAAACTTCCTAATTTTTTGTTATTTTTATAGGTATTAAAAATTGTATTTTTATTTAATGCAACTTTAGCGTATCCAATTTCATTCAAGTTTAAAAATTTTGAAGCAATTTTTTCGAATGAATTAATATTTATTTTATGAACTAAATCTGTAATTTTTCCTATTGTTTGAAAGTTTATAAATTTAAAAATATAATTTCTTTCAGGTATCATTTGTTCTTTATTCATCCAAATAATATGGGATGCAAATTGATCAGATAAAAAATAATTATGATTTTTAACAGAGCATAATAAATCACCTCTAGAAATATCAACTTCTTTATCTAATGTTAGTGTTACCGCTTGCCCTTTAATGGCAAAGTCACTCTCTCCTTTTGGAGTTAATATTTTAATAATTTTAATTTTCTCTTTGCTTGAAAAAACCTGCACCTCATCATTAACTTTTATTTTTCCTGAAGTGATTGTACCGCTATATCCTCTAAAGTCAGAGCTTGATCTATTAACAAATTGAACCGGTAATGAAAAAATTTCTTCTTCTATAGGTTCATTTAGACTAATTTCTTCAAGTTCATCTATTAAAGATTTTTCATTGTACCAAGTTATGTTTGAATTTTTTTGAAATACATTATCACCAACTAATGCAGATATTGGAATAAACTTTTGTAAATTAAAATTAAATTCACTGGAAAATTTTTTAAAAGAAGAAATTATATCTTTAAATTTTTTTTCATCATAATTGATTAAATCCATTTTATTTACTGCAACTATAATATTTTCAATTCCAAGAAGAGATAAAATGAATGTGTGTCTTTTAGTTTGATCAAGAATACCTTTAGTTGCGTCAACTAATATAATTCCAACATCTGAGTTCGATGCTCCTGTAACCATATTGCGTGTGTATTCCTCATGGCCAGGAGTATCAGCAATAATAAATTTACATTTTTTAGTCTCAAAATAACGATAAGCAACATCTATAGTTATTCCCTGCTCTCTTTCAGCTTGTAAGCCATCAATTAATAATGCTAAATCAATTTGCTTACCTTGTGTGCCATACTTTTCACTTTCAATCTTAGTTTGACTTAACTGATCACTATAAATATTTTTTGAATCAAATAATAGTCTGCCAATAAGTGTTGATTTACCATCATCTACAGAACCACAAGTTAAAATTTTTAATTGTTTTTTATTATTTTGATTTTGAAAAAAAGTTTCTATGTCCATTAAAAATAACCTTCTTGTTTTTTTTTCTCCATAGATCCAATTTGATCATTATCAATTAGTCTTCCTTGTCTTTCTGAATATTTTGACTCTAGTAATTCAATGATGATTTCTTCAACAGTAGTTGCATCAGACTCCACAGCGGCAGTTAATGGATAACAACCCAATGTTCTAAATCTTACTTTTTTTTGTTCTATTTTTTCATTTTCTTTAATTTTTAAACGATCATCATCAACCATAATCATCATATCATTTCTTCTAATAATTGATCTTATTTTGGAAAAATATAACGGGACAAGTTGAATGTTTTCCTGATAAATGTATTGCCAAATATCTATTTCTGTCCAATTGGATAATGGAAAAACTCTAACACTTTCACCTTTATCTATATTAGTATTGAACAAATTCCAAAGCTCTGGTTTTTGATTTTTTGGATCCCAACGATGTTTTTTATCTCTGAATGAAAAAATTCTTTCTTTAGCTCGTGATTTTTCTTCGTCCCTTCTCGCACCGCCAAATGCAGCATCAAATTTATATTTATCTAATGCTTGAATTAATGACTGTGTTTTCATTACATCTGTATGGATTTTTGAGCCACTAGAAATAGGATTTATATTGTTTGCAACTCCTTCTTTGTTAATATGAACTAATAAGTCTAAATTATACTTCTTAGCAGTTTCATCTCTAAAGTTTATCATTTCCTTAAATTTCCAAGTTGTGTCAATATGCATTAACTTGAAAGGAATTTTGCTTGGATAAAATGCTTTTTGAGCCAAATGAAGCATTACTGATGAGTCTTTACCAATTGAATAGAGCATTACAGGATTGTCAAATGCCGACGCAACCTCTCTTATTATATGTATACTTTCAGACTCTAGTTTATCTATATGTGATAGTTTCATATTAATTTAGTTTAGAAACATTCCCGTAAGCTAAAAAATTTGGATTAATTATATTCTCCTTAGTATTGTACAAAATGTCTGTATTATCAAATGATTTTAATTTACCACCAGCTTCCTCTAAAATAATATGGCCTGCTGCAATATCCCATTCAGAGGTTGGGCCTAATCTAGGATAAATATCTGCAGTTCCTTCTGCTAATAAACAAAGCTTTAATGAGCTCCCAATTGAAATAACCTCATATTGTGAAAAATTTTTCTCAATCCAATTTAGAAAATCTTTATTTGAATGTGAACGGCTTCCAATAATTTTAATATTTGAAGTGGTATTATTATTAATATTGATTTTTTTAAATTCGCTAAGTGTATTTATATTATCTTGAGTAATCAATTTGTAGGAACCATTATTTTTTATTCCATAATACAATAAAGATTTCTCTGGCGCATAGATAACTCCAAAAATGGGTAAATTATTTTCAATTAATGAAATATTTACAGTAAATTCACCATTTCTATTTACAAATTCTTTAGTTCCATCAAGTGGATCAATAAGCCAATATTTTTTCCATACTTTTCTTGTATCCCAATTGACTAAACTCTCTTCAGTTAGAATGGGAATATTTTTTTCTATTTCTATCAATCTTTTTTTAATGAGATTATTAGAATTAATGTCTGCTTCTGTGATTGGTGAATTATCTGCTTTTAAATCTACGTTAAAATTTTTTTTGTATACTTTTAATATTTCTTTACCTGCATCTATGGCAATATTTAAAATATCTAAAACAACTTCTGTGTTATTTAAATTCATATTTTGTTAGATAAAAATATAATAGATATAGCCTAAATATAACATTAGACCCACACTTCCATATAACCTACCAAGCTTTTTAAAAATGAACATAAAAATTAAAATAACAAAGGTAATCAAAAGCATAAAATATAAATCCTGTGTTGCTAAAATTTCTGGCATTCCAAAATTTCCAAAAAATGAACTTATACCTAAAACACCGAGAACATTATAAATGTTTGAACCTAAAATATTTCCTAATGCAAAATCTACTTTTCTTTTTAATGCTGACATTATGCCAATAACCAACTCAGGTAGAGAAGTTCCAAAAGCTATTAACGAAAGTCCTATCACTGCTTCTGAAACTTGTAATTTTTTAGCCAAAATGATTGCAGAATTTACAAATAAATCTGAACCATAAATTAAAAATATAATTCCAAAAATTATTAATATTAATGAAATAAATATTGAATATTCATCCTTATCTATATCATCAACAAGTATAGATCCTTTTTTAATTTGAAAATACATTATCAAAGTCAAGGCTATTAGAGATATAATTCCAAATAAATAATTAAAATAAAAATAACTCATAATTATCAAACAAATACCTAGAGCTATATTGATCCATGCCTGATTAATTTGGTTATTGGTAATGTTTGTTATAGGTACAATGATAGTTGTTGCTGCCATGACTAAGATTAGATTTGCTATATTACTTCCTACAACAGCACCTAAGGCTAAATCTGAGTGATTATTTAAGACTGCGTTAATACTACTTGCAAGTTCGGGAAGAGAAGTACCTGCTGCAACTATTACAACACCTATGGCAAAAAGAGAAATATTTAGTTTTTTTCCAAAACTAACCGATCCTCTTATTAAAATTTCAGCTCCAACAACTAGAATTGCTAAGCCAAGTATTAAAATTAATATATCCACTAATGAAATTATAATTGTTTAAAGTTAGTTACATAATAATTTAACAAATATATACTTAATAATTAAAATTTCTTGCAAACTATGAATGAAAGCTTTGATTATATTATTATTGGTGCTGGAACAGCTGGTTGTATATTAGCAAATAGACTTACTGAAAATGAAAACATTAAAGTACTTTTAATTGAAGCTGGAGGAAAAGACACTAATCCTTGGATACATATTCCAGGTGGTTATTTTAAAACAATGCATAATCCGAAAACTGATTGGTGTTTTACAACTGAGGAAGAAAAATTTTGTAATAATAGAAAAATGCTTATTCCTAGAGGGAAAACATTGGGTGGGAGTTCATCCATTAATGGGATGTTATATATAAGAGGTCATGCAAATGACTACAATTACTGGAGACAATTAGGTAATATTGGATGGTCTTGGGAAGATGTATTACCATATTTTAAAAAATCTGAAGATTACAGAATTTCTAAAAGTGAATTTCATGGTACCAACGGACCTATCAAAGTAGAGAAAATTAGATCAAAGTTTAAATTATTGGATTTATTTTTAGAAGCATCTCAAGAGTTTGGTTATAAAAAAAATGAAGACTTTAACGATGGCGACAATGAAGGAATGGGCTATTTTCCTATGACAATTGATAAAGGATATAGATGTAGTGCTGCAGTTGCTTTCTTAAATCCTATCAAAAATAGAAAAAATCTAAAAATTATAACTAAGGCACATGTTAAAAATTTAACCTTTGAAAATTTAAAAGTAAAAAATGTAAATATATGGAAGAACAATGAAGAATTTTCATATTCTGTAAATAAAGAAGTTTTGTTGTCTGCAGGAACAATTGGATCTCCTCACATATTACAAGCTTCAGGTATTGGTCCAGGTAAACTATTAAATGAAAATAATATTAGTATTGTAAAAGAAATTAATGGTGTTGGGAGAAATTTAACTGATCATTTAATGTTAAGACCAGTTTACAAAATTAAAAACTTAGAAACTTTAAATGACATATATCATAGTTTTACAAAAAAATTTTTAACAGGATTAAGCTATTTAATTTATAAAAAAGGACCCTTAACAGTTGGAGCCAGTTACTTGTGTGGGTTTATAAAAAGTGATTCGTATTTAGAAAACCCTAATCTACAATTTCATATCTCGCCAGCTAGTACTGATTTATTAGGAAAAGCAGGACTGCATAAATTTCCAGCATTCACTCCTACAATAACAAATATACAACCTACAAGTAGAGGCTCTGTAGAAATTAAATCTTCAGATACAAGAATTTATCCTCAAATAAAAATGAACTATTTATCTACTGATGAAGATAGGGAAATTGCAGGAAAATCAATTAAAATTGTAAGAAAAATAGTTTTAGAATCAAAAGCATATAAAAATTATGAACCAGAAGAATATAGACCGGGGATTCAATTTAAAGATAATCAATCTTTAGCAAAAGAAGCTGGTAAATTTGCGAATACTATTTTTCATCCAGTAAGTACATGTAAAATGGGTAATGATGAAAACTCAGTTGTAAGTGATAATCTTAAAGTAAAAGGAATAAACAACTTAAGAGTTGTTGATGCATCTGTGATGCCAACTATAACTTCAGGTAATACGAATGCTCCTACTATGATGATTGCTGAAAAAGCATCAGACTTAATTATTAACGATCAGAAATAATTATTGAACTACTGTATCTTTAGGATCAATTCCAGCAACTTCAACTGGCGCCTTCATAGCATCTCTTCTAAAAGGTTCTCCTAGTTCTTGATTTAACATAACTTCTATAAAAGTAGTTACGCCTTCCATTTGATCTTTGCAAGATTGTTGTAAAGCTTCTGTTAGTTCCTCTTGAGTGTGAACTTTAATACCTTTAAATCCACACGCTTCTGCAATCTTTGCATAGCTTAATTTAGGATCAAGTTCTGTTCCAACAAAATTATTATTATACCAAAGTGTAGTATTTCTTTTCTCCGCTCCCCATTGATAATTTCTAAAAATTATCATTGTAATATTTGGCCAACCTTCTCTATTACAAGAAGTCATTTCACTCATACTTATTCCAAATGCGCCGTCACCTGCAAAGCCAACAACTGGTGTATTTGGACAACCTATTTTTGCTCCAATTACTGATGGAAAACCATAACCACATGGTCCAAATAAACCCGGTGCTAAATACTTTCTACCATTCTCAAATGTTGGATAAGCATTACCGATTGCACAATTATTTCCTATATCACTTGATATAATTGCATCTTCAGGAAGACCTGCTTGAATAGCTCGCCATGCCATTCTTGGTGACATTTTCTCTGGTTCTCTATCTCGTGAATCTTTATTCCAAGATGTGCCAGGATCATCTTCTTCATGATCAAGGCCAGTTAATGTTTGAAGCCAAGCTGACTTTGTCTTATGAATTAACTCTTCTCTTTCTCTTCTATCTTTATCACCTGCATTTGTTGTAAGGTTTTCTAAAATTTGTTCTGCAACTAGTTTTGCATCTCCACAAATACCAACACTTATTTTTTTTGTTAAACCAATGCGATCAGAATTGATATCAACTTGAATGACATCTGCATTTTTTGGCCAATAATCAATTCCATAACCTGGTAAAGTTGAGAAAGGATTTAATCTTGTACCAAGTGCGAGAACTACATCTGCTTTAGATATTATTTCCATTGCTGCTTTAGATCCATTGTATCCTAAAGGACCAACTGCAAGAGGATGTTTGCCAGGAAAACTATCATTGTGTTGGTATCCGCAAGCAACTGGAGCACTTAATTTTTCAGCAAGTTTTTTACAATCATCAATAGCGTCAGCTAAAATCACTCCAGCACCAGATAAAATGACTGGGAATTTTGCATTAGATAAAAGATCAGCAGCTTCTTTAATTGCTTCTGTTCCACCTGCAGGTCTTTCAAATTTAATAATAGGTGGCAGATCAATATCAACAACTTGAGTCCAAAAATCTCTTGGTATATTTAATTGAGCAGGAGCAGATCCTTTAATAGCTTTTGAAATAACTCTATTTAAAACTTCTGCAACTCTTGAGGGATCTCTTACTTCTTCTTGATAGCACACCATATCTTTAAATAAGTTCATTTGCTCGACTTCTTGGAAACCTCCTTGACCAATAGTTTTGTTAGCTGCTTGAGGTGTAACTAAGAGCATTGGAGTATGATTCCAAAAAGCAGTTTTTATAGGTGTAACTAAGCCAGTTATACCAGGTCCGTTTTGCGCAATACACATAGCGATTTTACCAGTTGATCTTGTATAGCCATCAGCCATAATTCCACCGTTTGACTCATGAGCAACATCCCAGAAAGTTATTCCAGCTTTAGGAAAAAGATCTGATATTGGCATAAATGCAGATCCAATTATTCCAAAAGCATGTTGAATACCGTGTTTTTGTAAAACTTTTACGAAAGCCTCTTCTGTTGTCATTTTTGCCATAATAAATCCTTAATATATTATTCTTTCCTACATTAAATTAATTATTAAATGAACTACAATAATCTTGTTAGTTATTTATTAATTTTATAAAATTCCTATTTAATGAAAAAATAATTATTTACGATTGATAAAATGACGCTTCTTGGACAAGAGATTATTAAGGCTACATCTAAAACTTTGCCTAATCAACCTGGTGTATACCAAATGCAAGATGAAAAGGGTAACATTCTATATATTGGAAAAGCAAAAGTATTATCTAATAGAGTAAAGAATTATCTATCTTTAAATAACCTAACCAGAAGAATTCAAAGAATGGTTAGTCTAACTAAATCAATGAACTTCTTTGTCACAAATACAGAGTTAGAAGCAATCATACTTGAATGTAATTTAATTAAAAAACATAGACCTCGATTTAATGTTCTTTTAAGAGATGATAAATCATTCCCTTATATATTTATTTCATCAGAACATGATTTTCCTAGAATTGAGAAACATCGTGGTCCTCAAAAGAAAAAAGGTAGATATTATGGACCATTTGCAAGTCCAGATGCAGTAAATAGAACTATTAATACAATACAACGAATATTTCTTTTAAGATCATGCACAGACAAAGAGGTAAATGCAGGAAATAAACTGTGCTTCAATTATTATCTTAAAAGATGTTCTGGTCCTTGCGGAGGAAAAATAACAAAAGAAGCCTATTCAAAATTAATAGAGGCAGCAGATGATTTTCTAAGTAGTGGCAATTCTCAAAAAATACAAAAAAATTTCACAGATCAAATGTATAAGGCATCAAAAAAAAATAATTTTGAATTAGCAGCATCTTTAAGAGATAGACTTAAAGCTTTAAGACATATTGAACAAAATAATTCAATTAAGATTAAGGATATAAAAAATGCTGACATTTTTGCAATAACATCAAATGAAGGAAAAACATGTATTTATGGAAGTTTTTTTAGAAATAATACATCTTATGGTGGCAAAGCTTTCTTTCCAGATCATGACAACTTATTAGATCACGAGGAAATAATGTTAGGTTTCCTAAATATATTTTATGCAGAAAAAGATATCCCTGAAACAATTATTACCAATATAGTTATTGATAAGAATAATAATTCACAAATTTTAGGAAAAAATTTTGATAAAACAAAATTCATTAAACCATTAAAAGGGCCTAAAAAAAATTTACTTAAATTTGCAGAAAAAAATTCTAAAATAAATTTAGACATCAAATTAAATAAACTTAAATCTTTTGATAATTTTAATGCAGAAATAAAAAAAATATTCAAACTCAAAGATGAAATTATAAAAATAGAAGCTTACGATAATAGCCATACATTTGGAAAACATCCTATAGGTGTAATGGTTGCATATAATCAAAATGGATTTATAAAATCAAACTATAGAAAATTTAATATTCGATTTGATCTTGAAGAAAATAAAAATAAAGTTGATGATTATTATATGATGAAAGAAATGCTTACTAGGAGATTTAATAATTCAAAATTTCAAGACGAATTAGATTTGCCAAGTTTATTGCTTATAGATGGAGGCAAAGGACAATATAATTCTGCAAAAAAAGTTTTAGATAGTTTAAAAATAGATATACCAATTATCTCTATGGCAAAAGGTGAGGAAAGAGATGCAGGTAGAGAAATTC
>Ga0207993_1000660_pt1 | contig 13511 bp, 15 predicted proteins | sample ETN01SmetaG_2_FD_185791 | JGI IMG/M metagenome (GOLD analysis project Ga0207993, IMG submission 185791) | Marine microbial and viral communities from oxygen minimum zone, Eastern Pacific Ocean - ETNP2014F12-01SV265 (SPAdes) (version 2) | ecosystem: Environmental > Aquatic > Marine > Oceanic ...
GCCAATACTAATGATGATGCGTTATTTGCAAGCTCGTTTACGTCTGAAACGATTTTCTTTTTGTCTTCTATACTTAGTGCCATAAAATTTTATTTAATTAATACGAAAACTGGATGTCGTGAAACAATCTATGAAGGAAATTAAGCTCTCGCACCTTCAGTCTTCGATGTCTCAAAATTGAGAGACGTCAATTCTATACCCTGGACCCATTGTTGTCGAGAGGTAAATATCTTTTATATAAATTCCTTTTGAGGAAGCAGGTTTTAGTCGTTTAATTTCTGCCATAAAAGAATTGAGGTTTTCTGTTAATTTTGTCTTATCCATTTCTGAATTTGCTATTGTTCCTTGAACAATTCCTTCTTTTTCAGTTTTGAATCTTACTTGACCATGCTTAACATCTTTTACTGCTTTTTCTATGTTTTCTGTGACGGTTCCTGATTTAGGATTAGGCATTAATCCTTTTGGACCTAATACCTTTGCTAATTTACTTACAACTTTCATCATTGATGGTGTAGTAACAGCTACATCAAAATCTATATTTCCATCTTTATATTTCTCAAGCAATTCATCAGTACCAACAAAATCAGCACCTGCACTCTTTGCTTCTGTTGCCTTTTCACCATCTACAAATGCAACAACTTTGACATCTTTACCTAATGAATGAGGCAATGTTAATGAACCTCTTACATTCTGATCTGATTTCTTCGGATCAATTCCTAAGCTAACTGCAACATCAACTGATTCAACAAATTTTCTTTTAGGCTGATTTGCAACCATCTCTACAGCTTCATCAACTGAAAGAACTTTTTCTAAATCTAAAGTCGGCAATTCTTTTTTGTATTTTGTATTTTTCATTATTCTCTAATTTCTATTCCCATGCTTCTTGCTGTTCCAGAAATAATCTTTATAGCTGCTTCAATATCATTACAATTCAAATCAGCCATTTTCATCTCAGCAATTTCTTGAACTTTAGCTACCGGTAATTTGGCAACTTTATTTCTATTTGGCTCACCACTTGCTTTATCTAAGCCTGCAGCTTTTTTTAATAAAACTGCTGCTGGTGGTGATTTAGTTATAAATGTAAATGTTCTATCTTCATAGACAGTAATCTCTACTGGAACCTTAAGGCCTTTTTCCATTTCTTTTGTCTTGTCATTAAAAGCATTACAAAAATCCATAATATTTAGACCGTGTTGGCCTAATGCTGGACCAACTGGTGGACTTGGATTAGCTCCACCTGCAGGTACTTGCAGTTTTATTATTGTCATTATTTCTTTAGCCATATCAATTCTTCTCTACTTGGGAAAAATTTAGTTCAACCGGTGTAGATTTCCCAAAAATACTAACCGAAACTCTAATAAGATTTTTCTCATAGTCAACCTCTTCAACTATTCCATTGAAATCATTGAAAGGTCCATCATTAATTCTTACTGTTTCACCAGATTCAAATATAGTCTTGAAAACAGGCTGTTCAGATGTTTCTTCAACTCTGTTTGTTATCCTGCTTAATTCTCTTTCAGATAATGGCATTGGCTTATTCTTAGTTCCGCCTAAAAAACCCATTACATTAGGTGTTTTTCTAACTAGGTGCCAAGTATCATCATTCATCTCCATTTGAACTAGCATATAACCTGGGAAGAACTTTCTTTCCATCTGCTTTTTCTGACCTTTCTTAAGCTCAGTTACTTGTTCTGTAGGAATCATTATTTCTCCAAACATCTTTGACAGTCCTGACATATCAATTCTTTCTTCTAAAGCTGCTTTAACTTTTTTTTCACAATTTGAAAAAGCTTGTATTACGTAATAATCCATTAATCTAACCTAATATAAATCTTGATAAGAATGATAAGAATGAGTCCAGCCCCCAAAATACTAAAGCTAGAATCAATATCATTACTATGACCATAATTGTCATCTGAGTAGTTTCACCTCTACCAGGCCAAACTACTTTTGCAATTTCTGATCTTGAGTCGGATATTAATTTGACTGCATTTTTTCCAAATTGCGTTTGACCTAAAACTCCTAGTGAAATACCAAGCAACCCAACAAGAAGAAGAACCCTATATAACAACCCAAGATCTTCTAAATAAGTAAATAAAATGACTGCAGAAAAACCTGCAGTCAGAGAAATCAACCATAAAATGTTGTTAAGTGTGCTATTCATAATATAAGCTGGCAGGCCCGGAGGGAATCGAACCCACAACCTGCGGTTTTGGAGACCGCCGCTCTGCCAATTGAGCTACAGGCCTTTGCGATCTCCTAAGTATATAACCTTAATGTCTCTTTATAAAATATTAAGAAACAATCTTAAGAACAATACCTGCTCCTACAGTTCTACCACCTTCACGAACTGCGAAACTTAAACCTTCTTCCATAGCAATTGGAGCTATTAGCTCACAATTTAGCTCATCAACTGTATCACCTGGCATAACCATTTCTACGCCATCAGGAAGTGTAACTTCACCAGTAACATCAGTTGTTCTGAAATAAAATTGCGGTCTATAACCTTTAAAGAATGGTGTATGTCTTCCACCTTCTTCTTTGCTTAATACTGTAATTTTAGCTGTGAATTTAGTGTGTGGCTTAACAGAACCAGGCACAGCGAGAACTTGTCCTCTCTCTACTTGATCTCTTTCAACACCTCTAATTAGAACTCCACAGTTTTCACCAGCTCTTCCTTCATCAAGTGTTTTTCTAAACATCTCAACACCCGTACAAGTTGTTTTTGAAGTTTCTTTAATACCTACAATTTCTAGCTCATCACCAGTTCTTACGATACCTCTTTCAACTCTTCCAGTTACAACAGTACCTCTACCAGTAATTGTGAAAACATCTTCAATAGGCATTAAGAATTGCTTATCAACAGGTCTTTCTGGTTGTGGGAAGTAAGAATCTAATGATTTTACTAACTCAACAACACTTTCGACATATTTTGCATCTCCTTCTAGAGCTTTAAGTGCACTACCTCTGATAATAGGTGTATCATCACCTGGGAAATCGTACTTATCTAATAATTCTCTAACTTCCATTTCGACAAGCTCAAGTAGCTCTTCATCGTCAACCATGTCAGCTTTATTTAGATAAACAACAATATTAGGTACACCAACTTGCTTAGCAAGAAGAATGTGTTCTCTTGTTTGAGGCATAGGACCATCAGCAGCACTTACAACTAATATTGCGCCGTCCATTTGAGCAGCACCTGTAATCATATTTTTTACATAGTCTGCGTGACCTGGACAGTCAACGTGTGCGTAATGCCTATCATTACTACTGTACTCAACATGAGAAGTAGCAATTGTTATACCTCTTTCTTTTTCTTCAGGAGCGTTGTCGATACCGTCGAATGCTACCGCTTCGCCACCAAATGTATCTGCACAAACCTTAGTCAATGCAGCTGTTAACGTTGTCTTACCATGGTCAACGTGTCCAATCGTTCCCACGTTGATGTGTGGTAAGCTTCTATCAAATTTTTCTCTAGCCATATTTCCCTCTTTTGTTTGGAGCTCATAACCGGATTTGAACCGGTGACCTCTTCCTTACCAAGGAAGTGCTCTACCTACTGAGCTATATGAGCGCATATCATATACCCTAAAACGTAAAGCTTCAACCATTATATACCTTATTTAAATGGGGTAGAAATGGTGGAGGGGGAAGGATTCGAACCTTCGAAGCACGAGGCGGCAGATTTACAGTCTGCTGGGTTTGACCGCTCCCCAACCCCTCCAGGGTGAATTTGTTATTATCAACTTAGAAATTAGTTAGTCAATACATATATAATCCTTTATAAGAATATGAAACATTTTGTTAATAACAGAAGTCTTTTCAACGAATATCCTGAGGGCGTATCGGAAATTATTTTTGGAGCTGGATGTTTTTGGGGTGTAGAAAGAATTTTTTGGGAATTAGATGGAGTATGGGTAACCTATGCTTCTTATTCTGGTGGACGCAGACCAAATCCTAGCTATGAGCAAGTATGCACTGGAGTTACAGGACATGCTGAGACAGTCAATGTAATTTATGACTCAAAGAAAATAACCATAGAAGAATTGCTCAAGGTTTTTTGGGAATGCCATGATCCAACTCAAGGCAATAGACAAGGCAATGATATAGGAACTCAATATAGGTCAGCCATATATTGTCGAAGTGATAAGCAACTGAATGCAGCAAGCGAATCAAAAGTAGCATTTAATAACGAATTAAAACAAAGTGGTTTCTCAGAAATTACAACTGAGATAGAGATAAATCAGGCTTGTTATCCTGCAGAAGAGTACCATCAGCAGTATTTGGCAAAAAATCCTAATGGATATTGCGGTATTAAAGGTACTGGTTGTGTACTTCCACCATTGTAAGTAACCATATATTTGGTGTAGAATTTTCGCTCGGGCCACCTTAGCTCAGCTGGTAGAGCAACTGATTTGTAATCAGTAGGTCGTCAGTTCGACTCTGACAGGTGGCTCCATTTTTCTGAAACTAAACTAAGTGATTTGCTCTAGATCTTTCAGCAGTATGAACTATACCGCTTTTTGTTTTGTATGGTTTTGCTTTAATTCCTTTTGTCCCCTCTTTTATAAAAAGAAAAAGGCACATTGAGATTATTGAAAGACATCCCAGAAAGCCTACTATAATGTATTGAACCATGATTTTATTATACAGTAATTACGGTACAAATAAATTGTCAATTAGAGCATTATGCAAAGAAAAGATTTAAAAATTCTTCTTTTACAGATCAGAGATGATGCAAATGTTAGGAAAGAGGAGCTTGAAAGTTTTGCAAAATACAGCGAATTAGAGCTCAACCAGTTTACAGTTTTAAATGTCTTTGATGTTCCTAAATTTAATAACGATGTGCTAGATGGTTTCGATGCTTTGTATGTAGGAGGAGCAAGTGAAGCTAATGTTCTGGAACCTGAGAAATATGAATTCGTTAATGATTGCATAAGTTTGATCAATTATGCAGGCGTGAACGGTATACCAACTTTTGCTTCATGCTTTGGTTTTCAATTAGCTGTCTTAGCTTTTGGAGGGACGATATTAAGCAAAGATAGTGACTATGAAATGGGAAGCATTCCAATAAGACTTACTAACTTAGCTGAAATTGATCCGGTTTTTAAGGGCACTTCTGATAATTTTGATGCCCTTTCTATACACAGACAGTATGCTATCGAACTTCCTGCAAATCTTGATTTGCTTGCTTACACAGATCAGTGCTTACATAGCTTTAAACTCAGAAATAAGCCTTTGTGGGCATTTCAGTTTCACCCAGAAGTAGACAGGGCCACTGTCTTCAAAAGGTTAGCTATATATAAAGAAGCATATACAAACAGTGAAGATGAGTTTCAGAGCGTGCTTGATTCCTTAGTAGAGACCCCCGAATCTCATAATTTAATGCTTAATTTTGTAAATAGAGTCTTGCTCTAAAATTTCTCGGGGTAATCTAAGACTAAATATGTAAGTGCTTTTACACCTTCATCTAATGCAGAGTCGTCAACATAGAAATAAGGAGAGTGATTGCCAGCAACCTCTGTTTTATCTCCAAAGTTAGCTGAAGCTTCTGCTCCAGGTTTATTGATACCAAGCCAGAAATATAGGCCTGGGATCTCTTGAGAAAAATATGAAAAGTCCTCAGCTCCAGTAACGGGTGTGTTTGACTCATAAAACTTTCCAGGTGAAGCTTGCTTCAAAGAATCGGTCATTTTTGAAACTAGTTCAGGGTTATTAAATGTTACTGGATAGAAACCACCAACATCAAATTCAACTTTAATCTCAGTGCCGGTGCCAACTGCAACCCCAGCTGCTATCTGCTCTATTTCATCGTAAATCTCTTTTCTTAATACAGGGTCAAAAGTTCTTATTGTTCCCATTATCATTGATTCTTCTGGGATAATATTATTTCTTGTTCCAGCCTGAACAAGACCTACTGATAATACTGCGGGATTATTAATAATATTTATTCGTCTACTTACTACTGTATTCAATGATTCAATTAATTGTGCAGTAGCCATAATTGGATCAATACCAGACCAAGGAGTTGAGCCATGTGCTTGCACTCCTTTAACCGTAATTCTATAAGCTGAGGCTGCTGCCATAGCAGGGCCAGATTTAACCGATAAAACACCATTAGGTATATTGGTAACATGCAATCCAAATATCACTTCTGGCTTGTACCTTTCAAAGATTCCTTCTTGCAACATCATTTTTGCTCCTCCACCCTCATCTTCTGGTGGGCCCTCTTCAGCGGGTTGAAAAATTAACATTACATTACCTTTCAATTCCTCTTTATTTTTTGCTAAAAATTCAGCAACACCCATTAGTATTGCTACATGAGCATCATGACCACAGGCATGCATCACTCCAACATCATTGCCCAAATAGGTTGTTCTTACTTTGGATGCGAATGGTAAACCTGTTTTCTCTTCGACTGGTAAAGCATCCATATCTGCTCTTAATGCAATGGTTGGTCCTGGTTTGCCGCCCTTGATCATTCCTACAAGACCTGTGTAAGCAATGCCTGACTCGACTTCTATGCCTAGACTCTCTAAATGAACTTTAATCTTATTTGACGTTCTAAATTCTCTATTGCCTAACTCTGGATATTGATGAATATCATGCCTCCATTCAATTACCTTCGGCATCAGTGTTTCTAATTCTTCTTCCAGTGATATTTTTAAGTCTGCTTGTGCATAAAATGTCACACCAATTAGAATTAATAAGAATTTCTTCATATCTAAACTATAATACTTGCTGAATAAACTTTAAAGAACGTTGTTTTGAAAGAAGAACATAAACGACCTAACCCCAAAACTGGTAAGCCTTTTGAACAAGGGTTTTCTGATGAGAATGGTAGAGTTTTTTTCTCATACGTAAATAAAGTAGGAAATGATGGTTGGTATTTAGAAGAATGGAAGAAAGATATGGAAGCATTTATAGCAAAGAAACAAAGAGAGAAAAGCAATGAAGCTTAGACCATTTCATCTAGCTATTCCTGTTAGCTGTATAGATTTAGCAAAAGATTTTTATGGCGCTAAACTAGGCTTTGAGCAAGGAAGATCTGATGATCATTGGGTTGATTATAATTTCTTTGGCCATCAATTAGTTTGTCATATCGGCGATTCAGTTACAGCTTCGAATGAAGTCGATGGTAAAGAAGTACCTATACCTCACTTTGGCATAGTGCTTGAATGGGACCAATTTGATGAATTCAGTGACCTACTCAAAGCTAGTGGTATAAGATTCATAATAGAGCCTTATCTAAGATTTGAAGGTTTGCCAGGGGAGCAAAAAACGATGTTTTTTAAAGATCCCTTTGGTAATGCTTTAGAATTTAAATCATTTAAGAACGATAGCGAAATTTTTAATAAGTAATAATTTGTCATTCAAGCCCACCCTTCAAGATTTTCATGCCAAGGCTCTCAGCGATTATGGTATTGAAGACATCTGGCCAGAACCGGTTTTAAAGGCTGCAAAGATCGCAAGTGAAAAACTTACACAAGATAAAGATTATCTGGAAGAATTTCCGTTTGTAACAATAGATGGTGAGGATGCTAAAGATTTTGATGATGCAATTTTTTGCACATTTAATGACGATGGTTTCCACTTAAAAGTTGCGATTGCCGATGTGTCTTTTTTTGTAAGAGAGCATTCAGCTCTTGATCTTGAAGCAGCTAAAAGAACTACATCCGTTTATATGCCTAAAAAAGTGGTTCCAATGCTACCAGAAAGACTCTCTAATGAATTGTGTTCCCTTCAGCCTAATAAGCGGAGGAGATGTTTATGTGTTGAGATTAATTTCGATAAAGATGGGCATATTACAAATTACAAGTTTCATAGAGGTGTCATTAAATCTGTGGCCAGACTTACTTATACAGAAGTTGAAGAACAGCTATTAAATGGCGTCAAAGACACAAAATATAAGGAATCGCTTGAAGCTTCCTTTGCTCTTTTCAATAAATTAACTATTAACAAAGGATATAGGGGTGCTTTAGATTTTTCTATCAATGAGCCATTCCTTAAAACAAATTCTGATGGTTCTGTTGAAAGGATTGAGTCTCGAAAAAGATTGACTGCTCATAAACTAATTGAAGAATTTATGTTGGCTGCAAATATATCGGCTGCTGATTTTTTAAGTCACTACCCAGAGCAAGGCATATACAGAATTCATGAACACCCAGAATCTTTAAAAATAGAAAGACTCTCACAAGTCTTAAAGAATAGAGGAATCAACTGGAATGGAGATAGAGAAGATATTAATAATCTATCAACATTTATAAATAAAGTTAATAAAAGAGATGATGCTTCTATTTTAAATATGCTTATTTTGCAATCCATGCAGAGAGCAGAATACAGCACAATAAATAAAGGACATTTTGGTTTGAAATTTCCAAAATACACACATTTCACTTCGCCAATTAGAAGATATCCTGACTTGCTAGTTCACAGGTTGATAATAGCTTCACTTGATCAGAAAGAATTTGATTTTGATGGCCTACAGCTGACTCTTGAAGATTGCTCCATTAAGGAAAGATCTGCGGAGTTTGCCTCTAAGCAGGTAATACAGAATTTAATATGTAACTACGTCAAACAATTTTCAGGCAAAAATTTCTCAGGCTATATCACTGGGGTGAAAGAATTTGGCCTATTCGTAGAGGTCCCTGAGCTTTTTACAAGTGGATTATTACATGTAAATGATTTACCGAATGACTTTTATAGATATAATGCTCGACATCACTGCCTTGATGGGAAAAGAAGAGGCAACAAATTCTCCCTCGGAGACCGCATTGACGTTTTCATTGGTGATGTGAAAGAACTCGAAGGTAAGATTTCGTTATATTATTAAACTAAATATGAATGTTGATATAAAAAATATACACACAATTTATTCGCTCTTAACAAACCATAGTGAAAAAGTTATTTCTATAGTTGGAAAAGCAGAAAATATGAAAGCACAGGAAGTGTTAGAGCTTGCTCATAAAAAGGGTATAAAAATACAGCCAAAAAACACAAAAATTAGTGCCATTTGTAAATCACCAAATATTGGGGACTTAAAAAAATCAGATTATGAGCTAGGTAAACTTATTTTGATTTTAGATGAAGTTCAAGATACAAGAAATCTAGGCTCATGCTTAAGAAGTGCTTCTTTTTTTGGCGTGGATGCAGTGATTATTCCAAAAAATAATTCTGCTGATTATGCTAATACAGCTGTAATAGAAACCTCAACTGGAGGAGTCTATGATCTCAAACTTTATAAAGCAACCAACATTACAAATCTAATAAAAGAACTAAAGAATAATGATTATTGGGTTTCTGGATTTTCAGAACATGCTCAAACAGCACTAGAAACAAAGGATTTTTCAGGAAAAAACGCATTGATCTTTGGAAATGAAGAAAAAGGACTTAGATCATTGGTTGAAAAGAATTGTGACGACACTTTAAAGATTACACAAAAAGGGAAAGTTTCTTCATTAAATGTTTCAATTGCAGTTTCAATAGGCTTACACCATATTTGCAATAAACTGTGATATTAAATTCTGCTCTAATACACTAAAATATCGAACTATGCTTGCACAAAGAACTATAAGAAATAAAACATCTGCAACAGGGGTTGGATTGCATACTGGTATTAAAGCTACTTTGACATTACATCCTGCAGATCCTGATACAGGAATCCTCTTCAGAAGAAAAGATGGTGACAAAGTAGTAGAGATTCCAGCTCAAGCCAACTATGTAGGCGATACAACTCTATCAACAACCTTAGAACATAATGGTGCTGAGATAGCAACTATTGAGCATCTTATGTCAGCTCTAGCTGGTATTGGTGTTGATAACTGTATTATTGATTGCGATGGGCCTGAGATTCCTATCATGGAAGGCAGCTCAACACGCTTTGTTTTCCTTATTCAAGCAGCTGGTATTGTTGAACAAAGTGCTGTAAAAAAGTTTATCTATGTAACTAAATCAGTTCAGGTACAAAGAGATGATGCTGTAGCAAAGATAAAACCATACAAAGGTTTCAGAGTTTCATTTGGTTTAGAGTTTGATCATCCTGTTTATAAAAAATATCCCCAAACTGCGTCAATAGATTTCTCACAGACTTCATTTATCAGGCAAGTCAGTAGAGCAAGAACATTTGGGGTCTACAGCGAACTAGAAATGCTGAAGAAAAGCAACAGAGCACTTGGAGCAAACTTAGAAAATGCTATTGGCATTGGAGATGATGATGTTCTCAATGAGGGAGGGCTTAGATTTTCTGATGAGTTTGTAAAACATAAAATGCTCGATGCTATTGGCGACTTATATTTGCTTGGTCATAACTTAATTGGAGAGTTTTATGGTTTTAAATCTGGTCACGCTCTGAATAATCAATTATTAAAAAAGATAGAAAGTGAGAATGCTTATAAAATCATTGAGATAGATGAAATTAAGGATGCTCCAATAAATTACCTAAAACCCGTGGCAGAAGAACTAGCATAATGATTGGTTTCCTAAGCAAAATTTTTAAGTCGTCTAATCAAAGGCGTGTCGATGGTTATGCCAAAATTGTAAATAAGATTAATTTACATGAAGAGACCATGACAAAACTCTCTGAAGAGAAATTCAAACAATTTAATCTTAATAAAGAAAGTAGCGATGAAGATCTGGTGGAAATATTTGCTGCTGTAAGAGAAGCTTCGAAAAGAACCATAGGTTTGCGACATTATGATTGCCAAATGATTGGTGGCTTGGTGTTAAATGGTGGAAATATTACTGAAATGAAAACTGGGGAAGGTAAAACTTTAGTTGCCACACTTCCTGCAGTATTCAATGCCCTATCTGGCAAGAAAGTCTATGTTGTTACGGTAAATGATTACCTAGCTGAAAGAGATGCTGAATGGATGCGTCCTGTTTATGAATACTTTGGCCTAACTGTTGGAGCTCTTACTTCTTCTCAAGATTTTAAAGACAAACAACAAACGTATGACTGCAATATTATTTACTGCACCAGTAGTGAACTAGGTTTTGATTATTTGAGAGATAATATGGTGCTATTCAAACACCAAAAAACACAAAAAGATCTTAACTTTGCAATCGTTGATGAGGTTGATTCAATTTTAATTGATGAAGCTAGGACCCCACTGATTATATCGGGAGCCACCGATGATGACGCATCAGCATATCCTGTTTTTTTAAAACTTTTACCTAACCTTAGTAGACAAATGAGAGAAGGAACTGAGGATGAGCCTTTAACAGATGATGAAAGAGGAGATTACTTAATAGATGAAAAATTAAGGTCTGTTGAGTTAACAGATGATGGGTTTGAAAAAGTTGAAAATTTTCTAGTAAATAGAAATTTAATTAAACCTGATGAAAGCCTTTATACCACCAATAATTTAAAATTTTTAAAATACGTTCAAGCTACTCTTAAAGCTAATCTCTTATTTGAAAAAAATGTTCACTATATGGTGGAGAGCAATAAGGTTGTTTTAATTGATGATAATACAGGCAGGAAGCTTCCGGGCAGAAGGGTCTCAGAGGGTGTTATGCAAGCTCTGGAATGTAAAGAAAGAGTGCCTATTCAGCAAGAAACCCAAACACTAGCATCAACCACTTACCAAAACTTCTTTAGGCTTTTTGACAAAATTTCTGGTATGACTGGAACAGCCGACACAGAAGCAGCTGAATTTAAACAGATCTATGGCATGGATGTAGTTGTATTGCCTACTAATCAAGAAATGATCAGACAAGATATGAACGACACTGTATATGTAAATGAGGCAGATAAATTTAATGCTTTGGTCAAAGAAATTAAGGACATACATGCAAAAGATGCGCCAATTTTAGTAGGAACTGCTTCTATAGAAAGTTCTGAAAAACTTTCAAACAGACTGAAGAAAGAAGGCATAAGACATCAGGTTCTTAATGCAAAGTTTCATGAAAAAGAGGCAGTAATTATTGCTGAAGCTGGAAGACCAGGGGCAATAACAATTGCAACAAATATGGCTGGTAGAGGAACTGATATTGTTCTAGGCGGAAAGCAAGAAGAGAATGATAAAGAATGGGAAGAAAAACACAATAAGGTAATTGAGGCAGGCGGCTTACATGTTATTGGCACAGAACGACATGAGTCTCGAAGAATAGATAATCAGCTTAGAGGGAGATCAGGTAGACAAGGAGATCCAGGTTATTCAAGATTTTTTCTATCACTTGATGATACGGTTTTAAGACTATTCATTGATGATAATAGAAAACAACTATTCTCTAGATTAAGTGATGGCATGGATGACAGCAGCATTGAACACCCACTGCTAAATGGTGCTATTGCTAATGCACAAAGAAAGATTGAAAACAGAAACTTTGAAATAAGAAAACAAATACTCGAATACGATGATGTATCAAATGATCAAAGGCTAACGATTTACAAATTAAGGGATTATTTCTTAGAGGAGAATGATTCTGAAACACTTATCTTTGAATACCTTGATAACTTTCTTGAGAAAACAGCAGATAAAGTATTGCCAGAAGATCAAGCATCAAGCTGGAAGTTTGATAATTTAGATAGAACACTCAGCCAATCTCTAGGTGCAAGTCCAGATTTTAATCTTCTCAATAAAGATGGTTTGAATTTTGCAAAAGTTATGGACTATTTGAATGAGTTCTATCAGAAATATTATTTTGATAAATTCAGTCCTCTTAAAGAGAGGAAGCCAGAACTTGAAAGGCAAATTTCTATCCAGGTGATGGATGCTGCATGGAAAAGACACTTACAAAATATTGATTCTTTAAGAGGCAATATAGGTTTAAGAGCATATGCCCAAAGAAATCCAATAAATGAGTTTAAGAAAGAGTCTTTCTACTTATTTGACTCCATGATTGAGTCATTCAAAGATGATATCGTTAAAATCTTATTTAATATCAAGATTCAAACCATGAGTCCGAAAGAGTTTGAAGAACACAAGAAACGTAGAGAGCAAAATAAGGCTAATCAATCCTGATTAGGTTCTTCAAAAGTCTCAATTGAAACTTCTTCATTGGCCCACCTTAAAAAATCTATACTTTTACACCCTTTAGAACAAAAGGGTTTAAATTTAGAATCAATCTCAACAATTTTTTTACAATTAGGGCAGGTTAAATTAACTTTCTTACTCATTGGCTAAGTTATTATAGAGTTCAAAGTAGAATTCTAGTTTATTTTCAAAATCTTTAAGAGAGCTATCATTAACAATAAGATCGGTTGCGAAGCAATTACGTTCATTGCTTGAGATCTGCTGAGCTATGACTTGTTCAGCTACATCTTTTGTGCAATTGTCTCTTGCAATTATTCTCTGCAATTGGACGTCTTTAGGAGCATCGATAACCAAGGTTCGATTAAAAACATTTTTATTGCTCCATAATGGGGCGCTGTATATAGCCCAAACAGAATCTACAGCTTCAAGTTGCTTGACTACCTCATCTCTAATCATTGGGTGCATAAGATCTTCTAGCCATTTTTTACTTTTTTATAATATTTCTAGCTCCAAACGCTATCATTGATAAAACTG
>Ga0207993_1000672_pt1 | contig 13396 bp, 17 predicted proteins | sample ETN01SmetaG_2_FD_185791 | JGI IMG/M metagenome (GOLD analysis project Ga0207993, IMG submission 185791) | Marine microbial and viral communities from oxygen minimum zone, Eastern Pacific Ocean - ETNP2014F12-01SV265 (SPAdes) (version 2) | ecosystem: Environmental > Aquatic > Marine > Oceanic ...
TGAGAGTGATCAAATTCTATCTCTTCAACTGATGCTCTGTTCAACTGTGATGCTGTTGCTAATACACATTGTTTTTCTACAACCAAGTTTCTTAATTCTTCAGACACATACTTGTCTTTGATAAACAAGTCTGCTGGAGAAATCCTTTTACTCTTTGGCATCATGAGATCCAAATAGTCAATTAGTATACAGTCTACTTTTTTCTTTTGTTTTAATTCTAATTCTTTTAGATATGTCCTAATATCTAGCACTGTGCTTCCACTAGGCAAATATTTGATCTGTAAGTTACCCGATTTCTTTTTAAGCATCTTAACTTTCATTTCAACATTTTCTATTTCCGGAAATACTTTCCTAGTTGGAATGTTAGTCATCATGGCATCTAATCTCATAGCAGTTAGTTGTTCTGATAATTCAAAAGATATGTAACAAACATTCAATCCTGCTGTTGCCCAATTCACTGCAAGATTTTGCAAGAACAAACTCTTACCTGCTCCTGAACCACCTGCAAAAATGTTTAGTTCGCCTCTGTTGAATCCACCAAACAGTTTCTTATCTAGGTTACCCCAGCCTGTGCTTATCTGTCCGTTGTTTGCCTTGAGTGCCTCTAGTCTTCCTTTTGGATCTTCGAAGTAGTCTGTCCCAAGATCTCTTGTGAGTCCAACCTGTACTGCTTCTTTAACCATATCTTCAACAGGAGCATAATCACCTCTTTCCAACATATCAGCGGATGAAAGTATTGCTTGTTCTAATGCCTTGTGTCTACAAAATGTTTCAAACTCATCTAGTAACCAATTAAAGTGACTTGGATCTAAATCTTTTGCTGATTTCAATCCTATGTCAAATTGTGCATTTACTATTTCGACTTCTGGCATAACTTTGTATTCATCCATATAGTCTTTAATAAACTTCGCAACTGGTTGTAGTTTACGATCGAAAGATCTAGGATTGAATATGTTCTGTGCCCTAGCAAACGATTCAGCATCTGCTAACAGCATTTCGATATACAATTTCTGCACATCAAATGAATAGTTCTTTGCTTCAGGTTTTTGATCTTTATAGTCAGCCATTTTTTACTCCACATTGTATTTTACAACATTCATGAGCAGAAGTAAATTGTTTTGTTGTATTAAAGAAGTCTTTCACTTCGGTATTTTCCAGTATTTGGTTAAGAGTGTTATTTTTAATGTTAAATGTTTTTTGTTTAGGAGAAAACATCGATTTATATTTGTATCTGTAAGAGCCCATCCAACAGCAAGGATAAAAATCTCCTTCGGCATCTACATACAAACTTTCACTTGGTAAATCATTTTTTAAACATTTTGGTTGCATATCTAATGAAAAGTTTGGATTTATCAATACTTCTTTTTGCGTCTTATAATAATTGTCAACAAATTCTCTGTCTGGCATCAGATCCTTTTTCCCTAGCCAACGATCGCTTTGCAACAATTTAAATTCATCAAATCCTAGTGCTTTGCTTAAATTGCCAGCGTCAAATATTTGATGTTGATTGTGTTTGAAAGGAATAAATTGCCATATCATTTTAAATTCTCTATCTTGTAATGTTTTAATTGCTGTCATTATAGATTTCCATTTGGCATTTTTTCTGTACAGATGATTTGTATCTTCTAATCCGTCTATTGCAAAAGTAATACAATCATCTTTTGTAAGCAAATTTTTTAATTTTGTCCACCATGCCTTTGTTTTTGCAGAACCATTTGTGTGTATGTGAAGTGTGCAATTATTGTCTTTGAATCTTGCTACTAAATCTAAAAATTTAGAATGATATATCGGATCACCATTATTGCCACATAAGGCAACCTGTTTGTTGACACCGACAAAATTTACTATGTTGTCAATGTTGATTTCGTGTAAGTTTCTTTTTTTGAATGTATCATAGAACCATGTTCTGTCACATAGAGGGCATTCTAAAGTACATTTGCTTGTTGCTTCGATGTGGAAATTAACCATACATCTTCCTTTTTAAATCTATCTTTAGTTTTGTTTTTTCTGTTGTCTTTAATATTGATTGTATAGTAAACAATCTGCCATATCTTTGTACGGCTTCTGCTATATCATTAACTCCGTCTTCCCATTCCGGAAATGCAACAGACCATCCATATTCTATTGCTTGATTCACAAGTTTCTCTCCGGGTGCATCTCTATCTGGAACTACTATTACTTGTCTATTCAAATTTTCTATTAACTCCCTTTGTATATCATTTATCTCCGATCCCAATATGCTCACTCCAGAAACGGTAATGGCATCGAACGGTCCTTCTGTTACGATAACAAATTTTCTTGTCCAGTCCTGTGCATCCATATTAAACACATATCCTGGCTGTACATCTGTGTAATATTTTACTTTGTCTGATTGTTCAAACATCCTTCCTGTAAATCCTACCACATCACCCCTCCAATAAAACGGAATCAACAATCTTTTGTTTACGTCCCAATATTGATCTGGTGAGTACATAAAATCATACCAATCAGGTCCAATGCCTCTGCTCTTTAAATAATTTAACAATGCATCTATTTTTTCCCATTGTGGTTGTGTTAAATCTTTTGCAACATACTTTTCTAGCCACACTTCTAGTTTGTGTGCATTCTTTGGCAATTCTCTTTTGCTAAATGTAACAAATTTCTTTTGTTCATATTTTGTTTCACCCTCTTCTTCACGCATGGCTTCGATAGCCATTTTCCTTATAGTGTCGTCTGGAATATTGATATATCCCATAAATGTTCTCATCTTCTGATTTAGTTTGCGACCAACTGTATAGTTTGCTTTGAATCCACAGTTGAAACAGTGATATGATATAGTGCCATCAGCACTAGCCATTATACCACCACGTTTCTTTTTGTCTGCTGTTTCTCCGTTGTGTACACAACAAGGTGCATTGAAACTTATCCAGCCACTAGGTGTCTTTTTTCTGTTCGCGGGTAGAGATGTCAGAATAGTATTCTGTATCAGATTCATAATCTATATTTTAATGTCTATATAGGATTTTGTCAATGAGTCCGGTATTACCTGCATCATTACCCCAACTAAATCTAACATATTTGAACACACCGTAAAAGTTAAACTTGGTAACTGCTTTGGTGCCTGTTAAGTTGTTAGTTGGTGATGCTTTACCTTCGCAAGTGATATCAAACCAATCTGTGTTTCCTGGTGAGTCAGCCATTGTGCCTTGTACTCGCAAAGTACCTGTAAATCTTTTGTGATACACTGCGATTGTGTGCAGTGCTTTGTTATTGTTTTCACCTGGGTATGCTTCAATGGCTCCTGATGTTTTTGCAAGTGGTCCTTGTGCTGATGTAAAACTTGATATTTCTACACTTGCTACTGCTTCTGGATATGCTCCGTCTAATACTTCTAGTGTGCCTGCGGCATTGTACCCTGTGTCTGCATATGTTACAATAGTACTGCCATCGTTTGTTAATTTTTCTTTAACACTATAATTGTAAAATTTAGCATCTAATTTAAGTAGGTCCCCCGGCGTAATATCAACTGTTGCTGTACCTTTTGTTGAGACAGTGCTTCCGTCATCCTGTACCTTTAATGTACGTGTTAAAACACTTTTTTTGCTTTCTGTGTCAACAATAGTAAGTTCATATGTTTTGCCCACGATGTTCTGAGCCTTCTGATCCTCGTTTTTAAACGTGAATGATAGGGGATTTGTGACCCCTCTGTGTAATGTTATACGTCTATCGTACACTTTTGAGTTCCTTCCATGATAACCACTTTGATATGCAATTACCACTTGATTTATTAAATACCTTTGTACTGTTTGCATAATACATATTTAACAGTATTTATAGATATAGAATGAACGAAATTTTTAATACATTAAAGGACAAATTTCCTTTTTTAAGTCTGATCAGAAAGGGCGATCTGGAGTTTGTGGGCATAATACAAAACGAGGATTCAAACGTGATCAGTTTCTATGACTATGGACGTTTGATGTTACCAGCAGATAAAATGAAATTTTTAAAATGCGGTGATATTTGGTGGACAGAATCAAACAGAAAATTACCAATTAACATTTTCTTAAAAGGCGACTTTAGATATTTTAGGTCCACACTGATAACTTTGAACAGCAAGGATGTTGAAATAGTACATGGTCCTACTGTTAAGTTGTCTGAAATTTCAAAGAAGCGGGTAAAAAGAAGAACTATACAGTTAGTAAGACGTCCTGTCTAATCTTTTTTCTTTTCAGGAAGTATAGCACCAGTTGTAAGATAGTGTTGAGTCAAGGGACTATCCGGCTGATAACTATTACTCTCTGAACGATATGAAGATTTGGAGGTTGTCTTTTTCTTAGGTGTTTTTTTGATCCGTCTTTTCTGGTGCATCAAAACTATATTTAGTCTTGCTCAGTAAATTCATCTGTACAACGATCGCTTGGGCATATGCAATGGCGTGTGATTTTTTGAAGAAATAACTGCCATCAGTTGGTTTCACCCATACTTCTTTCATTATGTCAACCCAGTCCTTGTACATCAGTCCTCTTTTAGCAGGACGTATGATTGCTAGTACAGCCGCAAGTTGTTCTATTGTTTTAGGTTCAAGTTTGTTTACAATATTAAAGTGTCCGTTCAAATGAAATAATTGATCAACCACTGTTGCATCTTTTAACATATCCCAGTCTGGCTCTTGAATCATTAGTTCCACAAGTTCCTGTTCTGATTTTACATTCTTATAGATGCTTACATTAAGACAATCAATTTTAAAGTATCCTCTATCCTCTGCTTTTTTATAATCCAATGAACTGTGTCCTGTGACTGGATGTTCTGGAACAGCATGAAAGTATACGCCAGTCTTATGCTTTTCTGTTTTGTCTTCTTTGATTATTGTTGCAGGAGTATGCTTGAATAGTTTCAATACTCCGTCTCTGTCAAAAAAGTCTATGTCTACATCAGGCATTAGTGCATTGTTCCTTTTCTTTTTGATTCATGATGTTTGTCAAATTGTTCTTTTGTTCCAGGCTTCAACACTTCTAAACATTCTAGCATTTTTTGGTATCCACCGCTTGTTTGTACTTTGTGATTCATTTCAGGCATACAAACTTTACCAATCTCGCCATTATGTTTAATGTGTATCAACATATCTCCTTCTTCGATATCGAAATCTAATTCGGTATCTATTTCAATTTTTACTTTACTCAATTCTAGCCTCCTTAGCCGTATCCTGTACCAACATATGATCAGCGGGAAAACTTTTAAATTTATTTGCCCAATACTCAGGATTAATAAATCTTTGTGTCATCTGTAATTGTTCGTCACTAAACGATTTTAACATCTTCTTTCCTGCACTGCAACCTAACAATAGCCAAGGCGATATTTTTCCTTGTTGTATGTGTTGCACTGCTCTGTTTGTGTTTACTAATCTAAAGTAGTCTGACCATTGTGCATTCTGTTCATTCGCCCAATCCATCATGTTTGCTATACTTCTTTGCAGTGCCGCTTCGATTGGTTCTCTCTTTAATGTATCAATTAAGTATGCTTCATACAAATCATCTCTTGCCCAATGATCTAATTTTATTTTTGATTGTAACACATAGTCGATATATTTTTCTGGATATAACGGATTTATATGCATAATGAATCTGCCAAACTTAACAAACGCATTGTAGTAAGAACTTTTTACAAAATCTTCATATGTTTTTGCTTTTGCGTTGTGCTGATGTATTTGATAAAATCTTTGGAATACCATAAAAGCATTCACTACCCATTTCTCATCCTTTTGTAAGAATCTTCTCTTAGGTTCACACATATGGACTTGCAGTGTTCGTTCTCGTGTAAATTCTTTATCGCAGTAACTACATTTAAACTTTGAGGCCATGTGCTTCTAGTAACTCCTCTAATTCTCTGTCAGTAATAATCTTATCCAAAGTTTCTAAATCAGATTCTTTCCATGTTGGATATATTTGTTGCAGTTGTTTCAATGACTTGTTAGGCACACGTTTCATTGGCTTGATCCATGGGTGGAATTGTTGTTGTAACGCACCACACATAGCAGTTAGTATCCATAAAAGTTTTTTGTGTTTGCCCAATGTGAAGCAGTGTTTGTTCACACATTCGTTGACCATTTCAACATAGTGTTCAACATAAAATCTATCTTTGGACGAAACACTTGATGCATATCTCATCAACATATAAGGAGAGTATAGTGACTTCTCATGGTCATCTATCCTATCATAGTAATCTTTGTTCCTAAAGTCTACTGCCTTCAGTCCGTTACGTAGTTCAAAAAATTTTCTTTTCGTCATATTTCATTCTAAACATTGTTGCTTGTTTTGGATTCTCAAACCTTAGTGTGAGTTGTCCGTTTCCGTGTCTAGCACCTGCTAGTTTAATGCCTTTCTGTTTGCCTAGCCAATCAAAAAATTTCATAGGCCAGTTTTCATTGCTCCATACAGGAGTTCCATCTGTCGTCACAATGATGGGTGCATCTATCTTCACTGTTACACTCTTACTACCAGACTGAGCCATAATCTACCTGTTCACATTGTCTTGATATGTCTTTTACAAAATAAGCACATATCGGATTCCTTTTGTTTTCTAATGGCACCGCTAACATCTGTCCTGATTTTATTTTAGGAAAGTACCATTTAACTTCTGTGTATATGTCCACAACATCTATTGGATGAAAGTCAGGCTTAACACTTGCTAATGGATTAAAAGTAAATGCATCAAAGCCTCTATCATTTAAACTTGTTATGGGTAACACGTGCATTTCTTGTTGCCCTGCTTCTCCTATAAGCATTTTCCAATCCAATGGCATTTTAATTTTGTGATCACCTATTTGTAATACTGCCGCTGGTGCATTGAATGATTCTAAAAATATCAACGGTATGTAAAAGAAGTCTGGTTCATTTGGATCTGAATTGTCCAACACAGCGAATCTCAAATTTTCATCCACATACTCTGGTATCTTTTCCAATTTGTATGTTACATTATCAAGTGTAAGGATTTTCATAATTTATCTTTTCTATATTATACGGGTAATTTGCCTCTTTGTAAAACTTTTTCCTTGCACCAAGATGTCTTTTTGCAAATTTACAACTGCTGGTAATATCCCATATCTGGACATTATCCTTGTCTTCTGCTTTACGAATGCCTCGTCCTATGCTCTGTATGACCCTTACGAAAGACTTGCCAGGTTCAATAAGAACAAGATTGAATATCCGAGGAATATTAATTCCAACGGATGCGACGCCATAAGTTGCAATAATGATTTTGTTTTGTGTTGTAGACACTTCATCGTAGTGTTCTTTCCTTTCTAAATTTTTTGTTGATCCTGATATAAACACAGAATCTTTTAATTTTTTTTGTAATATTTCACCCGCAGATATTCTGTCGACTAAAATAAGTGTGTTTCCAGATGTTGCTATATGTTCTATAGTTTTAGCAATCCAAGACATTCTGTTGCTATCCGTAGTTAGCCATTTCAGTTCTTCAGCATATGTTTTGAATTGCGGATGATCTTGTGTTTGCAACACGTTCACGTGACAGTTTGCAAGTACACCTTTGTCTTGCAGTTCACTTGCTTGTATTCTATTTGCAACCTCACCTATGCTACATTTCAATCCCATAAACTCAAAATCTGCTTTTGGCACAGTGCCTGTTAGTCCCCAACGTATTCCACAGTGTGCAAATGGGCCTGTCAATAATCTTTTGAGTACATCTGCCTTAGCCATATGCACTTCATCGATGATTACTGTATTGATTCCTTTTATTGCTTCTAAGAAGTCTGTTGTGTGTTCGTCTTTGCTTTTCTTTTCTAACACGTTTAGTGATTGCCAAGTTGCTATTGTATTAAATCTTCCTAACTCTTTACGGTCACCATAATAAACACCTGTGTCTAAGTTACAAGCAAGGAAGTCTTCTTCAGTTTGTGTCACAAGACTTTTATTTGGAACTATGGTCAATGTTCTGCCATATGGTTCGACCAGTTGGCACAGTGCCGCTGTAATTATGGTCTTACCTGCGCCAGTGGCGATCTCTTGTATGCATTGTGGATTCTCAATAAACTTATTAATGGTTTCCACTTGATAGTCTCTCAATTCTATTGGTTGTCCTGCACATGGATGACCTTCAGGCCAAGTTATATGTGACAAGTAATTTTTATCTACAGTCTTAAATTCAAAATTATGTTTTGGTCTTCTGTCTTCGAAATCAACATAGACTCCACCTTCTTCGAGTATTGGTAGTATTTGATCCACTAGGTTAAGATATGTTGTACCACCCAAACCAAAGAATGATACTTTACCATCCCATCTACCTAGTTTCACTGCCGGAAGATGTCTAGCATATGGTATTTCGTATTTGAATTTATTGGATAATCTCTTACGCCATTCGAGAGATAAGTTCTCGAACTTCACATTTACTTCATCTTTGATTACTAATTTACAACTGCTCATTAAAGTTTCACTATAATTCTATCATGCCAATCATAACTGCTCGGCTGATGATCATTATAATACAACTTTTTTGGAAGATTTTCAAGCATTCTTTTTAGGTTATCGGTTCCTGCTGTGTAATAACCACCACCTAATGCTACCAAAGATGCTTTTGGTTTTATTTTACTCTTTATTAATGCTCTTGGTATTCTGTTCCTAACAAAAATTACTTTAGTATCTTTGTTTATATATTTGAACTGTTTGCTCATTTGGTTAAGTTCAAATATATTTTGAAACATATCTTGTGTGATTTGATTGCTAACAACAGCAACTCTTTCATTTCTTGTCCAATCATCCTTTAGATCTTTTTGGTATATAGGTTCTTTAGCATCAAATCCCCAAGAACACTGAGTCATTATATCAATGCCTGCTCTTTTAAAAGCATTTAACCAATTCCAAAAATCGTCTACCTCTTCTTTGGTTGTGATGTCACCACTAACAGGCATCATTATAGGAAAAGCATCAAGTTCAATAAGTCCTTGCACTACTTCATCTCTATTATAATCTTTGTTGTCAATCCATAGTTTGTCTGAATCATTATTTGCTATCTTTCTTGCAATTATTGTGTCGGCCGGTACGTTCATGCCTCTAGCAGTTATGCCAAAGTTTTTCAAAGTGTCCACCTGTTGTATTATTGGTAGACCTTTGATATTGTTGTTCCAATACTCCTGCATTGACTCCGGAGCATTGTTTAGTACAACTTCGTTGCCAACAACACTTGCTGATGGTTTTTTAAATCCTATAATTTCTTTTTTCACTTCGTCATAATCGTTTAGTATAGATTCGTTAACAAATTTGAAGTCATATCTAGCGGCAATCAAAGTTAGATAGTATGCAGTGACATCAGAATGTTTAAATGTCCATTTCTTTTTCTCTCCATCATATATTGCATAGTTTATAGGCAGTCCACGATGATCTTTCAATGCTCTAATCAGTTGTATAATTTTTTTATTGTAAGGAAATCTTATCTCTATTTTTTCTTCTCCGTCTTCGTCTATATACTTTTCAATGCTCTTATCAAAGTTGATTACCCTAAACTCCTCATCATATTTTGGATTATCCAATAGTTCTTTTATGTCCATTCCGTGTGCTTGAAACTTTGTTAGGTACCTTTTGAGTATTACCAATGCTAATTTGGCCTGTTTCTCAGTCCAAGCATATTGGGCCTCTGCTAGTGATTTCACTGTTTCATGGTCCTTTGGGTGTGGCTTGATTACGGTTGTATTTCCCACCATTGAAGAATTTACCCAAAAAATATCATTATATGCTAATATTTTAAGTGCTTCGTTTACGGTTTTTGGTAAATCTGTGTGCATATTGTTCATGGGTTTTTAGATAATTACTAGTATATTATAGCATATTTGGTAATAGAGTCAACCATGAAAAAGAAGAAAATAAACAAAAAAGTAAATGCAAGGAAACAACTGAAGATCAAGTTGGAAAATACTCTGACTAGACACAAGAACGCAGTTGGTTTTAGACCCACAGAACTCCAAGCATATTACTGGTTCAAGTATTTGAATAAGATGTTATTCAATAGTAGATTACCAATGGTTCAGATTCAAATAAAAAATTTACACAAAGATTGGGGAAGATGTGTCGCAAATTGGGATAATAGAAAAACTCCAAAAGGTAAATTTGATCAAAGAGTTATACCTTATCACATAGAAGTTGAATATTACATAGAACTACATCAAAAATTTCCTAAATGGAAAGACTTCGTAGAAACTTTAGCACACGAAATGGTACACTTGTATCAAATGACATGGGTTAAAGATCCTTATTCAAATCATAATTCAAACTTCTATGCTTGGAGAGACAAATTTAAAGCGGTTGGCTTAACCCTAACTAGGTGTTAGTTCCTTTTCAAATTCTGCATACGATATAACTCTACTGTTACCAAGGTCGGCACCAGTTTGTAAGTGTTTCATATATTCAGGTGGGTCGTCATGAACTACTGTGTAATTTACATAAGGACGCATTTTTAACATATCTCTAAATTGCTTTAGCCAACCTTCGAATATATTATCATCATGTCTTTCACCGTAACACTCGGTGTCTTGATAGATGTTGTTGAATTGTCCTTTTCCGTACTGTCTAAAATCATAACCTATCAGATAAATGTTTTTATGTCCGTGTACACCTGCTGTCCAAAAAGCCGCATTACCCGATATCCAATGAGGATTGTTAGGTATCAAATGTATCATACCTTTAGCGGATTTTCTTTTAACTTCTAGTGATGGTGCATAGTGTATAGTTTTTAATCCTACTTCGTCATCACACATTTTAATTGACATTTGTCTATCCACAGAGAATATAAAGTCAGGCATGAAGTCTCTGTATAGTGCATTACAACCATATGTTTGTCCAGTTGCTTTTAATTTGGCAAGGTCGAATCCCTTACGAGAAGGGCCATTACCTATACAATATGCATTACCTTTAGGCACTGCTTTGACCTTATCCGGAAAAAATTCTGTTTCTCTAATACGTTGTCCTTTACGTATGATAGTATTAATAACAACAGTTTCTCCTTCGTATGGTTTCCATTCGATAGGCTTAATAATGTTTTTTGGAGATAAATCTATAGTTTGCATATTAAAAATAATTCAAGTTTAGAACTACTCTATAGGGAGCATCGCATGAATTGGTTGTGCCAAAATGTTTTGTGCTTCCTTTGAAAGTAATTAATCTGTTAGCAACACTATCAACTTTTTCTCCTGTCTCAAATTTAGTGTAGCCGTTATTTGTGTTAAGATATAGTATCGCTGTTTTAAGATCGTTTGGTGGATCTTCTATGTCTATATGTGAATGATGTTCTATAATTTTTTCTGTCCGATGTAATAAATTTAGTTTTACTCTTACAAGTGATACCATGTTTAGTTTCTCTTTAAAAATATCTAATCCACCGAAAGTGAATGAACTGTTAAAAGTATCATTTTTATATATTAGATGTGTAAACATTATTCCACTGTCGTCACCTTTGTAACTTACTCCGTGATTTAGATACCAAGGAAAGTCAGCAGATAGAACTATGCTGGTAAAATCTTTGAAGTCATTTTCATCTAGGAAGTTATCTATTATCTTCATCTTAAATATTTTTCCTCCAAACGTTTCTTAATTCTTTTCCATGGCAGACCTTGTTCTATCTCGTGTTCGAACCATTCGGTGTATGCAAGTTTATGTGCCCATGTGTGCCTGTTTGGCATCGCTGGTGTGTTTATATCACGCAGTGCTATATTGCCAACATCATGGCACAAACTGTCCTCAGATACAAATACAGGTATGCCATTTATTACTGCCTCCATTGCAGGATTAGAGGAATGATTGACAACCGCCCATGTTCTTTCTAGTGTGGCTTTGAAGTTCGTATCGTCGTATGTTCTGAAATCTCTTTTAGGATGTCTTACTTTTACATTTTCAAAATCTGATTCATTAAAATTTATATTGTTACGTGGATGTGGTCGTACAAGTATAGGTCTTGTTGTATACTGTCGTATCTCTTTTATTTGTTGTTGTATCCATTGTGACATTCTCGGCAGACCTTTCCATTGTTCTGATGCATCGTGTTGTCCACAGATTACAATTATATCACCTGTTGGATTCCACGGCTTGAAAGTATGTTTAAATAATGGCCATCGCTTATCATCAAACTCTTGATTGGCAAAGTCTGCTCTTCTATTAATTCCGTTGATTCCTATTTTAAAACTTTCGTTACGTCTTAAGCCACCTACTTCGATTACAATAACAGGTTTGTTTAATGCTCTGTATTCGTCCCATATTTTCTTGTAACGTTCCATACGTCCACGCCATAACACACTCCATATGACTGCCACATCTGCATTTACAGATCTATTTAGAACTATTGTTTCTCCGGCATCTTCTAAACTTTTTATAAAGGCATCGAATATGGGTTTTGAATTTTGTGGTCCGTGTTCTGTCCAAATTTCTATTTTCATTATAATGACTGTGGTGCTTTCTTCCAATAATCTACTGTAGGTTCTTTACGTAAATCATTTCGTGTTGATGTTCCAATTTTTTTACGTTTGCCTTTCATATGATCCATGTAATCACCAAGTTCACTGTTGACAAACACATGGTGTCCTTTTACACCTTTCCAGTAACCTATATCGTTTACTTGTATGTTTTTTTCTTTTCTATATATTTTTGATAAATGCCAAAACACATATGAGTCATGCCATTCTAGCAATTTGAAAACCTCATCTGTAACATAAAGTTTTTCCCAGTCATTGACAAAGTTTTGTATCTCTGGGTGCTTCATATTATAGCCAACAAAGCCGCACTCTGGATATTTGCCACCGTCATTAAGTTTTGGATTCTCCCTACCCAGATATGTTAACATTGTATCTTGTGGTAATAATTTTTCAAAGAAGTCTATAGGTACGGGTCTAAACGAAAATGTATCTCCATCGATCCACACAACATAATCATAATCTTTTGAATTACGCACAGCATTCACAACACAGAATACTTTGTTAGCAAATCTAACAGCGGCCCAAAGAAATGATCCTTTGTTTTTATCGTTTCCTCCCTTAACTTGTAATTCTGCCGGACGCCTAACACCACCTTCAATCTCTTCTAACTCCCCGTTTGCAACAGGATCGTTTTTGTGTTTGTTTTTAAATTTAAATAGTTCTGGTTCAGCAGTATTTAGATCTATCCACTGTATTCTGTCGTAGTTGCATTCAGGTTTAGGTTCTTCTGCATACACAACTATATCAACTTCTTTTGGAAATTGTTCAGCCATAGACTCGATACCTTTTTTGCCGTATTGTTCCCAACAGCCAGGTTTGTATGATGTGATAACTTTAATTTTCATTTATTCTCTTATTTAAATTCTGTAATCCTGACCAATTCAATAAAATATCCTGTTGTTCTTTTGGTAAATCAGTGATGTAGTTTGAGCCACCTCTTCTATA
>Ga0207993_1000677_pt1 | contig 13358 bp, 16 predicted proteins | sample ETN01SmetaG_2_FD_185791 | JGI IMG/M metagenome (GOLD analysis project Ga0207993, IMG submission 185791) | Marine microbial and viral communities from oxygen minimum zone, Eastern Pacific Ocean - ETNP2014F12-01SV265 (SPAdes) (version 2) | ecosystem: Environmental > Aquatic > Marine > Oceanic ...
TAATTTCTTTGCAGCCTCTTTAATCCCGCCAGCATTTATTGCATTTGTATATCCTATTTTTTCAAGAATTTTTGTAGCTTTCCCAGATCTATTGCCACTCCTGCAGTAGAGATATATTGGTTGATCTTTTGAGATGTCTAGATTCGTTATTTCTTCTTCTATCTTTGTCCATTCAATATGAATTGCATCTTGAATAACGCCAGTTTTGACTTCCTCAAGTGATCTTACATCTATCACTACAGGTTCATCAGCAAATATAAATTGTGAAATTAATACAACAAAAAATATTTTTGTTTTTATATTCTTAAAAATATTTAGAGTCATTCCCCCATTGCCTCTAAGATTTCCAACAGTAAATTAATGATATCCAGATATATTGAATATGACATATAGAAAGCTGTATTCCAATCATTTACATTAAGATCTTGCAAATAAACGAGTCTATTAAAATCTAAAATTATAAAAAAACTAAACAAGACTGCGCCACTAATAGCTACATATCTAGTGGTATCACGTGAAAAAGACCTAAATAGATTTATCAGATTGAAACCAACAAGGCCACATAAAAGTAGAAACATAATTAAAATGAAATTTTTATCTTGAGCAAAGCTGTAAATATCTGAATAGCCTATGAATCCTGCAATAAAAGTTATTATCAATGTTAATTTTAATGCTCTAATTCCATCATTCTCATCCATCATAAGCATGATCCAACCCAACAGTGGACCAAGACAAATGTTTGAAATGGTGAAAAGTACCATACCAACAAGTAAGTAATAGTCATAGACGGGCACTATAGATGAGATAAGCAAGGCAAATGAGAATATAAACCAAGCTATCATTAATTGTGCCAATTGAGGCGGCATATATAGAGGGTCTGAATATCCATCTTTTAGATAGACTATGGCTTCATCTCTATTTGAAGCAAAAACCTCTAGCGTTGTATATTCTTTCTTTGATGGATTTTTTCTCTCTTCAATGGACACTTCAACAAATTTGGTCATTTTTCTTGGATATTTAACATTTCTGCTAGAGTCAGGAATTAAATCAATTTCATTTTTCATATTAACTGCCAAGGTAAAATCTATGCCAAAGAAAGGCTTGCCAGCAAGTGCAGCTCTCTTCGCCGCTTTCAAAGAGTAGATACATAAACCAAAAGCAATGCTGAGCTCAAAAGTCAGAATTATCATTGTTTTAAAAAGTAATGTTGTTTCCATAATTAATTTTGTGAAAAATAATTTACGTACATATAATACACACTTTTACAATTAATACATTTTCGTTGTTAATAATATTCTTTAAGATAGGTAAATGCTGAAATCCATCTATTTGTGTCTATCTGCCATTGCTTTAATTTTTATTGCGAAACTTGATACTTACGGGCTGTATTTATTTATAGCCATCTTTTGGATCATCTCAGCTTTTCAAAAAAAGCTTACAAACATAGCCATCTGTAGCATTATTATATTTATGGGTGGTTTCGCATTAATGCGGATCTTTAAAATTGTAATGGGAGATGGTTACGATCTTTACTCCTTTGTAATTTTAATTGGAGAGATTCTTATTGCGTTGCTAGGTATATGGCTTGTCAGCCATAAAAAAAGCCCTAATTAAAGGGCTTTTAAAGAAATTGGCATCCCGTAGGGGAGTCGAACCCCTGTTGCCGGGATGAAAACCCGGTGTCCTAGGCCTCTAGACGAACGGGACAGGAGCCGTAATTATAATCATTTAAAAGCTTCTTTCAAATATTGATTACTTAATTTTTTTATTAATTCTTGTTAGAAATCCGCGAAGAAAATTACCTTCCATCTTGTCAGGTTTTAGTCTTGTAAACATTCTTTTAATTCTGACTAGGATTTTTTTTGCATTCTCTTCATCAAACAAATTAAGTTTATAACTTGTATCAACAAAGTGATCTATTAGCATTGTTAATTCCTCTGAATTAAGTTCTGGATAATCTTGCCATTCAGTATCAATTTGCGTATTAGAATTTTTGAAAATCTCATATGCTATAACTTGAACAGACATTGCAATATTTAGAACTGGATACTCTTCACTGGATGGAATCAAGATATGCTTATTAGCCTTTTGCAATTCATCATTAGTCAGCCCCCTATCCTCTCTTCCAAAAATTATTGATGTTTTTGAATCTTTATTTACATTCTTATTTATCTCTACACCTGCTTCATCTGCTGTAATTATTGGCCATGAGATAGTTCGAGTTCTCGCTGAGGTAGCATAAATATTAGTACTCTCATTAATAGCTTCCTCAAGAGTATCCACTACAGTAGCCTTCTCAATTACATCTTGCGCATTGCCAGATAGCATAAATGCTTCTTTGCTTGGAAACTCTTTTGGGTTAACCAATATGAGATTGCTAAGTCCCATTGTTTTCATCGCTCTGGCAACAGAGCCTATATTCCCTGGATGAGAAGTCTCTACTAAAACAATATCAATCTGGTTTTTTATGTCATTCATATCGTTATTATGAATATTTCCATTACAATATGCGAGATGAATCAACCAGCATTATTAAATATTGGACTTATGGCTGCCCGAAAGGGAGCGGTAGAATTAGAATTTGCTGTTAAAAAACTTCATAAGCTTAAAGTAGAAAAAAAAGGATCTACTGATTATGTGACGGAGGTTGATAGAAGAGTTGAGCAAATAATATTTGAGGATATTAAATCTTACTATCCTGAGCATAATTTCTTGGGAGAAGAGTCAGGTGAAGAAATTAATAATTCAAATGTGACCTGGATACTTGATCCGATTGATGGAACTACAAATTTTATAAATGGTTTTCCTCATTATTGTATTTCTTTATGTGCCTCTGTGGATGGGGTCCCTTCTCATGGAGTCATAATAGATCCAACAAGAAGAGAAGAATTTTCTGCATCTAAGGGCAAAGGTGCTCAGTTAAATGGAGAAAGAATTAGAGTAAGTGATCAAAAAAATCTTACAGATGCTTTATTAAGTTGTAGTTCGCGAAGCACACCAGAACAAAATTACAAATACAACTTGCTTGGAACTTTTATGGAGCTTTACAAAAATGAAATTACTATTCGGAGAACAGGTTGTTCTGCTCTAGATTTAGCTTATATTGCTGCTGGGCGATTAGATGGATTCTGGGGTAATGGTCTTAAGCCCTGGGATGTTGCAGCAGGAATAGTTATTGCTGAAGAAGCTGGAGCCCTCCTTTCAGACTTTAATGGGAATCCAAAATATCATGATAGCGAGAATATTGTTTGTTGTTCGCCAAAGTGTTTTAAGCCAATACTTCAGGCTGTTAAGTCTAATTTAGAAACTAAAACTTAGGGCATATCATCAAATTCAGCACCCTCAACATCAGGTACAGCCATATCTTCTTGAGATAAATTTAATGAAATAAGTATTGTTGTAACAATATAAAGTGATGAGTATGTTCCAATTAGAACTCCAATAATAAGACCTAAACTAAATCCCCTAACTGCTTCGCCACCAAAGAAAAATAGTGCAAATAAAACGAGCAATGTGGTTAAAGATGTAATTACTGTTCTACTAAGGGTTTGATTAAGGGATAGATTTATTAAATCCTCAGAGCCTAAAGCTCTTTCTGATCTAAAGTTTTCTCTAATCCTATCGGACACGACTATTGAGTCGTTAAGTGAGTAACCTATTACTGCTAAAAGAGCAGCTAAGACGGAAAGATCAAAATCCCAGGCAAAAATTGAGAATAAGCCTAAGATAATTACGACATCATGTCCTAGTGCAGCCACTGCTCCTAAAGCAAATTTATACTGAAATCTAAAAGCAACATAAAGCAAGATCATTCCAAGAGCAACGAGCATTCCTAAGCCGCCTTGGTCTCTCAATTCTGAACCAATCTGAGGGCCAACAAATTCAATTCGTTTAAGCTCGCCTTCGAAATTATTTGAGGATAGTAAAGTAAATATTTGATCACCAAGAGAGCTATTTCCAGGCTGATCAGCAATTTTAATAAGAACATCCAAGCTTGATCCAAAATTAACAACTTGAAAATCCTCATAGCCATTTTCACTCAACACGCCTCTAATTTCTTGAAGATCTACGGAGTCCTCATACTGAATCTCAACAAGTGTTCCTCCACTAAAATCTAAGCCAAGACTAAGACCTTTTGTGAAAATAGATCCAATTGAACCTACAAACAAAATTAATGAAATAGTAATTGCAATCTTTCTAAAGCGCATGAAATTAATATTCATTAGATTTTAAGCTCCTGTATATTTCTTGAACCATACATTAATTGAACGATTGCTCTAGTACCCATTATTGCTGTAAACATTGATGTAATAATCCCTATAGAAAGTGTTACAGCAAACCCTTTAATTGGCCCTGTTCCAATTGCATACAAAATTAAAGCTGCAATCAGAGTTGTGATGTTTGCATCAAAAATTGTAACAAATGCTCTCGAGAACCCATCTTGGATTGCTTGATGCGGGTTTTTGCCTCCTTTTAGCTCTTCTCTGATTCTAGAAAATATTAAAACATTAGCATCAACGGCCATACCAACTGTTAGAACAATACCTGCAATACCAGGTAAAGTTAATGTAGCTCCAAGCAATGACATGATCCCGGTAATAAGGACAAGATTTGATGTTAGAGCGACATTTGCTGCCAGACCAAATAATCGATAATAAAAACCCATAAAAAGAATAACCATTAAAAACCCAATCATTACTGATCTCATTCCTAGTTCAATATTTTCTTTTCCAAGACTTGGTCCAACAGTCCTTTCCTCAACAAACTTCATTGGTGCAGCCAAAGCACCAGCTCTTAATAGCAGTGCAAGCTCGCTTGCTTCTTGTGGTGAGCCAACGCCAGTAATTCTGAAGTTAGTTCCCAATACAGCTTGAACTGTTGCAAGATTAATTATATTTTTTTCAATGTATGAAGTTTGCTCAATAACTTCATTGCCAAACTCATCTTCAACAAGTGTAGATTTACTCTTCTGCTCAACAAATAAGACACCAAGCCTTCTCCCAACATTCCCATTGGTTGCTCGCTGCATAGCTCTTCCACCTTGCATATCTAAGGTAATATTTACTTGCGCAAAACCACTCTCATCAAAACCTGTATTTGCATTTGTTACTCGATCTCCAGTAACAATCACATCATTCTCTAAAAATGCCGTACCATACCTTTCATCTTTGTACTCAAACTCAGTTTTCCTTAGACGTGATGCATTAGATTTTGCTTCAAGTCTAAACTCTAGATTTGCTGTCTTACCAATAATCTTTTTTGCGGCTGCAGTATCCTGAACACCAGGTAATTCAACTACAATCCGATTTGCCCCTTGTCGTTGAACAACAGGCTCTGATACCCCTAATTCGTTAACTCTATTTCTAAGGGTCATTAAGTTTTGCTTAACCGCATAATCCCTTAGCTCTTTAATCGCAATATCAGAATAACTTACCTTTAAAGTTGAGATATTGCTTTGCTCTACTAAATCAAATTGAAATCCGGTAGGAGTAAGAGTATCTGTTAGAAATATATCTAATGCTTTTTCATAATCCTCACTTGATTTAAATTTGAATGTGACCTGATCACCTGAAATTGATGAAGAAATATAGTTTATGTTTTCAGCTCTAAATTTCTTTCTATAAGAATTTAAAAGGCCATCAACTTTATCACCCAAAGCCGTTTCTACATCTACCTCTAATAAGAAATGAACACCACCTGATAAATCAAGGCCAAGTTTAAGAGGTCGTCCGCCAATTGATGCTAGCCAATCCGGAGTTGTAGGTTCAAGCTTTAGTGCAACAATAACTCTATCAAGTAAAGCTTTTTGAAGAGCTGTTTTAGCTACAAGTTGATCTTCTACAGAAGAAAACTGAGCAACAATGTTGTTATTCTTAAGATTAATTTCTGATATTTCTATATCTTGCTTAGCGATCTCCTCGCGGATTGTGTTGAGCAAAGATTGATCTGCAGATTTAGATGAATCTGTATAAGCTACCTGGATTGCTGGTTGAGCAGGATAAAGATTAGGCAGAGCATAAAGTATCCCAAGCATAAGCACTGCAATAATTACAAAGTAGCGCCATGTCGGAAATTTATTCATAAACTAACTATTTATGGAATCTATAGTTCCTTTTGGTAAAGTATTCGCAATTGCAGTCTTTTGAATCTTGAAAGTAACATTTTCGCTAACTTCAATTGCTACATAAGGGCCTTTAATATTTCTTACCTTTCCAAGAATTCCGCCTGCAGTTGATATTTCATCACCCTTTTCAAGCGCATCAAGCATTGCATTGATTTCTTTTTGGCGTTTTTGTTGAGGCCTAATTGTTGTGAAGTACAACAAAGCAAATAAAAAAAGTAAAAATAATAGTGGGAAAAATTCCATTTATAAGCCCTCCAAATAATCTGGAATTGGTAAATTTCGACTATTATAAAAGTCTTTTGCAAAGTTTACGAATATATCGTCATCAATTGATTGCCTAATTTGCTTCATAAGCTCATGGTAATAATAGATATTGTGATAGCTGGCAAGCATTGATCCTAACATTTCATTAGTTTTATCTAAATGATGTAAATAGGCTTTTGAATAATTTTTACAAACCTTAGAATCTGAATTTTCATCTATCGGTGAATCATCATTTTTATATTTCGCATTCCTAATGTTTATCACGCCTGTGCTTGTTATAAGCTGTCCATTCCTTGCATTCCTTGTAGGCAAGACGCAGTCAAACATTTCCACACCAAAGAAAACTGCTTCAACAATATCTTCAGGCTTTCCTACTCCCATAAGGTACCTAGGCTTATCATCTGGAAGAATATTTGATAAATGTTTCAGAACTTTTGTTTTTTCTTCTTTAGGCTCGCCAACACTTAAACCTCCAATTGCAATGCCATCAAATTCACATGCTAAGGTAAGATTTAGTGACTCTTCTCTTAAATCTTCATACATTCCTCCTTGCACAATCCCAAATAATGCTGATTGTGATTTATGAGCGTCTTTTGATCTAGCTGCCCATCTTGCTGACAGCTCCATAGATTTTTGCGCTTCTTTCTTTGGAGATGGATAGTTTGTACACTCATCAAATACCATCACAATATCCGAGCCAAGATTTTCTTGAATTTGAATGGAATCTTCTGGACTCATAAATATATTCTTTCCATCATAAGGTGATTTAAAACTTACCCCTTTCTCTGAGACTTTTGCTAAATCGCCTAAACTCCAAACCTGAAAGCCACCGGAATCTGTAAGAATAGGTTTTTGCCAATTGCAAAAATTATGAAGGCCGCCAAGCTCCTTTATGATCTCGTCACCTGGACGGAGCATTAAATGATAAGTATTTGAAAGGATTATTTGTGAGCCTGTTTCTTCAAGATCCTCTACAGTTAAGCCCTTGACTGTTGCATTTGTTCCAACAGGCATAAATACTGGTGTTTGAATATTGCCATGTTGAAGTTCTAAGAAACCCCTTCTAGCGTATCCATCTTTTTTTAAAAGTTTGTATCTCATTTTCTAGTAAGAAACATTGCATCTCCATAAGAAAGAAACCTATATCTCTTTTTTATTGCTATTTCATATAATTCTTTCATTCTATCAAAACCTATAAATGCAGCCACGAGCATCAATAAGGTTGATTTTGGCAAGTGAAAATTTGTAATTAACTTATCTACAGCCTTAAATTTATATCCTGGATAAATAAATATATCTGTTAAACCATCGAATTGATCTAATTTCTTTGAAAAAACAGTTTCTATAGCTCTTAAAGAAGTTGTCCCAACTGCGATTATATTTCCACCGATCTTTTTGGTATTGATTATTTCAGTAACTAGCTCCTTTGAAACACTTATATATTCGCTATGAATTTTATGATCCTCTATATTTTCTGCTTTTACTGGCTGAAAAGTTCCTGCACCAACTGTTAGATTTATATACCTAATTTTTGCTCCAATCTTTTCTATATTTGTTAATAATAAGTTATCAAAATGAAGTCCAGCTGTTGGAGCGGCTACTGATTCTTGATAATCTTTGTTTTCGTATACCGTTTGATATCTGTGTCTATCTTCGATCTCAATCTTTCTTTTTATATACGGCGGTAAAGGTGTATTTCCTAGAGAATTAAAAATCTTTTTTGGATCCTCTTGAAAATCGACAATAAAGAATCCCTCTTTACGCTCCTTACATAACAATTTATGTCGACGCTCATTGTTTTCGATGATTATAAGTGTTCCTGGCTTGGGAGATCTTGAAGAGCGAATTTGAACAAGCGCTGTCGTCTCGCCTATAATTCTCTCAAGAAAAACTTCAACTTCTCCACCGGTTTCTTTTTTTCCAAACAGTCTTGCAGGTAAAACTGAGGTGTTATTAAGAATTAATAAATCATCTTTGTTTATAAACTTATCTATTTCTGAAAAGATTCTGTGCTCTTCAGGATTTGCATCAATTAGGAGCCTGCTTTTAGTTCTATCCTTACTTGGATAAGATGCAATTAACTCCTCCGGCAAGTTGTAGTCAAATTCTATTGTTTTCATTACTCACTAATTTTAAAAGAATGAATAGTTAGCTACAATTAGCCACTTGCCCCATTGGCGGAATTGGTAGACGCGCGCGACTCAAAATCGCGTTCCTTCGGGAGTATCTGTTCGACTCAGATATGGGGCACCATAATTAGGTTTTAATATAAATATCATATCTAATTGCTTTTCCTTTAACTTGATAATTTATTTTTTCATGAAGTGGATTACTTTTAATTGGTCTTTTAACAATAATCTTTTTATATTTCTTTTTTAACATTTGATTAAAAATTTGTTGGCTTGTATCTTCCAATCTCTCAAGACTTAACACGTTACCTATTTTTTGCAGCGTTCCAGATCGTTTTATATTTTGTTTTATGTCTTTAAACATTGGGTCAAAATAGAAAATATCTGAATCTAAATGAGAGTCTACAATTTTTGCTGAGTCTGAATTGATAAATGAGAGATTTTCAAAAAAATTATACTCATTCTTTGCTCTTAAAATAGCGTCATCTAAAAGCCTATATAGAATTTTACTTTGCTCGCATGCAACAACTCTGTGACCAAGCTTTAAAAAAATTATTGAATCTATAAGTGATCCTGCTGTGGCGTCAAAAATTTTTAATTTAACTTTATTTTTACCTATAGCTTTCTTAATTAATGATTCATGTTCAATCCTCTTCAGTCGATTAAATAACCTACCTTTAAGAAAATCAAAGCTTAAACTTTCTTTATCACTAATCCTATAGTGAAGAATATTGTTTATATAAAAGAAATCTTCTTCTTTCACAAAAATATCAAAAGCAGGCCTAAAAAGATTCTATATATAAAAAAAGGCGTCATGCCAATCCGCTCAACAAATTGGAGAAAATACTTAATAGTAAAAAAAGCAACCAATGCAGAGGTTATAAATCCAATCAAAAGTTGTGCATTGAAAATATCCAAATTAGCAGCAATTGAGTCACCAACCAAAAAGATTAATGCTCCCAAAATGGTTGGAATAGCTAAAAGAAATGCAAATCTGGAGGAGTCTTTTAAATTTAATCCTAAAAATAAACAAGCCATTATTACCACTCCTGACCTTGAGGCACCTGGAATTAATGCAAAGACTTGAACGCAGCCTATAAAAAGGCTCATTAGTATAGATAAATGAAATATATCCTTATTTTTTTTAGATAAATAAAAACTCAATAGAAGCAGAGAAGCAAAGAAAATATTTGACCATGCAATAAGTTCTTTAGTTACTAATCTTTGTGAAATTAAGTCATTAAATAATATTCCTGCAAAGACAATCGGTATTGTTGCAATCAATAAATTAATAGCAACCCTTCTTTCATCTTGATACCTGTTGGAAGAATCAAATATCGATAATGCATAAATTTTTAGATCATTTTTAAAGAAATAGATAACAGCACACAGAGTTCCTGCATGAACCGCAATATCAAAACCTAATCCTAAATCATTTGCACCAAATACAAGAGAAGGGATAAGAAGATGAGCTGAGCTTGATATGGGAAGAAATTCTGTAAGGCCTTGAATAAGACCAAGAATGAGACTTAAAAAAATATCAGACATTCATCTCTCTAAAGGTATGCTCCTCATCATGAATTGGATTCACAGAAGAAGGAGCTGAGTCTAAATAATCATCAACGCTTAGCTTAACGAGATTTATCATCTCAATCGAGTTAGCTTTGTCAGTGCCCTTATTTTTTTGTCTAAAATCTCTTAGTTCGTCACAGCTAATGCCAGCTAATGGCTTATTTAACCCAGTACATAAAGCTTTAAAAAAACTAACTGATGATCGAACGGCGGTATAGGAAGATCCTGGACCTGTGCAAACAAGAAAAAGATCAATGTTGGATAAATCTTCATGACGAAGATGCAATTTTTTAAAAAATGTTTCCCATGAAGGTCTAGTTTTTTTTCCGTGCTCTATTATTTCTGTCTTAATATCATTTTCTAGGAGGACTGACATTGACGATTTTTCTTGCATAGAGCCGTCATAAGAAATTATTTTCATTTTTACAAATAAGACTTAATTTCACTAAAAACTTCATCAACTGACTGATTACCGTTAATAGAAATAAAACTAATAATGCCTTCTGAGGCCTTTGATTTGTAAAAATCTGTTAATGGTTTGGTTTGAGAATGATAAACCTCAAGCCTTTTTTTAACAGTCTCAGGGAAATCATCCTCTCTTTGAATTAATGGCTCTCCTGTCTCGTCATCTAAGCCTTCAGCTTTGGGTGGATTGAATTCAATATGATAGCTTCTACCAGATGCTATATGAAATCTTCTGCCAGACATCCTTTTAATAATTAGTTCATCATCAAGTGATATATCTATAACCTTGTTTACCTCTATATCATTCTGTAAAAAAAGATTGGCTTGCCCTAGAGTTCTTGGCACTCCATCGAATAAGTAACCAGACTTACAATCTGACTGATTGATGCGATCATTTATTAATTCAATAATAATATCATCTGAGACGAGCTTGCCGGAGTTAAGAATATCTTCAACTCTATTACCTAAATCACTTTTAGAGGCCACAGCAGATCGCAACATATCGCCAGTACTTATTTTTGGGATACCTAGATCAGCTGAAATAAGATCTGCTTGAGTGCCCTTTCCTGCACCAGGTGGTCCTAATAGTATGAAGGTATTCATGTTTCTAATACTACAAATGCAACAACATAGTTTTCTGTATCTGAAAGACTAACATGCGCTTTTGTTATCCCCAAATTCTTAAATTCTTTTTTTGCTTCTTCATGCGTAACAACAGAGGGTTTACCTAATTTATCCTTAATAATCTCAATTCTATCTAAGTAATAAGGCTCTCTAAAGCCAGTTCCAAGCGCTTTGACAAAAGCCTCTTTAAACGCAAATTTTTTTGCAAGAAATATAGTTTGATCTTTAGCTTTTTTATTAAATTCTTCAAGTTCATTGGTATGAAGGATTTTTTTTGCTATTCCTTTAAGATCTTTAATTTTCTTAAAGCGATTAATTTCAACAATATCTATGCCTGTTCCTATTATCATTTTTTTAAAGTCTTAAAAATTTCTCTGCTTTTTAAATCACCGCCGTCAAGACTATAGCCTATCGCCATTGTTGTTAATGATTTAAATTTCTTTTTGTTTATATCCTTAAAATTTAATTTTGATATTGAGATAATTTCATTACCTTCAAAAAGTCCATTAGGAGACTCTTTGAAGCCAAGCTCAGGAACAAAATCATAAGATTTATTCAATTCAATGCTTTGTCCAGAATCAACCTCATTTATAAAGTTAATTCCATAACCGAGCATTTCTAATAAATCTAATTCAAATTTCCTCAGAACTATATCGATTTCTTCGCTAGATTTTACTTCAATTAAGAACTTATCATAGAGATTGAATAATTCACTTTGCGGAGCGCCTTGAGGAAGGATCTTTATTAACAGCTCATTTATGTATAGAAGTGTATAAGAAAGCTTTGAAAAACTATCCGAAAAAATATCTTCTTTGTCCACATTAGTTAAAGTTTTTAGCTCTGACCTACCTCGATAAGTAATCCTTAATTTTGAAAAAGGAGATAAAACACCAAAAAACTTAGATTTTGGTTTTTTTGCGCCACGCGCAATTACAGATATACGACCATTTTCCAAAGTAAACATCTCTGCTATAACGCTCGTATTGCCATATGGCCTTTGATGTAAAAGAAAAGCATCATGCCATAATTCAGTCATATAAACTGCCTATACCAAGGCTGGAGATAAAGTCTGAATCATTGTTCCAATTTTTTTTAGTTTTTACCCATGTTTTTAGGAAAACTTTCTTATTAAAGAATTTTTCAAGATCTATCCTAGCTTTCTCGCCAATTTTTTTTAGCTTAGCTCCATTTTTGCCGACTACAATTCCTTTCTGTGACTCTCTGGCTACAATTATTTCAGCATCAATATTAATAATATTTTCTTTGTCCTCAAGCTTTTGCAATTGAACATAAGTTTCATGTGGAAGCTCTTCTCCTAAGAATCTTATTATTTTTTCTCTTATGATTTCTGAGATCATAAATGACTCTTTGGCAAGGAACTTAGTATCGCTGTTATAAAGATGATTATTTTCAGGTAGATTTTGACAGATCATATTCTCAAGTTCATTTATGTTTTTGCCTGTTTTAGCTGAAACAGGAATTATTTCGGCAAAATCATGTTCGCTTCGTAGTTTTTCAATAACAGGTAATAAGCTATTTATAGATGCAACTTGATCTAACTTATTTATTACACAAATCTTTTTTATTTTAACTTCTTTGAGTCTTTCAAGAATAAGCTCATCAAGAGTATTTATTTTATTTCTTTGAAGCATGAAGATTATTAGATCAGCATCCTCAATTGCACCAAGAGCACTCTGATTTAAGACTTTATTCATAACTTTGGAAGCGTTTATATGAACTCCAGGGGTATCAATAAATACCATTTGATGATTTTCTTTTGTTTTAATGCCTAAAATATTATTCCTTGTAGTTTGAGACTTTCTCGAAGTTATTGATATCTTTTGCTCAATTAATCTATTTAATAAAGTTGATTTACCTACGTTTGGTCTTCCGACAATGGAAACTAAGCCACAAAAATCTTTCATTTCATTGATCTAAGAATTTTATCTGCAACTTTCATTTGCGCCTTTTTTTTTGATTTTCCTGAATCCGTGAATTTATTTCCGTTAAAAACTACATAACATACAAAAATGTCTTGTGAATCATTACGAGATTTTTCGCAAATATACTCAAGAGGCTCCTCACCAAGTGATTGAAGATATTCTTGTAATTCAGACTTAGGGTCCTTAAATGAATTTTGAATATCAATTGATTCAAGATCATTTCGATATAAAGATAAA
>Ga0207993_1000678_pt1 | contig 13339 bp, 15 predicted proteins | sample ETN01SmetaG_2_FD_185791 | JGI IMG/M metagenome (GOLD analysis project Ga0207993, IMG submission 185791) | Marine microbial and viral communities from oxygen minimum zone, Eastern Pacific Ocean - ETNP2014F12-01SV265 (SPAdes) (version 2) | ecosystem: Environmental > Aquatic > Marine > Oceanic ...
ATATTGCTCAACGGGATCACAGGCCATAGTGGGGGTTACTCCAGAAAATGCTTCCGAGATTTTGGTTGAAGGGCTTGAAATGAACTGGAGCGGCCCTCCTGGTGTGATTGCATTAAGTGCGGCAGCTGAAGTATCTCTTTCTTTCTAACTTCGGCCTAAAGCCATTTACCCAGTCATGCATACTTGGCTTTGAATGAAATGCATGTTTTATATTCAAAATGATAGGCAAACTTTATATAAATTATTAGGCTCTGTTACTAACAGTAAACGTAAGTAATTTACTTACCATCTCGAATAGGGGTAACAGTGTCACTAATAGGATCAAAAATAGAACCGTTTGAACTACGCGGCTTTCATGAAGGAAGTTTCGTAGATGTTTCTAGCGAAGATTTCGCTGGAGAATGGTCCATAATGTTTTTTTATCCAGCAGATTTTACTTTTGTTTGCCCAACTGAACTTGAAGATTTAGCGGACAACTATTCAGAGTTTCAATCGCTAAACACTGAAATATATGCAGTTTCTACCGATACGCATGAAACTCATTTAGCTTGGCATGGATCTTCAACTGCGGTGGGGCGTGTTGAGTTTCCTATGCTTTCAGATCCAACTGGAAAAGTTTCAGCAGCATTTGATGTTTTGATAGAGGAAGTATGGCGATCTGATCGGGCTACTTTCATTATTGATCCTGATGGAGTGATTCAAGTAGTCGAACTTTCTGCTGATGGAATAGGAAGAAATGCCACAGAGTTGTTGAGGAAGCTTCGTGCGGCCCAACATGTGAGAGAAAACCCCGACCAGGTTTGTCCAGCAAAATGGGTAAAAGGTGAAGCAACACTCAGGCCGGGCGAAGACTTAGTTGGCAAAATTTAACTAAGATACTAAGTGCCGACGTTTCGGTTTTTGAAGTAAGTTAGGCAGGGATGCCTGAAGATTCTCTTTCTCAAATACATGTCCTTGATTTAGGAAGCTCATATGAGGCTGCTTCTGACCAAGAGGTGGTAGAGGCCCTTAGAAAATCTTTTGAGAGTAATGGATTCTTAGTAATCACTAATCATGGCGTTTCAAAAGACCAAATAAATGAAGTAGAAACGCAAGCCAGAAAGTTCTTTGCGCAACCATATGAAACTAAAGCTCTAAGCAAGCCTCTACCGGGTGTTTTTCGGGGCTATACACCGGTTGAAAAATCAGCGCTCTCACTCTCACGAGATGTTGAAACTCCACCTGACGTTTGCGAAATCTTCTCACTAAATCGTTTTGATGATCCTGTAGTTGCAAAGAAGTGCGGTTTAAAGGAAGGAAGAGAAGCGTTCTTTGCACCAAATATCTGGCCCAAGAACCTTCCCGGATTCAAAGAATCTCTCGAAAGTTATTACGCCGCTATGGAAAATTTAACGAATCACCTAATGGAACTCTCCGCCTTAGCTCTTGGGTTAGAAAAAAGTTGGTTTGAAGACAAAATTCAAAATCACATAACAAACCTGACTATGAACTATTACCCCAAAATTGAATCAGAACTCTCAACGAACCAACTCAGAAGAGGAGAGCACTCAGACTGGGGCACGCTTACGATTTTGCATCATGATGGTGAGTCTGGTTTACAGATTAAGGATTCGTCGGGGGAGTGGGTGGATGTTCCGTCGGTTCCTGATTCGTTTGTTGTGAATTTGGGAGATTTGATGGCGAGGTGGACTAATGACCGTTGGAAGTCAACTGTTCATCGGGTGGTTCCGCCTAAAGATCTTTCACGAGACCGTTTATCACTCGTTTTCTTTCACCAACCAGCCTATGACGCAGTTATTGAATGCATCCCAACGTGTGTTTCGCCTGAGAATCCGCCTCGGTATGAACCCGTTACTTCTGGAGAATGGATTTTAGAGATGCAAAAGAAAACGACGTATTAAACGAATTTCCTGAAGATTTTTTCTTTCTTATCTGTGTAGGGAGGATATAAGAGCGTAAGTTCAGGCTTAGAGCTCTTTTTGAGCACAGATTTCATGTTTGAGAATTGATCAAAACCAGATTTTCCGTGATAGCGGCCAGTTCCAGAATCGCCGACACCACCGAAACCAAGGTCTGGAACCCCGTAATGCAGCAGAGAATGGTTAACGCAAACCCCACCAGAACTTGTTTGTGAGATGACGTCATCTACAACTCTCTTTGTGTTAGAGAAAATGTAGAGCGCTAAAGGTTTAGGCCGTGCATTAACGAATCCAATAACCTCTTCCAGGTTTACGAAAGACAGAACAGGGAGAATGGGGCCAAAAATTTCGTCACTCATTACTGCAGAATCTTCGGAAGGGTCTACAAGAATTGTGGGCTCCAGATAGCGGTCTGAAGCGTCATGGTTGCCTCCCAGGACAACAGTTCCGTCATTAAGTAAGCCGGTTAGACGATTCAAATGCCGCTCTGAAACTATTCGAGCATAATCAGGTGAAGTCTTTGGATCGGAGCCATAAAATCCACTGACTGCTTGCTTAATTCCATCAATTAATTGTTCGCGGATATTTTCATGTGCGAACACATAATCAGGTGCAATGCATGTCTGACCAGCGTTCAGGAATTTTCCCCAAGCGATACGGTTCGCCGCAGCGGTTAAGTCAGCGGACTCATCAACAATAGTTGGGCTTTTCCCACCGAGTTCTAAAGTCACGGGAGTCAAATGTTTTGCAGCAGCTTGCATGACGATCTGCCCAACATTGGTTGAACCAGTGAAGAAAATGTGATCCCATTTTTGTTCAAGCAACTCTGTAGCGACTTCAACATCGCCTTCCACTACTAAAGCAGCTTCGGGATCAACGTATTGGGGAAGTAACTCCGCCATCAGTCTGCTGCATTCGGGTGCCAATTCTGAAGGCTTACATACGGCAGTATTGCCGGCAGCAAACACCGCAGCCAAAGGATTCAATAACAAACTGATGGGATAGTTCCATGGAGTGATTACCAAAATAACTCCGAGTGGCTCAGGTTTAATGAATCCACGTCCTGGCTGTGCCACCATTGGAACACGTACTTTGCGAGATTTCATCCATTTACGAATATTCTTACGAATGTAACTGATTTCAGTAGCGGTAGTTCCAAGGTCGGTAGTCCATCCTTCAGCACGCGGTTTACCGAGATCCGCATCCAAGGCCGCAATTAGCTGCTCGTCGTTTTCTTCTAAAAGGCGAATCAACCCATCAAGTTGAGCTTCTCGCCATGAGGCGTCACGGGTTCTGCCGCTTTCAAACGTTTTACGCGCTGTAGACAATGCTTTAACAACTATTTCACTCACAAAATCACCAATCCAACTCATCGTCACTAGAGGTATAGATAATTTATGCCTTTTTCGCCTAACAAGTAAAGATGGGAAAAATGGCGTAGTCGAAGAAAATGTATTAAAAAGAGAGCATGCGCGAGACCAATGAACAAACTTTACGTGTGGAACTCGCTGCGGTATTTCGACTTGCCGCTAAATTCGGATGGCACGAGTCAGTAGCGAACCATTTCAGCGCCGCTGTGTCCGAAGATGGTCAAAGATTCTTACTGAATCCAAGATGGCGCCATTTTTCGCAAGTGCGGGCTAGTGAACTCCTCCTGCTGGATGTCAACGATGATTCAATCATGGATGAACCAGATGCTCCTGACCTTTCAGCTTGGAGCATTCATGGAGCGGTACACGCAGCGTTACCTAACGTTCGCGCTCTTCTGCACGTCCATTCGCCGTACGCAACGACGATCGCTTCGCTGAAAGATCCAACAATTGTTCCAATAGATCAAAACACGGCAAGATTTTTTGGTGAAACTGCTTACGATCTTGAATTCGGAGGAATCGCTGACGACATTGAAGAGGGTAGAAGACTGGCTCAAATAATGAAAGAACACGACGTTCTTATGATGGGAAACCATGGTGTTGCCGTCGGAGGCGCCACCATCGCTGAAGCATTTGAAACGCTTTACTATTTAGAACGTGCGTGCCAGACACTAGTTTTGGCTTACTCAACTGGCCAGCCGCTATCGGTGCTTTCTGATGACATGGCGGCCAAAGTCGCTAAAGGATGGAAACAATTCTCCGGTATGGGTCAATCGCACTTAGATCAGTGGATGGAAGTATTAGATAAAGAAGATTCAAGTTATCGCGATTAAAGCTGCTGTTTAAATAGTTGGCTGAAATCGTTGTATGAGTCTTCTACACCAGCAAGTCGAAGAAGATGCCAACTGATGGCAAGATTGCTAGACACAATCGGTTTCCCTAACTCTTGTTCAAGAGCAGTAACTATGCCAAAGGAACGCAGACTGGTGCAGGAAACAAAAACAGCTTCACAATCGCTATTTGCAAGATCACGAACACCAGCTGCTACAGAATCCTCTGAAATGCGAGCCACCACATAGTCACTCGGCTCAAGAAAAGAAGCAACTTTTTTGACTTCCAAACCTGAATCATTGAAGAAACTAATTATGGGAGCCGTCACTTCAGCGGTATACGGGGTCAGGACAGAGATGCGACTTACTCCTAAGGCTTGAAAAGCAGTAACAGCGGCAGTTATCGGGTTACTACAAGCAACTCCTGGATGCGACTCTTGTATCGCACCAGTAACGGCTTCTTCACCGATAAGGGTCGCAGCGGAAGTGCAACAGTAACCGATGGCGTCAAAAGAGAATTCTGAGGGAAGAAGCGAAGCAGCGACTGGTAACCGTTCCTTCATGTCCGTAAGAGTTGAGGGAGTCACTTCAGAATCGTTAGGTATACGTGAGTGATACCAATCAACTCCCGGAATACGAATTTGGCGCATCTCGGCCTCGACTGTTTGATCGGTTTCAAGAACAATGAGGCCAATGCGTGCCTTGTGTCCGAAACCTTCGTCAGTCTCAAACTCTATTTGCTTAAGGGTCATTGCTTCACATGCCCATAGATGATTTAGCTTGTTGGTCAAAAAAGGAAGCAGTGGTTGGGTATTCAGGAAAAGCCATCTCGAAATCTGAGCACCTAACACGATTTGTTACGACACCTTTTACGAGCTCTCCTTCCATCCGGCTTGGTATGTGGTTTTTGTCGAGAGGTTTAGCATCTTCAGAGCGGTATTCGTTTATGAGAAGAGTCCGAGGTCCAGTTGATAAATTAGGTGCTGATCCATGTAGTAGGCGCCCATGCATAAAGCACGCAGTTCCGGGCTTACCGATAACGTCTATTCTCTTTTCGCTAAATTTGTCAAAAACTTCTGGGCTAACTGCACCGGTAAAAACTCCATCATGCCAATGTTCAAAAATCGGTCCGCGGTGACTACCAGGAACTACTTGCAGGGGACCGTTTTCTAAAGTCATTTCATCGATACTGATCAAGACAGCAACTAGGTCATCATTTGAATGGGGCTGGAAGACGAAATCTTGGTGAAAGTCGACTTTTGTTCCAGTTCCGGGTTGTTTGAAGTTGACTTTTGAATTGTTGAATTCAACATTTGGTCCAATGAGTTGGGCTATTGCATCAAGAGCTCGACTGTTTCTCATCACATCAAGGCATGCGTCAGAAACCTCAATCGGTGAAGAAACCCGACGTAAAGCAGGCTTTTCGGCCGTATGTCCGGGTTGGAGGTCAAATCTCGGTCTCCCGTCAATAGTTTCACCAAATGGCTCATTATGTTTCTTGCTTTCTTCAAGCCATTCATCGAAATCGTTTCGTACAGCAGTTATCTGATCAGCTGAAATGGCGTCTTCTAAGCAGAGGTAACCGTTTTCCCAGAATCCATCAATCTCGGATTGGTTTAAAGGCTGGTTTTCCATAAATGACTCTCCAAATATTTCTCGCGCCTAGATTATCGGGAGTTTCTCTGCAGCGCGCCTGCTCAGCAATTCTGGTCCAGTGGATCTGACAACGAGGTTTTCTTCATGGACCATGACTTTTCCAGGAGCCCATTCAAGTCCTGGCTCTAAAGTCAAAACCATATTTTCCTCAATCGGAGTTTCGTCATCGATGGTGTGTGAAGGCCATTCAGTGACCTGCATGCCGAGTCCGTGTCCCATGCGTCCGACGTTGTTGCCAAGCGACCCGTTTTTCATGAGTACGTCGTTCATGGCATTGAAGATTTGAGTTGTAGTTGCGCCAGGTTTAACGACTGCGAGTCCGGCTTCTGTGGCATCCCAGACAGCCTTGTAAGCATCCTGAGCACTTTGATCTGCAGAAGCGAAAGCAAAATTTCTATCAAAGTCGCTGAAATATCCGTCAAAAGTTGATCCGGTGTCAAAGATTAGAAGATCCCCTTGAGCGATAATTCGATCTGAAGGCTGGCGAATGATGTCATCGATGCCTCCGGGACCAGTTGCTCCGACAAGGTAGGGCACGTCATCTGCGCCCTGTCGAAGTATTTCTGCACGAAAAGAAGCAAAAGCTTGCCGTTCAGTCATCCCGGTATTGAGTATCCCGGGAAGAGCATCAAAAGCATCAGAAACAACACTGCATATATGTTGATGCTTGGCTATTTCTTCATCTGATTTCACCATGCGTAACGACCGAATTATTTCTGTTGAGTCAAAAAACTCACCAAAGGCTGCGCGTACTTTCTCATAATCTCGTAATGGCATTCGTACATGAGTTTCTGGGCCCATGGGAAGACCGATGCGACCATTAGGAGTAGTGACTTCTTTTAAACAGTCAATAAGAAGTGTGACGCCATCATCTTCAGGCTGAGGAGCCGGCCAAGTTCGAATATCATCGACCCAGGTTGAAGACATTGATGAAGCGCCAATGCTTGGTATGACCGCAATGGGTTTACCGGAAGAAGGGATAACAACGAACCACGGTCGCGTGGGGCTTTGCCAAAAAGGGGTGTGAAATCCTGTGAAATAGCGAACTTCAGGTTCTGTGCACACCCAGAGAGTTTCAAGACCCTGCTCTGCCATCATTGCCTGGCAGCGCCGGGTTCGGTTTTCGAATTCTTGGTTTGAGAAACCTCGTTGTACTTTATGGTCCATACCTCATCTTAACTAATTTCTCCGTAGGGAAGAAATGACTGATGGAAGCAACAGAGTTACCTAGTATGGACAAATGACTGAAGTGGCAGATGAAACCTTTCCTTTAGCACGGATCCGTGAAGACACACCTGGAGTAAACGAGGTAGTTCATTTCAATAACTGCGGTAGCGCTCTTCCGCCCACACCAGTATTAGAAACTGTCATAAATCATCTAAAACGAGAGGCCAGTATCGGTGGTTATGAAGCCGCCGACGAGGCACAAGAACGATTAAACGCTGTTTATGATTCGACAGCAAAACTAATTGGTTCTCAAGCTCACGAAATAGCAGTGATCGAAAATGCCACAAGAGCCTGGGATATGGCGGTTTACGGTTACAAATTCAGCCCAGGAGACCGGGTACTGTTATGTCGAGCTGAGTATGTCAGCAATGTCATTGCGTTGCTTCAACTAAAAGAACGTCATCAAATAGAAATTGTTGTGATAGATGACGACGAGTACGGTCAGATTGACTTGGTGCATCTTGAAGAAGAATTAGCTAAAGGTGCGGAAATGGTCACGTTGACCCATACTCCGACCAGCGGAGGACTGATAAATCCCGCCGAAAGAGTAGGTGCCCTCTGTAACGCTTACGACACGTTCTTTGTTCTCGATGCTTGCCAGTCAATTGGTCAAACACCAATAAACATCAAAGAGATCGGCTGTCAGGTACTTTCCGCTACTAGCCGCAAGTATCTTCGCGGCCCAAGAGGAGTGGGTTTCCTGTATGTAGAAGAGTCGGCATTGGATCGAATAGAACCACCATTTCTTGATCTTCGTGCCGCAACTTGGACCAGCGACATGGGGTACGAAATTGTTGATGGAGCAAAACGGTTTGAGAATTGGGAAACCAATTTTGCTGGAAAACTCGGATTGGGCGCTGCTATAGATTACGCCTTGGATCTCACCGTGGAGAAAACATCCATAAGACTGAAGGCACTTGCCGAAATATTGCGATCAAAATTGGCAAGCCTTAATCATCTTTCTATTCATGACCAGGGCGAAGATAAAGGTGGAATTGTCACATTCAGTATTGAAGGATTGGAAAGTGAAGCCGTTAGCCAGAAACTACGTGCACAAAAGATAAATACTTCAACCACAGCTCCTGGCGCAGCACGTCTTGATTTAGATCATCGCGGAATCCCCACTGTGGTTCGAGCCTCAACTCATTACTACAACTCTGAAGAAGAGGTCGATATTTTTGTGTCGGCAGTGGACAGATTAAGTAATTGATTCTCTAGAAACTCCTTGTGTTAAAATAGTTAGGAAAGGAAGTTTGAAATGCCTAATTTTTCAGAAGAAACTCTTGTTGACACGCTCAATGAAATACTTGAGGCAGAGTTGTCTGGTGTCGTTCGCTATACGCACTATTCACTAATGATCGCAGGACCACATCGCATACCTTTAGTTGAATTCATGAAGGCTCAAGCCGTTGAGTCCCTTGATCACGCTCAGCAAGTAGGGGAGATACTTACGGGATTTGGTGGCCACCCGTCCACGAAAGTGGCGACGGTTGAAGAAACATTTGAACATGGGATAGGAAAGATTCTTCAAGAAAGCGTTGACCACGAACGACACACCATTGGGCTTTATCAAAATCTTCTTTCGTTAGTTGAAGGACACTCGGTGTTTTTGGAAGAATTTTCTCGTAATCAGATATCTATAGAAGAACAACATCAACTTGAGTTGCAAAAAATGTTGCGAGATTTTGTCTAATTTGTTCTAAAAATTGCTCGTATTAGTCACGTGGGTAAAGCGTTTCGGTGTGCCCGTCAACAGAAAGCAATTGTCCGTTAATAGAACGTGCGTGCTCGCTTGTTAAATATAAAATTAGATCCGCTATTTCATCAGGGTCTTGGAATCTTCCCATCGAAACACCTCTGGTGTACATTTGGCGAACGTCTTCTTCGTTTAAATCATCTGCTTCTGCATGAGCGGAGATAACACGGTCCATCCTTGGCCCGTTGATCGAACCAGGAGCAATCGCATTAACTCTTACGCCATAGGGACCCAATTCCATAGCTAAGGTCTTAGTTAAACCGACAATCGCAAATTTTGCTGCTACATACGGGGCTCGAAGAGGCATTCCAAGGAAACCTGCTGTTGATGACAGATTCACGATGACACCGCTATTGGCTTCTTTCATGTGTGCTGCTACGTGACGAGAGCAGAAGAACATTGCATCTAGATTAGTTCGTAAGCATTCTTGCCAATCTTTGACAGCTATGTCTTCTATTGCTGCAGTCGGTCCGCTTATTCCCGCATTATTAATCAGGATGTCAACTCCGTCTGCGACAATCTTGATTAACCAGCTTTCAACCGCTTCTGGATCAGATACATCAACAACTGTCCCACTTAAATGAGCAGGAAGGTTCTTGATTGATTCTGGGTCAATGTCGCAAACGTAAACGTTCGCACCTGCTTTACTTAGAGTTTCGGCGATAACGAGACCCAAACCGCTTCCGCCGGCAGTGACTACAGCTCTTTTACCATCCAAGTTTGTACTAAGCATCCTTATTTCCTAAAACTCCCTTATCTAGGCCCAATAATTGTTTAAGAGAAGAATTCTCGCTAATCAAATTCGGCAAGGCTTTATTTACAAAATTAACCAAAATAAGTGCTGCACTTGACATGAAGAGTCCTCCGACTACATCTAATGGCCAATGCTCAAGTTCGCTCACTCGGCTCCAGCAAGTCAGAACAACAATTGCCAGGAAACCAAAACTTATGACCTTTGATGCAAGAATTGACGTGCGTTCAGCGGAGAGTATCCATATGGTTCCAAAAATAAGAACACTGAATATGACATGACCACTTGGGTAGCCTCCGTTACCGAAAGAGTATTCAATCCATTCTCCGTTAGAAGTTGGTCGTGGTCGATGCACGAGGTCACCAATCCGCGTTAATCCGGTAAACGCCCCTGCTAAACCAAGGATTACTGCTGGATAGCGACCCCACAAATACCACACAGTTAAAACAAGAAAAGTAAAGACAATTGGGGCCGCAAGATCTGTCAGTAGTGGATCGCTAATACTGGCGAAGAAATCAATAAAAAAAGGTGAATTGCTACTCATCCAACGAGTGATTGACGCCTCCCCAGCAGCAGGCCCGTTACCTCTCGCTAAAACCGTACAAGCAATTGAAAGACCCACTAAAACCAAGAACATCGTTAGAGAGGAACGAGATAAAATGCTTCCTGACTGTTTAGGTTGGGATTCTTTTCTACCCATGATGGATCTTTCGGAAAGTGAGATTTATTCTTTCAGCGACTTTCTGTTTAGTTTTAGGTACTTGATGCTCCCAGAATTTCTGTGTATCACCACTCATGACTACGAGGTCTCCATGATGGAGGTTTAATGAAACAATTTCTTTTGGGGTTTGCTTCCGCCGAATTTGAAAACAACGTGTTTGCCCCAAACTAACTGAGGCAATGATCGGATGATCGCCGAGTTCGAGTTCATCATCAGCATGCCAAGCGACTCCATCTTGCCCATCTCTGTAGCGATTCAGTAAGACAGAGTTGAACGAAGCGTGGATAGTGTTCATTATGTCTTCACGCATCTCCGCTAGTACCGGTATCCACGGCCTGGCGGTATGGGTTACACCAGAATAGGTGTACGAGATGCCTCCGTCTCCATACCAGGCGGTTTCTCGTGGCTCAAGATGCTTTTTTCCAAAAACTACGATCTTTTTCTGTTTCCAACGAATCTTTCTGAGTTCTTGCAAGTAAGTGTCTGCTTTTGATGCTGGGAAGTACTCACGATGAATCGTTATAGATGCATCGTGAAGATCTAGAGTTCCTTCATCCTCCCATAACTTTCTTTGCATTTCTAGAGACTACCTAATGGGTAAAAGCCAATTATGTTTCTCGGGTTCTTAAACCATTAAGGTGCTTTCTAGTCCACAGATCAAGGCAGGCTTCCAGATACAGAAAGGATAGGAATTGGCAGAAATGTACGAAGCTAATCACACGATCCAGTCGTTTGACGCTAACTCTGGAGACATAGCCGATGATGCCCGTACGGCACTAGAGAAAGACGGCGTGATCTGCCTCCGGAGAGCATTTGACTCATCTTGGCTATCCGTTATCGAAGAAGGAATAATCGAAGCATTAGCTGGGGCAAGTGCTGATTTAGAGATAGTTAAACGAGAGAGCGATAAGGGACGGTTTTCTTTTAGTTCAGGAGCATGGCGAAGTGTGAAACCCTTTGAACGGTTTATCTTCAATTCTTCTCTCCCGGATTTGGTATGGCCGTTGCTTGACAGCTCAACCCTCACTCTTTTTTACGATTTCTTGCTAATAAAAGAAGCACATAGTGATAGTGCGTTAACACCATGGCACCAAGATCACTCCTACTATCCACTTGATGGCACAAAGGTTGTTAACAGCTGGGTTGCATTAGATCACATTCCTTTTGAATCAGCACTACGGTTTTTGATTGGTTCACACAATCCACCCGTCCTTTACCGTGCCGTTGATTTTGATAACCCAAACACCAGTTATCGTCATGCTCGTTCTGAACTTCCACTTCCACCTATTGATACGGATGGACCAGTAGCCGCAACAGAGTTGCAGCCGGGCGACATGCTCGTTTGGTGGTCGCACATGCTGCATTGCGCCCCCGGTAACCAACTCCCACGAAGACGAGCCGCTTTTTCGGTCAATTGGCTCGGCGATGACATCACCTATAACGGTCAACCAGCATTAGACACCTATATTGACTCATCGCTTAGCCGAGGAGACGCTGTTGTCAGTCAAAAGTTTCCAGTCGTACGGAAGATCGACGCCCCTAATAGCTAAATGCAAATCTCTAAAGCATGAAATTGGCGAAATGCTTGCCCGCAGGGCGTAAGCGAGGCAGAATTTTGGAAATTAGGAGAAGGCATGAAGTTAAACACAGCCGCTGATCTAGAAGAAATATTCAACTTAGATGAATATCCGATACAGAGTTTCCAATCCTCTTCACGTACTGACCTTGTTTCTGAAATAAGAAAACAGATGAAAGAGTTCGGATGTTGTCGAATACCTAATTTTATTCGCCATGAGATCGTCAAGCAGCTAGCTCAAGAAGCACAGAATCTACATGAAAAAACTTTTTGGTCAACTCGTGAACAAAACCCATATGCATCTGAAGATGATGAAACTTTCCCTGACGGACACCCAAGAAGATTTTTCTCACTCCGCAGTAATGGATTCATAAGTTCAGATCTACTCCCAGTTGACTCCCCATTGAATCGACTCTACGCATCTGATGTACTCACTCATTTTGTCTGGGAATGCCTTGAAGCTGATCGCCCGCTTTACCGATACGCAGACCCACTAGCCAGCCATCCCTACTCAGTCATGGAACCAGAGAGCGAATTCCCATGGCATTTCGATGGAAACGAATTCACAATCTCCGTTCTCGTTCAGCAGGCAGAACAAGGAGGAACCTTTGAATACGTTCCAGACATAAGAAGTCCCGGAGAAGAAAACTACGACAAAGTAGAAGCAATTTTGCATGGGGGAGAGGAAGGGGTGCGTCGTTTAGATTTAAATCCCGGAGACCTCCAACTTTTTAAAGGTAGGTATTCAATGCATAGAGTGACCAAGATAGAAGGGGCAACGACACGCTATATCGCTCTTCCATCGTATGTGTATGATCCATATCGAATGAACCAGCCACACCATTCAATCAACTACTACGGCAGGGCAACAGAAGCACACTATGAACGCTCAAAAGTACTGGTAGACGGCTTAGTCGATTAGTGGCTGGGATTTTTACAACATAATCTATAAGCATGTCTGATTCTCACCCCGTCGAATTAAGTTCCCAAAAATCACCTGAATTCGTATTACCTTCCGAAGACCCCACGGCGATAAAAGCTTTAGATGAAGCCCGCTTACTAGACGATAAGACATCACGAAGAGACAAAGTCGTAGAAATTCTTGTCCGATGGCCAGAGTTTCTTGATGCATGGGCAGAAATAGGCTCCTTAGGGCGCGACCCCATTGAAATGTACGCAGCGTACAGAGTTGGGTATCACAGAGGTTTAGACCGCTTACGTCAGAACGGATGGAGAGGGTCAGGCTTAGTGAGATGGAATGCCCCCCACAATCTCGGGTTTCTTCGCTGCCTGGAAGGCCTCGGGCTTACCGCTCAAGAGATAGGCGAAACAGCAGAATATGAGCGCTGCATGATCTTCCTAAAGCAATTAGATCCCACGTACGGATCAAACAAAGAAATTTGACAAACAAATAAGAACAAGACGCGTTACTGTAACCAAGTTTCGTTCTCTCGAACCACTATCACCGTTGGATAATCCTTCTTTAACGCTGCATTAGTCTCGCTAACGATGTGCTCCAAGTTTTGCCCAATA
>Ga0207993_1000680_pt1 | contig 13327 bp, 22 predicted proteins | sample ETN01SmetaG_2_FD_185791 | JGI IMG/M metagenome (GOLD analysis project Ga0207993, IMG submission 185791) | Marine microbial and viral communities from oxygen minimum zone, Eastern Pacific Ocean - ETNP2014F12-01SV265 (SPAdes) (version 2) | ecosystem: Environmental > Aquatic > Marine > Oceanic ...
CAAAGGAACATACTATGGTGATGCTGTTATTGCTAGTATTGCAAGCACAATTTCATTAACAATTGGTTCAACTGAAGGATTAGATCCAAGTCTTGGTACTCTTGGTCCTGGTTTTGGTGCTACTACATTTGTAGTATCTGAACTTCCAAGTTATACTACTGGTGACTCTTCATATAAGGAACCAGAAAGTGGATATACAAAGGCAGTATATTCTGTTGATGCCACCAATATAGATGCCACTGCAGGTGATGGTCTTTCTGCTGATGGAGCAGGTTGGGTAGGTGTTACTACATATACAGACACACATGGTAATCTAAGATGTAAGTCTGAAATTTTAGTTGCTATGTCTGGTATTGCTACTGGTGGTAGACCTAAGTTCCCAACTGCATTAAGTGACGCATAATATGATATGATATTTACTGAATTGACGGAGGATAACTTCCTCCTTTTTGCTATTAAGAATTATGAAAATCCCCAGGCAGTGACCAAAGAGGATTTTGATAAAGATCTTAATCACTTTAAGTATATAAAGAGATTACTGAAACGATATAAGAATACGGGGGTCTTAAAGACCCACCTTCTTTTAAATCATTTTATTATTCTTTATAATATTTTTGGAGAAGCAACCACTCCTATGATGTTCTTTAAAATTGAAGAAGATCTGTGGCCTTCTATGAAGACTTTTATTATGTTCTTAGGTAAGTTACCAGACTATCCGCATTGCTACATTCATGATCTCCAACCAGATCTATATTGTTTGTCGGAACTATACAAAATCTACAATGGATCAGACAAAGCTTGATAAGATCATCGCAATCATCCGTGAGGACATGACAGTCGGTGCTGCTGGTTTTACTGGAGCAGCAGACGCCAAAGGTCCTACCGCTGGTTTTGATCCTGTCATGAAAGGTCCGGTCAGAAGAAAGAAGAAGTATGCTTCTGGTGGTTATGGATCTCGTAAAAGATGGTTAGACCACCTAAAAACTCCTACAAATGGCCGAACAGATTAAGGTTGCAATTTTAGAACAAAAGATAGAGGATCTGAAACACATTGTTGTGCGGATTGATACCGCAATAGAAAAACTTGGTGAAGTAAATAGTAACGTGAGTAGGATGCTTGCGGTACATGAAGAGAGGATTACAAAACAAGAGGAAGTTGACTCAATACTCTTTGCTAAAATTGACAAACTCCGTGATAAAATGGACGGGGATCATGACCTCATCCGTGCAAGACTTGCACTACTTGAGCGCAGAATCTGGGGAGTTGTTGGAGCTTTGGCAGCAATGACAGTCATCTCTAATCCCCAAACAATGAAATTAATCAAACCATTGTTATCTACGACAAATACTGGTATGATAGCACCAGTAGTTGCCGTAGTGGATGGATCACGTTGATTCAAAGTTCATCAGTCTTGTATCTTCTAGACTACAAAAGTTTAAAAGAGTAAAAGCAGGTCTCTTTAATTTCCGTTGCCCTATCTGTGGCGATTCCCAGAAGAATAAATCAAAGACAAGGGGATATCTCTACGAAGTAAAGGCAAACACTAACTTCAAGTGCCACAATTGTGGTGCTTCAATGTCGCTTAACAACTTTCTGAAGAAGATTGATCCTGTCATTCAGAAGCAGTATGCCTTGGAGAAATTCAAGGAGGGGCACACTGGTAGAAACTTTGTGGTTGATGAACCAGAGTTTAAGTTTGAAGCACCCAAGTTTAAGACGAAGATCAAACTACCAAAGGCAATAGAAAATCCTAGGGCATCTGGATACCTGATGGCAAGAAAACTTGACCCATCTAAGTTCTACTATGCTAAACACTTCAAGAAGTTTGCTAATAGTCTCAAACATACTTTTGATAGTGAGAAACATGATGAAGACAGGATCATCATTCCGCTATATTATGAAAAGAACTTAATTGGGTTTCAGGGAAGATCTATAAATCCCAGTCCTGTTAAATACATTACTATCATGCTCGATGATGATGCCCCTAAAATTTACGGTTTAGATAAAATTAACACAAATGAAAGAGTTTACATCACAGAAGGACCATTCGACAGTACGTTTATTCGCAACGCGATTGCTATGTGTGGAGCTGACGCTGTTCTCGGTGATTGGGGTATTAACGATTGCTGCTGGATATATGATAATGAACCCCGCAATCGAGAGATCGTCAACCGAATCGGTAAAACAATCGACAGTGGAGATTCCGTAGTCATTTGGCCAAATGGCATAGATGATAAAGACATAAATGATATGGTAATGTCTGGACTGGACGTACAATCCGTGATAGACTCAAATACCTACAGTGGATTAGAAGCACAACTCAAATTTACCACCTGGAAGAAGATATGAGCAACGGCACCAAAGTTAAAAAAAGAGATGGACGAATTGAACCTCTTGACTTAGATAAGATGCATTTGATGGTTGAAGAGGCAACCACGGGTCTTGCAGGGGTGTCTGCAAGTCAAGTTGAAATGAAGTCGGGTATTCAGTTTTACGACGGCATCACAACAGCAGAGATCCAGGAAATTCTGATTAAGGCAGCAAGCGATCTAATTGATTTGGATCATCCTAACTATCAGTTTGTGGCAGCACGTTTGTTGTTGTTTGCGCTGCGTAAGCAACTGTATGGTAAGATGAGAGAACTACCTCATCTTGAGGCACACATCATGAGTTGCACTAATATTGATGTGTATGATAAGGAAATCTTCGATAAATACTCAAAGGAAGAAATTGAAAAAGCAAACTCCTACATTGATCATGGGCGTGATTTTCTCTTCACTTACGCCGGTCTTCGCCAAGTAGTTGACAAGTATCTAGTACAGGACAGAAGTGGTGGTGGAGTTTATGAAACTCCCCAATTCATGTATATCATGATCGCTCTGACTATCTTCCAAGAATATCCTAAAGACACGAGGATGGAGTATGTCAGAAGATACTACAACGCAGTCAGCAAACACAGAATCAACATTCCCACACCTATCATGGCAGGAGTGCGAACTCCACTTCGACAATTTGCTAGCTGTGTTCTTGTTGATGTTGATGACACCCTCGATAGCATCTTTAGTTCTGATATGGCTATCGGTAAATATGTTGCACAAAGGGCGGGAATCGGTATCAACGCAGGCAGAATCCGTGGCATCAACAGTAAAATCAGAGGCGGAGAAGTTCAACACACAGGTGTTATACCATTCCTTAAAAAGTTTGAATCGACTGTCCGGTGTTGTACACAAAATGGAATACGAGGTGGCTCAGCGACTGTCCACTTCCCAATCTGGCACCAAGAAATAGAAGACATCATCGTTCTGAAGAATAACAAAGGTACAGAAGATAATAGGGTAAGAAAACTTGACTACTCCATCCAGATTTCAAAACTTTTCTACGAACGTTTCATTGCGGATGGAGAAATTAGCCTGTTCTCACCGCACGACGTACCAGGTCTATATGACGCTTTTGGTACTGATAGGTTCGATGATTTATATGTGGGTTTTGAACGAGATGAGTCTGTTCCTAGAAAGACTGTCCGTGCTCAGGGACTGATTCTTGATCTTCTGAAGGAACGTGCAGAGACTGGTCGTGTTTATATCATGAACATCGACCACTGTAATAATCACTCATCCTTCAAGGATAAGGTGAACATGTCTAACCTTTGTCAGGAGATTACTCTTCCTACAGATCCTATCAATCATATTGATGATGAGATGGGAGAGATTGCTCTCTGCATTCTTTCTGCTGTCAATGTTGGTAAGGTTAAGTCCGACGAAGAATTGGAAGATCTCTGCGATCTTTCTGTTCGTGGACTGGAGGAATTGATTGACTATCAGGAGTATCCTGTGGCAGCAGCAGAACGTGCTACAAAGGCACGTAGATCTCTTGGAGTAGGTTTTATCGGTCTGGCACACTATCTTGCTAAGTTGGGATATAATTATGATTCTCAAGAAGCATGGGATGCTGTTCATGGTCTGGCAGAATCTTTTCAATATTATCTGCTGAAGTCTTCAAATCAGATCGCCAAAGAGAAAGGTTGGTGTGCTGACTTTGGTCGCACTAAGTATGCTGATGGCATCCTTCCTATTGATACGTACAAGAAAGATGTAGACGAAATCACTAGCATTAAATACGAACATGATTGGGAAGGTCTTAGAGCATCTATCTCCGAACACGGTTTACGGCACTCAACACTGTCCGCACAAATGCCTTCAGAGAGCAGCTCCGTTGTGTCAAACGCAACCAATGGAATCGAACCACCTAGAGATTACCTGTCCATTAAAAAGAGTAAAAAAGGACCGCTCAAACAGATTGTCCCTCAATATGGATCTCTTAAGAACGATTATACGCTTCTTTGGGATATGGAGTCCAATCGTGGTTACATTAATGTTGTTGCTGTGATGCAGAAATTCTTTGACCAAGCAATTTCTGGTAACTGGAGTTACAATCCAGAAAAGTATCCTGATAATGAAGTCCCAGTGTCCACCATGGCACAAGACTTTTTGACTACATATAAGTACGGTTGGAAAACCTCCTACTACCAAAACACACATGATATGAAGAATGATGAGGTGGTAGAAGAATTAAAATCAAATTTAGATAACCTGTTAAACGAATTAGAACAAGCCGAGGAGGGAGAGTGTGAATCCTGTGCAGTTTAAAGTGTCTTCCGTGAATAATAAACCAGTTAATACTGTTAAAGGCATGACAGTCTTTAACACTGAACAAGTAAATACTAAAAAGCAACCGATGTTTTTCGGTAAACCTTTAGGAGTCCAAAGATACGACTCATACAAATACCCAGTTTTTGATAAACTGACTACTCAACAATTGGGTTACTTCTGGAGACCAGAAGAAGTTTCATTACAGAAAGACCGTGGGGATTATCAAACACTTCGTCCAGAACAAAGGCATATCTATACCTCTAACCTCAAGTATCAGATTATGCTTGACTCCATTCAAGGGCGTGGTCCTGGGATGGCTTTTATTCCTTACTGCAGCTTACCTGAACTAGAGGCATGTATGGAAGTCTGGGGATTCATGGAGATGATCCACAGTCGTTCTTACACTTACATCATTAAGAACGTCTACAGTGATCCATCTGAAGTCTTTGATAAGATTGTTACTGATGATCGTATCTTAGAGCGTGCCAGCAGTGTTACAGAAGCATATGATGACTTCATTGGTAGTGCTCAGCAGTATGGCAACAGTACCATGTGGGAACTTGCCAATGAAGGTCATATGGCAGGTCAATATGACCGCCATGAACTGAAGCGTAAACTTTATAGAGCAGTTGCAAACGTCAACATCCTAGAGGGTATTCGATTCTATGTTAGTTTCGCTTGCAGCTTTGCATTTGGCGAACTTAAACTTATGGAAGGATCCGCTAAGATTATCTCGCTTATCGCCAGAGATGAGAACCAGCACCTTGCGATCACTCAAAATATCCTCAACAAATGGAGACAGGGTGATGACCCAGAAATGAAGCAGATCATGAAGGAAGAGGAGGAGTGGACCTATAAGGCATTTGATCGTGCTGTTATGGAAGAGAAACGTTGGGCAGACTATCTGTTTAAGGACGGATCAATGATCGGTCTGAATGATAAACTACTTCAGCAGTATGTTGAGTGGGTTGCTAATCGTCGCCTTAAGGCAATTGGACTCACCCCTCAGTATGATATTGCTGCTAAGAACAATCCACTGCCCTGGACGCAGCATTGGATCTCCTCCAAGGGTCTCCAGGTTGCACCTCAAGAGACAGAAGTAGAGTCTTATGTGGTTGGTGGCATTAAGCAAGATGTTAAAAAGGACACATTTAGTGGTTTCCAACTCTGATTGTTGCTTAAATAGGGGGAGTAGCATCCCCCTTTTATGCCACGAAACGAAATTTCCGCAATGGAATTCAAGACAAGAGTTCTGAAGATAAAGAATGAACTCTTTTGGGAAGAACATCAATACGGTGAAGAAGCACGGGGTCTAGCACATAAATATCTCAATATGGTGCTGGACGCAATTGATGAATATCGATTATGAAAATCCCTGGATATATCGTAACAGACCTTTTTCTAGTGACGATATTGACGACTTTTATGGTTTTGTGTATAACATTACCAATCTCCAGAACCAACGACAGTACATTGGGCGAAAGTATTTTTGGAGTCATCGAAAACCTCCAGGGAAAAAACGCAGAGTAAAAAAAGAATCTGATTGGAAGAAATATTATGGGTCTTGTCCAGAACTTAAAGAAGACATTGAACGATTGGGTAGACAAAATTTTAGTAGAACTATCTTGTCATTACATAAAACACCTGGCAAAACAAACTTTGAAGAAACAAGACAACTCTTCATCCACGGAGTCCTCACTGAATCCCTTGACACAGGAGGACCAGCATACTACAATAGCAACATCCTCAGCAGATACTTCAGAAAAGATTACTATGATGGAGACTGAAAAAATTATCGCACATGTTCGCTCATGGTCCCTTGATCGTGCTTCTAGTGACGATATTCATATGGATGATGCTCGCGCTATACTTGAAGAATTTTACGAATGGATTGAACCTGAGTCTGAAGAATTAGAGATTATTTCTTTGGATTGACATCATATCCCACATAACGTATGATATGTGGGACTTCATGACTCAGTAGCTCAGTTGGATAGAGCAACTGCCTTCTAAGCAGTCGGTCGTAGGTTCGAGTCCTACCTGAGTCGTTTGTCTTATTATTATGAAACCAGTAGACATCTTACTTCTAATATCTGAATTAGAAGGTTGCTATACGCATACTAAGAGACTTGGTTTTCAGGAAGACAATGAAATCTTCGATCAGTTGAGAAAGAAGTATTACAAACTGTACTTCAAACTCAAGAGAGAAGAAAACAATCCTCAGTAGCTCAGCGGCAGAGCTATCGACTGTTAATCGATTGGTCGTAGGTTCAAATCCTACCTGGGGAGTATGCCTCCGTAGCTCAGTGGTAGAGCAGGGCTTTTGTAAAGCTCAGGTCGCAGGTTCAAATCCTGTCAGAGGCTTGACAATCTAAAGTGATTGTCATATTATAGACTCATCCGTGTGAAGGATGTGTCGGGAGACATTTCTCCCACCACTTGCGGGATTAGTTCAGTGGTAGAACGTCAGCCTTCCAAGCTGAATGTCGTCGGTTCGAGTCCGATATCCCGCTCCAGCTTGATTAGCTCAGAGGTAGAGCATCTCGTTTACACCGAGGCGGTCGGCGGTTCGATCCCGTCATCAAGCATATAAATAAATTATTATATTTGAATTGGCTAGGATGAGACAAAATGATAGTCGTAAGATGCAAAGAATGCAAAAAAGAATTAACCAGTACTAATAAGATACAGTTTTGTGGTTGTCCAAATCAAATGAGTGTAGTGGACAATAAGATAGGCGCTAAAGATCTGAATAAAGTGGTTATGGTGTCTAATAATGTGGAAAAGAAGGTGGATAGTCATTTTTCTAGAGATGAACTTCTATATCAAGAGGAACGTCGTAAACGTAAAGTTCGTCGTCTAGATTTTGAGATTCGCTGACAATTGCCAAATTATAGTATATTGCTATACTACAAACATACTGTAGATTAGTGTATCATCTATATACAGTTATACTGCATTAATACTAACAAAGGAGACAACATGACCAATGATCGACAGATTTCCGATCTTAAAATAGAGAGGAAGGAATGCGAGAAATGCGGAGCCACATGGATTAATGGTAAGCATGTTTTCCGTGGCACCGCTGCCAGTTATCAGAACAGTGAATTGGATCTGGCAGGTTTAGTTTGTAATAAGTATGGAAACCATCAATGTATAAATCCTATGAAAGGAGAAAGTGGTGGACAAACTTGGGAGTATAGATCTGGATATATTGATGGTAAAATAGAAGAAAGAAAGAATATGATAGAGCAACTGTCCAAAAATTTGGACGATATCTGATGGATTCTTTCGACAAATGGGGAGAAGGAGTCGAACCAATAGGTTACACAACCAAAGAAGAAGTGAAGGAGATGATCGATGATGCCATACGGCAACATAACCGTAATGCTTCAATTATTAGTTTCTGTGTTGGTTGGGTTGTTCTTGCACTTTTCTCTGAGGGTCTTCTTAGACTTATTGGAGTAATACCGCCGTTAGTACCATGGATGGACATCACTTTGAAGTAATTGGAATTGCCTTATTGATGGTTTTTGCTGCCACAATGTTTTATCAGGGATCCATGATATTTCATCAAAGGCATGGATATTCTCAGCGATATATAAAGCGGGACATGGAAAACATGCGCCGTAGAGTTGAGGAATTACTCAAGAATGACAAAGATTAAATCTATTATTTTAACTTTTTTTACTATGCTTTTCTTTGCTTCTCCCGCATTAGCGGTAGATGTTCAGATGGGTTCTAATGGAAATTTAGTTTTCGATCCAGCAGAAGTGACTATCTCCGCAGGAGAATCAGTTCATTTCGTAAATAATATGCTTCCACCCCACAATGTGATTGTGGAAGATCGTCCAGACTTAGGTCATGAATCCCTGGCAATGTTACCAGGTGAAGAGTTTGATCTTGTCTTTAATGACCCTGGTGACTATACTTATTGGTGTGCTCCACACAAGGGGGCAGGAATGATCGGTACAGTACACGTCGAGTGATACTACATAAGTAAATTCAACATATAAAAACCAAATGAAGATATTTCTAGACACCGCAGATACAGAATTGATTGCTCCAGCATACGAAACTGGACTAATTGACGGTGTTACAACAAACCCCACTCTTATCTTGAGGAGTGGAAGAAGCTTGTCTGAAGTGGCAAAGGAACTTGCCACATCGTTTCCCGATCTTGAAAGTATTTCTACTGAAGTGGTTGCTGATACTGCTGAGGAAATGATTGAACAAGCAGAGGAATTTATTCCTCTCTCACCAAAGGTAATTACTGTTAAAGTCCCTTGCACTGTTGAGGGACTGAAGGCATGTAAGTATCTTTCTAAAGAAGGTTGCAAGGTCAATGTGACTTTGGTGTTTTCTGTATCACAGGCAATTCTCTGTGCAAAAGCAGGAGCAACATATATCTCACCTTTCCTTGGACGTTGGAGAGATAATTCTATTGATGAGATCGAACTTATCAAAAATATCAGGAGAGCATACGACAATGATCGTATGTCCTATGCAAAACCAAAAATCCTTGCAGCATCTATTCGTGATGTAATGCAAGTTGAGAAGTCTGCTGTTTATGGTGCAGACGTTTGTACTATGCCACCCTTAATTTTCTGGAAGATGTATAAGAATATTATGACAGATAAGGGACTAGAACTATTTCAACAAGATTGGGACCAAACACAAGAAATATTAAAATGAGATTTGAAAATTTTACTATTGAAGAGAGACGAATGCTTTCAGAAGCGATATGGCGTAGACAAAGAGCATTTATCGCAGGTGACAAACAGTTTAATGAGTATGGTAAAATGTTAGATGAAGTCTTAGATGGTATTGATTATATTCCAGGGAGAATAATATGAAAGTATGAACCAAACTGGGAGGATAAAGACAATGACCACTTTTAATACTTTAGTTTTAGATATTACAGTTGCTATCATTGATTTTTTATATAAGGGGAGAGATTACCAGAGATTCTGGGTGCTTGAGGAAATTGCCAGAGCACCCTACTTTGCTTTTCTCAGTGTGTTGCATTTAAGAGAATCTATGGGTTTACGAGGTCCAGAACACATTTACCTAATGGAGGAACATTTTGCTCAGACTCTTAACGAAACAGAACATCTGGAATACATGGAAAGTCGGGGTGGTAATGCTTATTGGATTGATCGCTTTTTTGCCCGACACCTTGTACTTATCTACTATTGGGTCAACGTGGTTTATTATTGGGTGGCTCCTCGCGCTGCTTACCATCTCTCCTACGAAGTAGAGATTCACGCAGCAGAAACTTATGGGAAGTATCTTGCATTGAATGGTCCTGATGATAGAATTCTTGAGATTCTTAATGATGAATTGGAACATTCAAGAGAACTACATAAGGCAATGGAGATAATTAAATGAGTATTTTGTTTGTGTTTACACTTATTTCCTTGTTAATTGCTGGGATGCAACTAACATGGCCAGGTAGATACCGAGGTTAACATGAAAAAGAAAACCGAGGAAGAAAGAAAAAAAGAAGTAGAAAGGGTCGCAAGGCACATTCATCCTCATGATGATGAACCTGATCCTACTGCTTACATGGGGAACTACAATTTTCCTCAAATGCTTTTTGCTTTCTGCCTTGGTTTTGCAACCATGTTTGTTTTAGCAGTTGACACTGTAAATGATTTTAAGGGATGTCCACTCCCAGAATATTTTCAAAAAGAGGTTAAAGGATGAAGGTAGGAATGATCGGACTTGGACGGATGGGAGAAGGTATGTCTCGCCGTCTTATCGCAGCAGGACATGAAGTACATGGGTATCGCAATAACGTTAAAAAAGCTGAAGAACAATATGAAAAGGGTTATATCAGTGGATATACCACTTCTTTGGAAAGCCTTAGTCAAGTAGTCCATACAGGAACATCAATTTATGGAGAAAAATCTGGAGAAACTATTTACAGTAAGAACCCAGGTGTATTCATGATGGTCGTACCAGCAGAAACCGTAGAGGACACGCTCAATGAGTTATTACAGTTTTGTAGTGAGGGCGATATTATTATTGATCACGGCAATAGTAATTTTAAGGACAGTCGGAAAAGAGCCGAGCGTCTTGCAAAATTGGGCATCCAATATCTTGACTGTGGTACTAGTGGTGGTGTTTATGGTCTGGAGCGTGGATACTGTCTTATGGTTGGTGGTTCAGATACTGCAGTATCCGTCTGCCATAGCATCTTTGATGCACTCGCACCCGGAATTGCATCTGCACCCCGTACAAACGCTAATAGTTATGTAACTCCTTCTGAGCACGGATGGTTGCATTGTGGGGGACCTGGAGCAGGTCATTTTGTAAAAATGGTTCATAATGGTGTCGAGTATGGAATCATGCAAGCATACGCAGAAGGATTTAATATCCTGCATGAAGCTAATGCTGGGTCAGAATACGTTAAGGCGGGTGATGCTGAGGTGGCTCCGATGGAGAATCCAGAAGATTATCAGTATGATATTGACGTTCCTGAAGTGGCTGAGTTATGGCGTCGTGGTTCTGTGGTTGGTTCTTGGTTACTCGATCTTACCGCTGATGTTCTACGGCACGATAGAGAGCTTAGCAAGTTTGATGGAGGAGTATCAGACTCTGGTGAGGGGCGTTGGACTGTTCACGCTGCTGTGGATCTTGGCGTACCCGCTCCTGTTCTCAGTACTGCTCTCTATGAGAGATTTAATTCGCGCCGTCTTGGTGCTTTCGCGGCCAAGATTTTGAATGGTATGCGATATATGTTTGGAGGTCATCATGTTCGCTGATGTCTTATTATGGATCTCGATACCCTTTGTATTATCCACAATATATTTCGGGATACGAAAAGGTGAAAATAACTACTACGAAACAGACAAATACGATGGAAACGGAACCGCTCACTAGACGCATAGTTATCTTCGGTGCTACTGGAGATCTATGTAAGAGAAAACTTATCCCAGCACTCTATGAGTTGTGGAAGAAAGAATTACTTCCACATAATATCTTGATTGTTGGTGCTTCTCGCAGAGAGCATACTAAAGAGTCTTGGTTAAACCATCTTGGAGATTATCCAGAGGACTTTTGTCACTGGTTAGATTTTGTATCATGTGATCTTGACAATCAAGAAAGTTTGACGCATCTACATGATGAAAGTGCAGACACAACTTATTTCTTATCCGTACCGCCAGAACGCTATGAGAATGCTATCATCAATCTCAAAGAAGCTGGATTCCTTGACGACCCGGATCACTCCAGAGTGGTTATCGAAAAACCCTTTGGGTACGATCTTGAATCTGCTAATCATTTACAGTCAGTGGTGGGCAGATATCTACGCGAAAAACAAGTATTTCGCATTGATCATTATCTCGGCAAAGATACTGTTAATAACATCCTTGCCACCCGTTTTGGCAATATTCTACTGGAACCACTTTGGAATAGGGAGTACGTAGAAGAAGTTCAAATTTTTGCAACAGAAACTCTTGGGTGCGATGGACGTTCGCAATACTATGAAGGTGCTGGTGTTGTAAGAGACATGTTACAGAACCACATGCTTCAGGTTCTTTCTCTTATCGCTATGGAAGCACCTTGCAGAATGGATGCTAGGGAAATCAGACGAGAGAAGACAAAAGTTCTTTCTGCGACTAGACTAGGACATAAAACTATTTTTGGACAATATGATGGCTACCGTTCTGAAGAGGGTGTTGATCCTAACAGTAGTACTCCTACCTATATCGCTGGTGACCTTTACATTGATAACTGGCGTTGGAAGGGAGTTCCTTTTTACTTCATGAGTGGCAAGAAAATGCCGTATCAATGCGTAGAAGTTATCATCAAATTAAAAGCACCACCTGTTGGACTGTTTGAAGGAGAAACTCCAGGTCGTATTGTTATGCGTTTACAACCTCATGCTCACCTAGATATTCAAATTGATGTCAAGTCTCCTGGTATGAGTGAGGATGTTGAATTGGCAACACTTACCCATCGCTATCCAGATTGGTTGGGTGTAGATGGTTATGAAAAACTTCTTTATGATGCTTTAAATGGTGATCAATCACACTTCGTTCACTCTGAAGAAGTGTTAGAGTCATGGAGAATCGTAGATGATTTGTTATGCACTGGCGACAAGTGCCCTGTGAGGACCGTACCTTACATTTACATGCAAGGTAACTGGGGTCCTACACATAAAACAGATTACATCACTAAATGGGATTATCCAGCGTAACCTATGGACAAAGACGAAAAGCGGGAGTTCTACAAGGGACTCCGAGAACGAATAAAACAACTTAGAATGGAACATTTGTTTGAGGAACCTTGCCCACTTTACGAAGAGGAGGATGATGACTAATGAATCCACTAGTACTAATTGCCTGCTTATCCCCAATTGCAATCATATGGATTGTGATGAAACTTGGTTTGTTGCTATTTTCGGCAAATGATGAACGAAGATATGTCAAAGCAGAATCCAAAAAACCACACGGACCTTATGTGGCAGACGCATATGCAGACGTTGACGAAGAGGAAGAGGAGTATGGAGATCGCACAGACTATCGATAATGCCCTTGAAGAGTATTACTCTGAGAAGGGTCAACCTGTTCCTCTATGGAGGATGAAGAAAAATCCTGATTGGTGGATCGAATACCTACGAAAACTGGAGAGTGATGATTCATAAAGTTGCACACTTTGCTGCTTGGAC
>Ga0207993_1000682_pt1 | contig 13305 bp, 28 predicted proteins | sample ETN01SmetaG_2_FD_185791 | JGI IMG/M metagenome (GOLD analysis project Ga0207993, IMG submission 185791) | Marine microbial and viral communities from oxygen minimum zone, Eastern Pacific Ocean - ETNP2014F12-01SV265 (SPAdes) (version 2) | ecosystem: Environmental > Aquatic > Marine > Oceanic ...
ATTATAATCCACATATCGCGAACCCAAGTTGGGGGGCGGTTTATAGTGAGACGGCTATGATAGGTAATCACAGATTTATGAAGGACAAATAATATGAATAGACCATGGAAGATAATACAAGAACTTGAATCGGATAACAGCCGATTGAAAAAAGAAGCAATCATCAGACGAGAATCCGATGCGGAAAATATCAGATTCTTCAATGGTGTAGGAATGGCATTGGATGGCTTTAGAACTTTTGGTGTTCAAAAGGTGCCAGTTGCTAAAAAGGATGGTCCTGGTATTACCCAATCTGATTTCGATGATATTGTTAGAAGTTTGGAATCAAGAAGTTTAACAGGCAACGCCATGAGGGATTCAATACAGGTTCTTTGTGATAGTTCTAAGATGGAAGAGTGGAATGATTGGTATCGTAGAATATTGATAAAAGATTTGAGATGTGGTGTGACCCATAAGACAATTAATAAACATTCAACCATGAAGGTTCCTGTGTTTGATTGTATGTTGGCAGACGACAGCAAGAAGCACGAGAAGAAAATGGTAGGTGAAGTGTATGTTGAACCTAAATTGGATGGAGTTAGGGTCATAACGATATGTGATGTGGACAAAGATGAAGTCAAGATGTTTAGCAGGAACGGAAAAGAGTTGAATAACTTTCCTAAGATACTAGAACAATTTGATTCAATGCTGGACCAAATGGCGGAGTCTATGGTGTTCGATGGCGAGGTAATGAGCGATGACTTCCAAACTTTGATGAGAGAGATACACAGGAAGGGTGGAGCAAAGACAGATGATGCCGTCTTGAATGTGTTTGATTGTATTCCACTTTGGGCATTCAAAGAAGGTGGATACACGGCCAGCCTACAGACTAGAAAAGAAATGATGGACGAATACGAGTTTGGCCCAAACATTTCTAAGGTAGAATTTGTGAGAATGAATTTGGACGAAGATGATGGACAGAAGATGTTCGCTGATTATAACAAATTATGTATAGACAAAGGATTCGAAGGCATAATGGTCAAGCCAATGAGCGGACCATATGAGTGTAAAAGATCATCATTATGGTTAAAGGTTAAGCCATTCATAGAAGTATCGTTGACGGTAGTTGCCACAGAAGAAGGCACAGGTAGAAATGTAGGTAAACTAGGTGCCCTTATTGTTGAAGGCACAGATGACGGCAAGTTTATCAAAACGAATGTTGGATCTGGTTTGAGTGATACAGACAGAGAAGAATTTTGGACAGCCAAAGACAAATTGATTGGACAAGTTGTAGAAGTTAGAGCAGATGCAATCACACAGAATCAAAATGCCACTGATGAATGGAGTCTTAGATTTCCTAGGTTCCTAAGATTCAGAGGATTTGATAAAGGAGAAAAGTTGTAATGACAAAGAAGAAAAAGAAACAACCAAAAAAAAGTAAGAAGCCTAGAAAGAGCAATCGGGTTCTTGAGGGATATTACATAGACGACAAGGGCATCAAAGTCCTTTACAAAAATAGATGGGGAGGATCTATATGACAAATAAGATAAACTTGGTTATCAATATGAGCATTTTAGCATTATTGATATACCTATCAGTGGCTGTGAAGCAGTTGCAGGACAAGGTGTTTCCAGATCCAAATGTTATGATACCTTTGGTGGATAACACAGAACAGATGAATGATCTAAATTATAATATTAGAGAATTCTTAAACAACGCCTTGAAACAGGCAATTGAAGAACAGGAGAACCAGTAATGGACGAACTAGATAAGATCTTAAGTGATGTGGCGATAGAAGAGGAAAGACTATCCGTAGAAGAAAACGAGGATTGGTATTGTCAAGAGTGTGAACACGGTCCTATGATGGAGAAAGAAGACAAGTGTTCTAGATGTGGTGCCAAGTCAGGCAAGACTTATCAGGACGAGGAACTTACTGGTTGGGAAGACGAAGACATAGAATCAGAAGTGGAGGAAATATGGTAAAGGTCATGACGCAAGACACCAAGGATAGGATCAGAGACTTAGAACGACAGAAGATTGATCTAGAAGATAGGCTTGAACTTGTTGGTAATAACTTGGTTCAAATGCACAAGATAGAAGAAGAGATATTTGAAATAGAAGATACCATTGCGAAATTAACTAGGTAAATGAATTCAATTGCAATTTCATTGGCCACAAAATACGATTCTGCACCTGCAGAATGTAGAGTTTCTTGTTGTGGAGAAGTTGTCTTTGATGGACCAGTGAAAGAAGATTTTGTTTTACAGAAGGAGATACCTTTGTTTGATAATTTTTCTATTTCTATTGTGAAAAAAGGCAAGACTTTGGATATGGTTCATAACAAAGAAGAACAGGTGATTGAAATCAAAAAAATTATGTTGAATGGGATACCATTAAAAATTTCTGCCTTTGGACAATTTAATATTTCTAATAATCCTTACTTGAATGAAGAGCGTCTTCAAACAAATTGCCTTAATTTGAATGGTACTTGGACCTTAGAACTTCCTCATATGATATTTGACAGCAGTATGGATATCAAAAATTATCAAAAAGATATGAGAGATAACTTTAGTGATTGTGATGTGGCTTGTTTTGGTTGCAGTCAAACCTATGGATTGACACTAGAAGAATCACAGACATGGCCATCACATCTTGCAGACCAGTCTGGACTTTTGGTAAAGAATTATGGAGTGCCAGGATCAAACATTAATCAAATCAAATGTATCGTGGACAAGTTTGTTGAATCTCATCAAGCGAAAACTATCATAATCTATGCTCCACATCTATGGAGAGGATTGCGAGGCGATATCACAAAAATTAAAAGAGATATAGATTGGTCTGATAGGAAAGATCTTATCATGCACGGTGAAGAACACACGGTGGCCAATCTGGCAGGTAAATTGAAAACATGGTTAGATGGATTGGCTGTGAACAGAAAGATTTTATTTGGTACCTATCAATTGGATCAGGACTTGCTCTATAGGAAGACAGCGGTTGAAACTTATATGATTCCTTTTTTACAAGGAGAAGACTATCCCAAAGCACCAGATGGATACCATTTTGGCCAGCAATTTAACATAGATTTTGCCAAAATACTCACAAAATTGATACAAAAAAGCCAATGATTATGCGACTTTTTAGGTGGTTGACCACATGGTAATTGGTGCTATACTGAAACTATAAACATTTAAAAAAAGGAGTTGAATATGTTTAAAGAAGTTGAAAAGAAAATAGAAAGTTTTGTTAGAGCCGAGTTGGCTGGAGTACACAGAATAGATTTTGTTCATGGTACCCTTTACCTAACATTGGATAAGCCAAGCGATTGTGACTTTATCCATAAAGAAATCAGAAAGTATTACAAAGAATTTATCAATCCAGAAGGTGGCGTGAATATGTATGCCGTAGGCGATGAGTTCGCTTTTGACTTTGTTCCTGAAGAGAGCGAAGCACCTGTTTTCTCAGATGAAGAATATTCAGGTAAAGAAGGCATGATGCCAGATGATATTGATAAAGGCATTTGGTCGGAGTTCGCAGAAGACGAAATGTTTAGCAATATGCCAGATGATGTTGACACATTATTGAACCTTGAAGCAGAATCAAAGAGGGGGAAATAATATGGGCAAGAATTTAATGGAGATGTCAATTGCTGAACTAGAACAATATGAATATGATTTGACAGATAAGAAGTTGGCAATTGATGAGGTGTTGGATGAAGTTGCAACGATTATTCAATATAAACAAGAAGAGGTCAAAAATGATTAGTGAATCAGAACAAATCTTAAAAATCCTACAATCAAATGGTATCAATGACCTAGACGAGATAGAATACGGTGGTCAATGTTATGATGAATTGATGGATTATTTCGCAGACGAAATGCCATACGGTGTTATGAAAGCCAGAGACGGTATGCCAGATGAATGGATAATTGATAGATTGATTGATCTAGGCATTGACAAGGAACTTGAACAGAAACAAGACTTGGCCAAACACTATCGTTGGAAAGGTATGATATAATGGACAGGCAAGGTTATTTGGCTATCTTCATAGCAATTTTTAGAGTAGGTGCCTGTTATGGTTTATGGCTCCAAGACGACATAATGTTCAAGACGGTTGGAGTTTTGTTTGCCATTGCAGAAGTCCTAAATTTATTGGCCAAAGTGGATAAATGGGAAGGTTGACGCATTGGTATTTGATGTTATTATTAATAGAAAAAGGAGTTGAAAATGTCAGAAGAAATTAAAATAATAGATGGAACATTCAAGAAGGATGATCCCCACAAAGATATCGGTAAGCAGAAGTTCAGAGTGAGAAAGGCCTACACGGCTTGGGTTGAATATGATGTGGTAGCCGAAACAAAAGACGAGGCCATTGATGCTGTCATTGAGCATGGTGGTATTGAAAGAATTGAGTGGCAAGATGGTTATCATAACGATGAGCCAGTTGAGGTAGTTGCCCAAGATTACAATTCAGATCCTACAGAATCATTCGAGGCTGTGAAAGTTGCGGAATGTGTTCCATATGAAGATTACGATTCAGACGATGGACATTTTGACAATTACGAGGATCCTGAATGGACAGAAGACTCATACAGATGGAAGAAGGAGGAAGTTGATGCCTAAATTTAGATTGTTAGTTGATGTGGATTCGGTAGTTGATGAAGCAGAACATCTTGAAGAATTATTCAAGGATGGTATTGAAGCAGACACTGAAGCAGAAGCAGAAAGATTGGTTGAAGCGAAAGTGAAGGAACTGATGTATGGTGGACCTTATTATACAATCACAGAAGGGGAGGACGACTAATGCAATTTTGGCCTAAAGACGAAAATCCTATGTTGGACGAGAGATCCGCTAGGTTCCATGGGAGAGTGATGAAGGGAGACCTAGCCACTTTGGACTATGTGTTTGACCAAGGCAACCGAGACATCAATGTGGCTCGAGCGACAAATTATGTGACTTGGGACTATGACAAAGATATGTGGTGTGAGGTTGATCACTTGATGTTGACTTTTTACATCAAGGCTAGAACAACGGATACCAGAGAATATCTCGAAGACAAGATCAATAGAGATGTGGTGACCTTAATCAAAGGTCCTTGTTATTACAAATCAGCCAAGGTGTATTGCACGATTGATATGCACCATCCAGAAGATGAAAGTATCTATGATATCATAAAGGTACCAAAAGGTAAAAGACCTGCGCCATATTGTGTGGAAGGCAAAGAAGGTGATATCACTTATCATGTGACACTTCATATACAGGAAGCCAATCCAATGGATCTGATTGTTTATGACGAAGAAGACCGTGGCGACTACTTTGATCTACACGGAAACAATTTAGAAAAAAAAGTAAAGGAGACGGCATAATGGGAACCAGACTTGCAGATATAATATTTGATAGGCACGAAGACTTCTTGTATGAAGATTCAAGGGCAATGAAACTGACTCCTTATGTGATGTCAGAGAGATGCCTACAGGTAGAGATGTCAAACATCTACAAGGATTACAAGAGTGGTGATTATGATACACTGACCTACATACTTGAAGGTGGATTCAAAGGCTTTCATAACATGGATTCTTCGGAACTGATCGAGGAATACAAACAGATAGAAGAACAATGGTATAATCTTTACGAGTGTTCTGAGTTTGAATTCACTCCATACGAGGAAGATCCTATCCACAAATTGGAAGAGGAAAAGATATGATAAGCAGAGCGATTGCCAACGAGGGGATACCTTTGAAGATACAGACCCAATACACTGATAATGATTATTGGGAGAGGGAACACCCAGACACGGACGATCTGAGATGCATCAATGTGGCGGGTTGGCTCATAAGGATAAATGGTAAAAAGTATCCTAGACAATTAGGCGATGAAGGTATTGATTGGACTTACAGATACACGGCACCTAACACAGAAGAGGGCAGACAGACAGCAATCAAAAGAGCACTTTCTGAAGCGAGGTTGACGGTATGGTAATTGATGTTAAAATAGCAATAAAGGGAGGACACTTATGTCACTAGATATGAAGAGATACACTTTCTTTGTCACATTTGAAGGCAAGGCGCCTTTGAAAGTTGTGGAAGAGGGTAGAACAATGAGTGAAGCGAAACAGATATTAGAAGGTAGATATCCAGGTGCTCGTATAATGTTGGCAGGAGCCTACTAATGACACCAGCAGAAGGATTTGGAATGTTGGCTTGGGGTTTGACGGCTATGGCCATTGGAGTAACCATTATATATTTTGTTATCAACAAGGTAAAAGACTACGAAGAAAAGAAGAAACAAGACGAGGATTGGAATAGGAGATTTAGATAATGATAATATATGGACATTCAGGACAGGACATCAGAAGAGCCATGTGGCGTAGAAGATACAAGTTTCTTTCGGTGATCGCTGTTATTGGTTTATTGGTATGCCTGACAGGATGTGGCACAGCAAAGAAAGAAAAGATCGAACTCAAGGCATTGGATAATTTTTGGGAACGATTGGCAACAGGAAAGAATTCAATAGAAGGTTGAATAGAAAGGTCATATGAAAAAACTAATATTCGCAGTGATAGTTCTAAGCATTGGCTATCTAACTATGGCGAAAGCAGAAGAGAATGTAAAGGTGACTCCGCAGGAATTCGTTGAGTCAGTTGCTTCTGTACCTGGTAAAATTGGTACTCATTTACAGAACGAATGGGCCGATATAAAAGTTTACCAAGCCAATAGTTGGGCAGAAATGAAATTCAAGTTTCAAGGCTTGAAAGAAAAATTCTTATCTCAGTAATGAGTAGGAACGGATTGGGTGGAGACTTCAACTCCCTCCTCCCAATCTTAAATTACCAAACCGAGTTGACGACGACATGAATGGTGTTATAATAAAGAATACAAAAAAACAAGAACAAGGGAGAAAAAGTTGAAGAAATATATCAAAATAGAAACAGGTTCCTACAGAAACAATGATATGTCCGGCAGGGTATTTCCTATCATAAAAGACTATCAGAAGTTCGAAGGGGACAAGGAAGGTGGCTTCGTCACCATAGATTGCACAGAACTAGATGGCTTCAAAGGCCTGGACAAGGCAAGGGTGAATGTACCCAATATTGAAGCATTGACTATCGTGAACGAGGGTGAATACATATCCAATCGTGATGCTGTCAACAAGGGCACAGACCCAGCACAGACGCCCACAGAATCAGATGAACAGGCCATAGAGAGAATCGCGGCGAGATTCAGCATATTAGACGAGATGGCAGAAGCGGTATCCACAAGTAAAGTCAGGGCGATGATTGTGTCGGGACCTCCGGGCATTGGTAAGAGTTTTGGTGTTGAGAGAGCATTGGAGAAACAGAATATGTTCCAGGACATCGCAGGCACTTCTAGAAAATTTGAGGTTGTAAAAGGTGCGATGAGTGCCATAGGACTCTACAAGAAACTATATGAGCATTCAGCCAAAGGTCATGTGGTATGCTTCGACGATTGTGATGCTATCCTATATGATGACTTGGCCCTTAACTTGCTGAAGGCGGCATTGGACACGGGCAAGAAGAGAACATTACACTGGAACACAGAATCCAGAACACTGATGGCAGAGGGTATGCCCAATTCATTCGAGTTCTTTGGTGGTGTGATATTCATCACGAACATCAAGTTTGACAATGTCAAATCCAAGAAGTTGCAGGACCACTTGCAGGCCCTACAGAGCAGATGTCACTACTTGGACTTGACCATTGATTCAATGCGAGATCGTATGCTGAGGATCAGACAGATATGCAGAGCGGGTATGCTGGAGAAGTATGGAATGCCCAAGGATGAGGAAGAACAATTGATACAATTCGTGTTCAAGAACAAGCACAAGTTGAGAGAGATCAGCCTGAGGATGGTGCTGAAGATAGCAGATCTTTGGAAGATGTCTCCGGACAGATATCAGATGTTGGCGGAACAGACTTGTATGAGGCCGGGGTCATAATGAGAGATTTTTGGTTCTACATACAGACGGTGATGTATGATCTTTGGCAGGAATACTCACCTTTCATATATGCAGTTTTAATAGTCACGGCGATGATACTTGTGATGGGGTGGATGCTATGATAACAGATATCTTGCTACCATTGTTGGGCATATTGCTGATATCAATCCTACTTACTTTTTACACATGACGACAGAACACAAAAAAATATTGATCAGAGGAGCCATACTTGTGGCATTGATCATAATAGGCAACCTAGGAGGACTTTGGTGGGTATCGAACTGGTAGTATTCGCGACCGTATTCACACTGATAGTTCTACTAACAGGTGGCCCAGGAACAGGAGCATAGAATGAGTGGATTGGAACTATTCGCGATTGGAGTTATCGCATGGTGGACGATACAGATCATTGTACCTGGCCTATAACAATCTTCAACTCCCTTGAAGCGGGTGTGTGTTTAGCAGTACCAGAAAACTGACACACACCTGAAAAGAAAAACCCCCACATAAGCAGGGGTCTTCCATTATAATTGCAATCGGTTTTGATTAGTCTATCAATGCCCAAGCGGCCTGATATGCTGTCTCGCACTCTTCCTTGTTGCCCTGAGCCCAGTGTGATGAACCTTCATCTCTTTTGGCTTTAGCGGCATCCTTTGTACTCTGATCAGCACTTGTAGTCTTCCACAAGTGATTGAAGTGTTTGATGTCGTCCAAGCACTTGCCATCGTCAGCCACATCATTCGCTTCCGCTGGAGTAGAACAAGCGACTATCATTGTCAATGCTAGTATTGATAATAGTTTTTTCATTGTTGGATCCTTTGTTTAATACTACTACTTATCTGGTAAATGGTAATTCAGGCTACGACCCGCGACGAAGTCGAATGCGTCAAAAAAAATTTCTAGGGGTCTACAAGTGGTAATGGTAATCGGGGGATATGCCAATTAGTTTCTGAAAGAAACTAGCGTAGGCAGATTTTTGACACCTTCCTTGTACCGTATTCATGCTATTGGCCCAACCGTTCGTAGTGTGAAGAAACTGATATGCCCTTATGGACGGAACTTATTACAATTAAAAGAATATAGAGTATAAGCCATAACAAGCCAGTCCTATGATTATGATGCGGAATGATCCACATATCTTGCACTGGCGCATTAGGTCTATCTCGTGTAGGAACGACAGCCTCCAGGATGGGTTATCTGACTTGAACTGACCCTCTCGGTACATCTTCTCTAGCATTTCCTGTTCTCTTTCCGTGGGCATGATACGAACTATTTAATTGTGGGCATACGCATGGAGAGGCATTGTGGAGGAATGGGTCTTTTAGGCGTCTAACAAGCATGGAGCATTTGAACTATGCCTGTCGTGTCGAGGATTTTTTCTTCTGTAAAGTATCCTTCGCTCTGTAGATCATGCGAATGCGAATCGCTTTCGCTCGTTGTGGGTCAACCGGTGGGGTGGCCCTGCCCACATTGTCTACCGTAGCAGAGCATGACCTGTCTGGAACATTATACGGTGTCTAATGTGGTTCTATTGTTCGGCCCTTCGGGCCTCCTATCATAGCGTGTGGGTCTGGCTCTAGCGTGTGACCTATGATGAATGCTTCCCAAGCCGGAGGTAATGATTGGTAATATGCTATTAGAACCGGAGGCCGCCCACAACCAAACCTTACCAAACAATACCAATAATCCTTGCTCGGCCTGCGAAACCGGATGGTGTTTTTGGTCCTTTGGTGCCAGGGTTTACCAATGCTTACCAATCTTTACCATGGTTCTGATCTGGGTTTGTTCCTGGTGCGAATCGCCTTTACCAGCCGCCGCCTCCGGCCATACACACGGGAGATGATGGGGACTTATGTGATCATATAATGGGTAGGGTATGACATAGTGAGTAAGATGGGTAAGCGTGGGCCAGCGTGGCACACAGTCGCACGGCGGACACAGTCAAGGGCTGACAGCACAGTCGAACAGGTGACACACCATTCTGAGTTTGAAAATCTTTTTTTCAGATTCGATCAGGGTCGGGGGTGTAGAAATCACCAGGTGGTTGATAAAATACCATGGGCAACGAAATTTCGTACGACCCATTTTTTTCCACTGTATACAGGTCCCCCAAAACCGCCCCTCACAGCCATAAGTACTTGTATGCGTTCAAACATAGCATTCTGGATAGTAGTGGTGGCAGTATCCGTTTATCTGGGCATATACGTATGGTAGTAGAGATCATGATCATCACGTACTATGTCATAGCGATACCCCTGGGAATATGGGCATTGAGATAATGGATATTGTGTGGATCATCACGGGTATATTTGTCAGTGCGATAGCGATAGCACTCATACTGGGCAAGATACATGGCACATTGATCATATGAAAACCATCATACTAATCATACTATTCTTTACCGTGCCCGGGATCATCATGGGACTCGTGTCCTCTTACAGGGCGGGTCAAAAGCCAATCGGTGACCTGTACCTCAGATTCAAAAAATTTGCACAGCAGAAATTTAATGGTAGCAATACGGATTCTCAATAAATATGCACATAATGAAAACACTTTGGACAGCAATAATCATATGCATGGCAACAACAGCATGGGCCGGTCACTCACAGAACAACGGCACTTGCGAGGATGACATCACACACTGGTCAAACATGATCGGCAAACGCACTGATGCACCCTTGTATCAAAAGAGCCTAGAGTACCACAAACTGGCACAGCAGAGCAATTCTGTGTGGCAGTGTGAGAACCTCATGGAAGAAGCACTGCGTATGATACGTAAGCCGGGCGGGGAATACCCAACTGAGTAATAAGGTCATAAAAACCTTGCTGGTGGCCCTGGCATTGAGCTCAGCCTCACTGTGGGTGCATTACCTCATCGGAACCATGTCATACTAGCATACCTGTCATGCACACTAAACAGTGTACTTTTTGACCTGCAACATATAAATTAGTGTAAAACAAAGGGCAATCATGATACCATACACAGACGAAGAAATGGATTGGGTGAGCACGGGCAAGTACCGTAAATCCAATACCAACAGACAGCGAAAGGTCAAAGAGGAAGATCCAAGAACATACACACGTGCTTGGGGCATCAAAACAACCATAGAAGTGGACGGCAAGGAATACATCGTGCCAATACAACTGTAATGAGCGAGACACAGAAATACAACCTTGTTGAGAAGTACAAGATAGACTGTTGGATATTCGTGGTGTTCATGTTGGCGTGTGGCATATTCGCACACATCTGATCCATTATAATACCATATTTGATCAGTTGACACATTGATCGTTATGTTGTATTATAATGATTATGCCACTAACACCAATAGTAATAGAACAAACGAGCAAGGGTGAACGTTCCTACGACATCTTTAGCAGATTATTAAAAGACAGGATAATATTCCTGGAAGGACCCATACAGGAGCACACAGCATCACTGTTGTGTTCACAACTGTTGTTCCTTGAATCGCAGGACGCCAAAAAGGATATAACAGTGTATATCAACTCCCCGGGTGGACTGGTCACGGCGGGCATGGCCATATACGATACCATGCAGTACATCCAGACAGACATATCAACCATCGTGGTGGGGCAGGCCTGTTCTATGGGCAGTTTGCTGGCATCCGCGGGAACCAAAGGCAAGAGATTGATGCTACCACACGCAAGGCACATGATACACCAACCACTGGGAGGAGCGAGTGGGCAGGCCACTGACGTGGAGATCAGGGCCAACGAACTCCTGCGTTGGAAGAAACAACTCACAGAGATATACGAAAAGACCACTGGCCAACCCCTGCAGAAACTGAAAGACGACATGGAACGGGACAAGTTCATGACTCCGGAAGAGGCAGTTGCGTATGGACTAGCGGACAAGATCGTCACAAGCAGAGCAGAAGACAACAAGGAGAGCAAATGACAGACTCAGAAGAAAAGCAAAGAGCACTAGACGCCTCTATGGAAAATGAGAGTGTGGGACACCGAGATGGCTATGGTCCCATGGTGCAGATATCAATCAAGGAGTATGACAAGTTGAAAGAGAAACAACATTATATCACTGATAAAGGTATCATTGACATCATAGACAACATAGAAAGACTCACAAGAGCACTGAGAAAACATATCATAAGAACAGATATCGAATAATTAATAGTATGTTTTATATTTGGCACACACTATTAATCGCTGTATTCATATCAGTTGGATACTACCTAGGATGGGAACATGGCAAAAGACAAAGCAAAGTCAAAAAAACCGTACGTAAAAGTTAGACTGGTACCCGAAGATTCCAAGATGAAGGACCATGCGTTCTATTACTACGCAATGAAACCCACCAAGGGCGAGAAGAAGAACAACAAGTTGCGACTGCGTAAGTTCGATCCTGTCACGCAGAAACACATATGGTGGGTGGAAAAGAAACTGCCACCTCACAGTAAATGAGCATAATACCAATACGTTTCACACTCAAGGCCGCCACAGACTATGCGGTACTGCTGAACGGAGAGACCATAGTGGAACACTCACAGACCACATTAGAATTTAACACGCCCATACTGAAAGATCACAAGATGCACACACTGGATATCAGAGGCAATGTACAGATTGAAAGTTTATGGCTGGACAACATAGACACAGAATACTACACCCATCATGGGTTCACCAGCAATGGTGCCAGAGGCAACGCAGATTCAAACAACGTTAGATACTACTTCCAGACGCCCATATGGAAGTGGCTATTAGATTGGAAACAACATGACAACTCTAAATACAGACTCTTATCCAAAGATCATACGGGATTTCTTCCGCTATGATAACAGTGTGAGTGATGGCACAGCACACAGACCCATCACATTGCCTTTTGCATACGACATAGGACAGTTGTTGGCAGAAGCAGAGCAACTGCCGTATGATGACAGGCCAGTCAACAGATGTTATGTGTGGGGACCAGAAGGCAAACAAGATCCAGGCTGTGATATCATAACCAGCACTGACAAAAACTACACAGCACAAATAGATCTTACGCCATATCCAAACATAAAAAGTTTTATTGACAATGCAAATACACTTGGCCCAATCACATATCTCACGTTCAAACGAATGAAACCCAGAGGATACATCATGCCGCATGTGGACAGCGAATGTAATCCATACAAGATATATGTGCCATTGAGTTGGCCAGAAGGTTCGTTGTTTAAGATGTTTGGGCAGGGCAACATAGACTTTACAGATCTCAAACCCAATCTGATCAACACCAGTGATGTTATACACTCTGTGGTGAATGATTCAGACGAACACAGGATCATATTCAGTTTTTATGCTGATTGGTCATACGAAAGGTGGCAAAAGGTCATTAATGGTTAAACTTCGTGTAC
>Ga0207993_1000683_pt1 | contig 13286 bp, 19 predicted proteins | sample ETN01SmetaG_2_FD_185791 | JGI IMG/M metagenome (GOLD analysis project Ga0207993, IMG submission 185791) | Marine microbial and viral communities from oxygen minimum zone, Eastern Pacific Ocean - ETNP2014F12-01SV265 (SPAdes) (version 2) | ecosystem: Environmental > Aquatic > Marine > Oceanic ...
AAGTTTTTGAGGTAAAAAATGAAAAATTATCTAAAGCTTTCTGGTCAACTTCTTCTTTTATGGCTTCTTATTATAATTTATTATTATCAACGAGTAATTGGCTAATTTCAAAAGGAATAAAAAGAAAAGAAGCTGAAAACCCATTTTTAGATCAACTATTTAAAACTCTCTACAGGGATAGATTTGATTTCGTTTTCGACTGAGTGGGGTTGATTCATTTTTTGATACATCGGCGAATTAAGAGCCAAGAAGTAAACACCAAGAGCCGCTAAAAATGGGAAAACAGCTTTTAATTGATTCATTAGCTTTTTCTAGCAGATAGGAAAAAATCTTTCATTTTTATTTTCTAGTCATTCGATAGGTGGCATAAAAGAACAATCCAAGTACTGCAAGATTTGCAATGGCATAACTAACGGCAATTCCCATTAGTTCCCACTTTTATAATTTTTTTCATTTGGGTCTATTCCACTCTCACCAAAGCTATAAGAGGGAGATGTGTCTTGTTTCTTAATTTTTACACCAGCAATATTTTCTTTTGAGGCCGCTTTTAAGTCATCACCTGAAAATTGATAACCAAATCCCGATGCTATTTCTGCAATTTCATTCGCGGTAGCAGCAACTCTTATGGCATTGAGTAATTCTTTATTCTTTTGAAGCTCTGTAAGAAAAGCCTTTAGTTGATTTAGTGCCATGGTCTCATTATGACTAACCCGTTTGCCACTTAGGAGACCAGACTTGAATGTTTTAGCCAATTAGCGATTGTTACGCAGACAGAAAAATTCACTAGCATCATTCCAAGTGCTCCCAACATTTTGTAGTTAGGGTTCTTATTCATAAGAGAAAATATTTTAGATAAAAAACCTTCTTTTGTTTTGGTGGTATTTAAGTCCACGGGTTTTTCTGATTGAGTTAACACTTGAGAATTAATTTCAGTCACTTTTAAAAAGAGAATTTTTTTGTTCGTAAGAGCATAAAGAGGGATTCGCTTTAATGGCTGATTATTTATACAAACCAGAGTAATAAGTGGAGTTGGATAAAAATTGCTCAATTTTATGATGTAAGTTTCAATGCTTTTTGACAGTTAAAAAACTAAAGTTAGTTCTAATTTTTACTGGGTTTTGTGCGTTATTGGCTAATCCTTTTATATGTACTTCGTTAGCATTATCTTTTGATAAGTCCGGTTCCCATCGTGCTTCAACCGTCAAAGCTAAAAATTATTGAGCAAATTATTGAAGAGTGGATTTATTGCTATCCAAGTAGAACCCTTTCACAAGAAAAAATTGAAATCCTAAAAGAACAACATTATCAAAATCTAAGAGATGATATGAGAGGTGTTGTAAGTGGAATCGTTTCTGCCCCGGCATGGATTTGTCGAGAGATTGACTTGGTAGAAGGGGCTAATTGGTTCTTAGTAGTAGCAACTTGCTTGGATTTAATCCACTCTAATAAAGAGGGAAAAATAATCACTAAATATACTGATCATTTTCATAACAACCTTGGCTGATCAATAATTATCTAGTTATTTCAGTCCCTAACTTCCTAAGGGCTAATATTAATAACAAGATTGATTGGTTCTCAACTTAACTTTTTACCTCGTATACCTTTATCTAACTTTTAGAAAACAGTGACATATATATTTTGTTGATTTTTATACATCAATAGTTCATCTTTTTTAGCTATAAATGATTTTATTTAAACCAATGTGGTCTAACATTCGCCTTTCAATTTATGGCGTAACGGCACTAGCTGGATTGATTTGGCCTTTTTATTTTATAGCCAAATTTGTCGGTCAGGTTCAAAGTGGTTCTGTAGGAAGCTCAATTATCGAAATTGCTAATACTTTTATTGATGGAGCTTGGGCAACACCAACATCTGGTTTCGTTTCTGCTGATACAGCAGTTTTATTAATTGGAATATTTACTTTCTATGCTGCCGAGGGGAAAAGATTACAAATGAAATTATGGGGTGTTTTCTTCCCTCTTACTTTTCTCATTTCATTAGCTTTCTCATTTGGTGCGTTTATGTTTATGAGAGAACGAACAATCAATGGCGATTAGAAAACTAAAGATAAAGATTATTGTCTTTGGTTTGAATTACTTGTCATTATTCGCTTCATAAGCAAGACCATTTTGTTTGGCATATCGATTTGCAAATCGCATGAATCTATTAAAATCTCTTTGTGACTTCCAACAGTAAACAGCCTCTATAGCAGTATATTTCCCATTTTTTTTTGAAACAGCGATATTTATTTCTCTAGTAGTTATTTTCCCTTCTTCGTCAATTAAATACATTCCCTGTATTTCTTTAAAATTATCTGACAATAATGCGTCAGGACTATTAAATCTGAAAAAAGCTTGTCCTGCTTGACCATCTTTGCTTTTTGTAAGCCTTATTTCTGGAATAACTTTTTCGTCGACACCGTTAAAAAATTGTATCGCAACATCCTTCATCTACTTTTCTTGATTTCTTTTTTACTTTAAATGCTTTTTTAGAGAGAACTTTAGAGAATGTCATTGCATACATCGATATGTAGTCGCTATTACTATCAGGGAATCTTCTAAAAGCTTTTTTTTAATAAATTCAGCATTTTTTAAATTGTAATTAGTTAATAATTACAATGGATTATCAGAATAAATTCGTTTGAGGTCTTGTACTAAATCATGAATAAATATTTTGATCAGCCAATTGTTATACTTGGTGGTTTCTTGATTGACGGTAGTGCCTATAAGGAAATGACAGAATATATTAAAAGTAGAATAAAGAACAAAGTAGTAATAGTTCCAGTAAATAAAATTGAGTGGCTTAGTACTAATTGGTCATTTGGTTGGAAGAATATTCTTGATAAAGTTGAGAAAATAGTGAAAGAATTATCGAAAGAATCGTCTACGAATAAAGTCACTTTGATAGGTCATAGCTCTGGAGGGATGATCCTCAGATTGTATTTATCAGATCTTTTATTTAGTCGGAAGATCTACAATGGGAAGGATTATGCAAATTGCTTAATTACACTAGGAAGTCCTAATCAAGCAAAAAGAGCCACCTATCTACGTAATTTTGTAAGCTCTAAATTGCCAGGTAGTTTCTATAGCGCAGACGTTAGTTATATATCTGTTGCTGGTGAATTAGACTTGAACGGAACTATTGCGACAAAAACATCACATAAATTAAGCAAGTCATCTTATAGAGCATTGAATGGGAATGGAGATGTTATTGGAGACGGACTAGTCCCTAGAGATTCAGCATTACTAATTGGCTCAAAACAGGTAGTGATGAAAGAAACGGCACATGGAAAAGCTTTTGGCAAAGATTGGTATGGCTCTAAAAATAAAGTTGAAGAATGGTTGACTAAAGCATCGGAATGAATTGGTAATAATTCTGTGGGAAACAAATGGTTTTCTCTTTGTAAAAACTTGACTTAAGATAAATACTAGAAGATCATATATACACTAGATGTGTAGCAATTAAGCAAACAAAGAGATAAAAGAAAAACTATATTTGTAATTTGTATTTTTGATATGGAATTAGATCCAATTACTAAATGGTTGGTAAGGATTTCTTCATCAATCCTTATTTTTTTAGGATTAATACTTGTTATTGCGATACCACTTCTTGCCTTGAAGGCTAGCTCTGCAATTTCGTTAACACAAGAGACAATTCAGAGTGATTTAAAAGATATTCTTACTGGATTAATAGAGAAGCTATAAATTTTAGATAAACAAAAGAAACAATAGATACATATCTATCTTTAATATTTTACTGTCAATACTTAAGAGAATAAGCTTGTTCTTTGAACTTTGATATTGTTTTAGTAGTTTGTTAATAGGTGTTATTAAGTTAATGAGAAATAGAAAGAATATAGAAGATTTAATTACCTCTTCTCTGACAGAGCTTTTAACAAGATCATTAACCCTTGAAAGGAAAGACCAAATCGCAATTTCTCAAGAGTTTAAAGAATGGATTCATGGAGTAACCAAAGAGGAAGATATTTGGGTTATCAATCATCCAATCAAATAATATGTAAAATTTAAATTTAATAATTTTATTTGCTGTTTATTTGTTTGTTCTCTTTTAATTTTGTATTTGATTTCTCATTATTTCCAATAAGTAAATACATCATTGATTCCCACATAATTTATAAAAAAATTTCAAGGACTATATCTTATATTTCGATTTTAAATAAATTATTAGCTACAATTAAGTCAGTAAAATTTTACTATCAGAGCATAAATTTAAACTTTTAATTCTTTTTTTTTAGACTCGTAAAGATCTACGATCCACCCCAGCATGTGATCTGAGGATTAATTCCTGTAGTTAATTTATCAGCCATACGCAGTGCTAAAGCAATAATAGTTAGGCCATGACCAACACTGGGACAGCTTGGAAAAATGCTTGAATCAACAATATATAAATTTTCCAGATCATGAGATTTTCCATTCAAGTCTACAACTGAGGAATGTGGTGATGTACCCATTCGACATGTTCCACATGCATACCCCACAACACTTAGAGGAGCTGAACCTCTTGGATGAGTAGGAGTTCTGGTCACTACGGTTGTTCTCGAATCGCGTTCCATTTTATTTAAAGTATCTAACCATCTATAAACAAGTCGATCATGTGCCTCAAGATTATTATGTATATAGTTAATTCGGATTTTATTGTCGTCAACCCAAACTCTATTGTCTGGGTCTGGTAATACTTCCGTCATTGCCCACCAAGTAATTGACCTAGAAGCTAGTCGTTTAAGTCCGAAATCTGGTATTAATCTTGTAATTAATGATAAGACCGGCGGGGATTCAGCAAATAACGCATCTTTCAAAACTCCACCCCCAGACTGAATATGGCCTAGAGGGAAACTTACATTCATATCTCCCCAATAATAGTCATTCACACCTAATGATCTATTAAAAAGTCCATTGTTTTGCATATTAGCTCTTTGCAAAATACAAGTGAGCTGAAGATTCATCAGATTCCGACCTACTTGACCTGAGCTATTACTTAACCCATTGGGATGCTTTGCTGTTTTAGAATTCAACATTATCACCGGAGTATTAATGGCGCCAGCTGCTAATACAACAATATCGGATGAGAATAACCAAATATCTTCTTCTAATTTGACCTCTACACCTTTTATTGCTTTACCACTTGGATTGACATGTAGTCTTAGGACATTGGCATTAGTTTTTACATCTAGTCGCTTCTTATCAGAAGAATATAAACCAAATAATTGAGCATCTCCTCTAGGGAAAAAAGAGCAATTCTCAAAATTATCACTGTCTTCATTTATTGTGTCAGGCCAGCTTATTGGCAAGTCATAAGGTTGGCATCCATTTCTTATAAGTGACTCTCTAATTAGCTCTAAAAAATTTTCTAATTTTCTTGGAGCATTGTTATATTTACTTTGACGCGGAGGTTCTGTAGGGTCTATACCTCCTTGACCATGAACATTAAATAGTTTCTCGGCATATTCGTAATATGGTTCAAGCTCCTCATAACTTAAAGGCCAAGATGGAGATATTCCCTCTTGCAGAGGCAATGAAAGAAAATCTTTTTCTCTCATTCGTTGCAAAACTGCACCCCAGATTTTTGTATTACCACCAAGTGCATAGGCTGTTTGAGGAGCGAAAGGATCTCCATCTGGACCAAACCACTTTTCTCCTAAAGGGTGATATTTTGTTTTTCTGAATAAATCAGTACCTTTTATATTTTGATCTTCAAGAGGTAATTGACCTCCACGTTCAAGTAGTAGTACCCATTTACCTTGTCTACTCAACTCACTTGCAAGAGTAGAACCGCCTGCTCCGCTTCCAACTATTATGCAGTCATAATGATGATCATCTATAAACATTATCTTCTATCTTTATTTAGAATTTCCATAATTAAATAAATACTATTGCCACACATAAATTAAGACAAATAAGATAATCCAAATCACATCTACAAAGTGCCAAAAAAGACTTACTGATTCAACACCCATTTCACCTCTTTCATAATTACCTGGTATAAATGAACGTATTAACATTAAACCCATTAGCAATATTCCACTTATTACATGTATGCCATGAAAACCAGTAAGTAAATAAAATAAACTCCCAAATACGCCACTGCTTAAACTGAACGTTAATTCAGACCATTCAATATATTGACCATATACAAAATAAGATCCCATCAGCATAGTAACTAGCCAAACAATTCGGAATCCCCAATAATTCTTTTTATGTAAATACCTCTCAGCAAAATAAATAACGAAACTAGAACTTACTAAAATAATTGTATTTATTAAAGGTTCCCTTACAGCTATCCCACTAACACCATCAGGATACCAAGTAGGTGCAGTGAGTTTTAAAACTCCATATCCTACAAAAAAAGCAAAGAAAATAATACTTTCAGAACATAGGAAAATAATAAAACCCGTTAAATTATGTCCATCATGTTTAACATGACCGGGAGTATGAAGTAATACGTCTGATTTAGTGGTAGTCATTTAACTATCATTCAAAGCTTTCGAAATATAAAACTCTTCATCAAGAACAAATGGTTTATTCAATCCATAATTATATGGCTCATTGAGTACTGTTGGGATGTCATCTTCAAAGTTTTCATGAGGAGGAGGTGATGGTAACAACCATTCAAGGCCAATTGCATTCCAGGGATTTGGAGGTGCCTTTTTGCCTCTAGACCATGAACTAACCATATTTAAAATAAAAGGAATAGACGCGACACCTAGAAGAAAAGCTCCAATACTGGCAATTACATTCCAAATAGCAAATTCTGGATCATAGGATGCGACTCTTCTTGGCATGCCTAAGAGACCAGCCCAATGAAGGGGCAACCAATTTAAAGTTGCGCCTATAAAAGTTAAAGCAAAATGAACTTTACCTAGTCCTTCATAAAACATTCGACCTGTGAATTTTGGGAACCAGTGATAAATTCCAGCAAAAATCCCAAAAGCTATTGTATTGAAAATGATGTAATGAAAATGGGCTACTACAAAGTATGTATTACCTACATGAATATCAATTGGTACTGTGGCAAGCATTACTCCAGTAATGCCTCCAAAAATAAAATTAAAAAGTCCTCCTAAGCAAAACAACATAGGTGTATTCAATCTTAAATTGCCTCCCCACAGAGTTGCTATCCATGCGAAAACCTTAACTCCAGTTGGAACAGCAATTAACATTGTTGTAAACATAAAAAGGTTTCTCATCCACATTGGCGTACCTGTATAAAACATATGATGTACCCAAACAACGAGAGACAATATCGTTATTCCAAAGGAAGCTACGGCTACAAATTTATATCCAAATAATGGTTTACGAGAATATGCAGGAAACAATTCAGAAAATATACCAAATACAGGCAAAACCATTACATAGACTGCGGGATGTGAATAGAACCAAAAAAAGTGTTGAAATAAAACTGGATCTCCACCTGTTTCCGGATTGAAAAAGCTTGTTCCAAAATTGAGATCAAAAAAGAGCATTATTGCTCCACCTGTAAGTGCTGGAAGTCCAAGAAGTTGAAGAATTTGTGCGGCTAAAACAGTCCAAATAAAAATAGGCATTTTGAAAAAGCCCATACCTGGAGCACGCATTTGAATAATCGTAGTTACGAAATTAATCGCACCTATGATTGATGAGACACCTGATAGTCCAATAGCTACTATCCATAACATTTGGCCATTAAGAAAATGACCTAGTGGGTTCTGAATACTTACAGGGGGATATGACCACCAACCAGAGGAAGCAGGACCTCCTGGTACAAAAAAACTTGTTAATAAGACAATTGAAAAAACAGGTACTAACCAAAAAGCTAAGGCATTTAATTTCGGGAATGCCATGTCTGGAGCCCCAATCATGGGGGGGACCAGTAGATTAGTCAGTCCGCTAAGTATTGGGAATAGGAACAGGAACAACATCACTGTTCCGTGCATTGTATAAAGACCGTTATAAACAGTCGGATCAAACAAATCGGAGGGAGGTGTAATTAATTCTCCTCGAATTAACATACCTAGCAAGCCACCAAGTAATAAAAAAACTAATGCTGTGACAATATATTGAATACCTATAACCTTTGCATCAGTATTAAATCCGAAAAATCTTCTCCAGTTATTTGGAGCTCCTGGAATTGGGTGATTAGATTTAATAATCCGTTCGTCGTAATTAGTTATTGTCATAGATCGATCTAACCTTCATGGGATGAATCAGGGTCACCAGGATCATTAACAAGTGGGGGAGGAGACGGTGGAATTGTTGCCCAACCTTTATCTCCTTTTTCTAGTCGTTTCTCATAAAGAAGACCAGCCCGATTAAGACCATTAACAGGTACCTTTTTTACAGTTTTCTTAATCCATGCTTGATAAGAATCATCTGATTCAACAATGACATTAGTTTGGTTTTGAGAAAAATAAGCTCCACTAAACATCGAATCTCTTAATCTATAAGTCCCTTTTCTAGTAGGAGTGAGGCTATAAGAAATAATGCTTCCGGGGATAATATCTTGCTTCAAACGAAAAGCTGGTATGTAGAACCCATGAATAACGTCCTTAGAAATTAATCGGAAGTAAACTTTCTTATTTATAGGTATATGAAGTTCAGACGATGAGAAACCCTCAGGGTACTTAAATTCCCAATTCCATTGTCTAGCAATAACATCAATTATTGTATTTGTAGAATCTTGTTTTTGTTCTAAAGATATAGGTAATTCTTTTTGAGAATCATATTTTATTTTTTCACCTAAATTTTGCAAAGTAGTGTTGACGTTTGTTGAATAAATAGCTATTGCAATTACAAGGAAAAGAGGTACTAAAGTCCATACAATTTCTAGTTTGATATTACCTTCAATAGGTTCTCCAAAACTCTCGTCATATTTAGGAGCTCTATTAAACAATAAGACCCATCCAATAACTCCTGAACAACCTAGGAATATAAATGTTCCAATACCTGTTTCAAAAGCAAAGAGATTGTCAACATAAGGAGCAGCTTTTGAAGCTTGTACAGGCAACCAAGAATATGACCAATTAGCCATTAATTTACTTAATATTAAGTCTATAAAAACTGCAAAAGTTATTCCTAATATTAGAGATACTTTTGAATTTATACTATCTTTTAAATTCATTATTATGACAAATAATTTTTAAGGTCTACACCATTAACTAATAATTGATCAGCTGTAATATGGACGCCGAAATCACTTGCTAACCATGCCCCTAGACTTCCATGTAATCCCATAACTAGAAGAATAATAGTGCCTGATAATAAATAAGCCCATGATACCTGTCTTCCAAAATCTTTTCTAAAAACAAATCTTTGATAACCCCTCCATATAGTCATTAAAATTAAAATAAATAAGATTAGAACTCCACCAACACCATGCCAAAGCATTGTAGTAATTGCTCCTTGACCAATAATACTTTTTACATCTGCTATTGGAACTGCTAGAAGCATTTCAAAAAAGCCTGTAGCTACTGTAAAAAATGTAATAAAAGAAGCTGCCAGAATGTTATACCAACCAACATCATGAAAACCAACTCTGGTTACGGGAAAAGCTAAAAATCTAAGTATTCTCTTTTCAAATGGATAAAATGCACCAGCAAAGTCAAAAGCAATTCCAATAGCAAATAAACCAATAGTTAGATGAACTAAGTTTGGGTGAATCGGGATCTCATAAGGGAGATCGTTGGGACCCAAGAAATCTTTTATTTCAGATATTGGGTATGAAATTTTAGCAAAAATATACTTGGTAAGTATATTGTTAATTAATATCATATTATTCCATCTCTAATTGCATTAACGACTGGAACTGTGTGCAACCCATATATCCAAACAAGCTTATCACCTAAGTAAACTTGAATACATACAAGTAAAGCAAGCATTATATCGATAAATAAAAATCCTAACGATAGGTTATTTGGATTATTTTGACGTGAGACATAACGCCATCCAGTAATAATTGAAAGGATCGCCGCTAATGACCAACCAATCGTACTGTGATAGTTCAAAATATCCTTTGAAGATCCATAGGGATTTGCTAAACCTGCTTCAATTTGACCAAAAATAATAGCTACAAAAATAGCAATAGTAGCGACTATTAAATTAAGAAAACTAACCTCAAAAAGATTAGATCTTTTGGTGAAAATACCGATAAAATCAAACAAAACAGCTATCAAAGTCATAGCAATTACAAAGTGAACAATTATAGGATGTATTACATCGATCCAAGGAAGATTTTTTTCGTTTAGTGCTGGTAGCAGACTCATTGCTACTAAACCAAACTGTATATACATATCATGTCAGTGCAATAAAACGATCAATGGCTATTTTATAGCTGGGCATTTTCGTACTAATTAAGATTAATTAGCATTAGTTGAATAAACCTAAATACCTATATCTCAGGATTGTGGATAAAGCCTGGCTATTTTTTCCTGTTGCTTTTTTAAGTTCTGTACCTTTAACTTCTGAGATTTATTTGGATACATCTCACGTATTGAGACATATCCGATATAAAGCATCATTACTGAGAAAACTAAACCTATGACTAAAACGAGAAGTCCTACTAAACCTTGTGGAGCAAGAAATTCTAATCCTAGACTTGCAGCAAAATACATCAAATAAATAATAACCTATAAAAATAATATAAAAATAATCAGAAAAGAAAATAATAAAAGATTCACTTAGGTATTAAATTTAATACATAATACCTTCCTCTCTTTTAAATTAGGTGATTACACTCTTTTAATAATTCTTTTGATGATGGCAGCATAAATGTCTGGCTTTGTTAATTGATGAAAAAAATAAAAAAGACATTATCAAATGTGAAAACAGAAATTAACTTCCAGCATATTGATAGGCAGCTTCTCGTAGGTTTTGAATGCAACCAATTTGATAATGATAATAAAAAATTCCTTTCAATGATAAGAGAGCAAACCAATTCAGCCCTAAATAATAAAAAGTATTGGTATGGCAACTATTAAAGTTAAGAAGTCTTCAATTGTTGAACAATATTAATCTATTCAGTTAGAGAACTTCCGTATATCAACTTATTACTTACATGATGCTCGAATTAAACGAGAATAATTCAAGAGTAAAGATTTTCAAAATGTATAAATTGTTAGTTTATTTTATATAAAAACATATAGACAAGAAAAATTATGACGGTAATGATAATGGAAATTCATATTTAGATAAACAAGTGTATTTTGAAGCTGATGATCTTGATCACTTAACAAGTAATGGAACAGACTATCAAACAAATCTAGAATATAGAAACTTTGCTATTAATCATTTAAATCAATCTTTTTTTATTTCTTCTCCCTTCGGTAGATTGGTTTCATATATAAACGCATTTTTAGATAAATATGTAGAGATGAAGAATTAGAGTTTTATTTAAAGTTTGTATAAATATAACTCTTAAACGTATTAATTGTTTATGCAAACTTTTTTAACACAGCATATAGTTTGATTAAAAATACTAACATGAATGAATTAATAACACCATTGCCAATTGATAAAACTATGAATAAGTTTGATTATCGAACTTTTTTTAAAGGTATTTGGACAGGAGTATTAATTTCTTTGATTGTTCATTCTTTAGCAAATCACTAATAAATTATTTATAAACCCAATTTAGAAAGGCTTTAATACCCCCTTGCCTTCCTCATCTTTTTCATCTTCTGATTTGGAATCCATAGGCTCATATTCGAATTTTCCAAAGAAACCTGACATAAGCCAAACAATTGAAGTTCCTATAGAGATTATTAAACTACCAAAACCGATTATAAATAGTCCTTTAAACAATAAAATTAACCCTGTTGTTAAAAGTGCTAGAGAAAAATTAAATAAAATCTGAGGATTCATTAAAATATTTTTTTGTATTTTAGTTTATAATCTTATTAATCATCAAATATCAATTGTTAGATTTATAGTATTTTATGCTGAATTGTTTTATTTAATGGGAATATATATATCAAATTTTACCCTTAGATTAATTAATTTAAATCTATATTTAATTAACTTATGATTATCCCCCTGATGGATTAATTTATCTGAAATTTATTTCTATAATGAAGTCAAATCAAGATAGGTATTTTAATTGTCTGGAACATTGTCACCACCATGAACAATTTGAGACTCCAAAAAGAATTTGTCTAGCAACCTTAACTGATGATCCTTTTGATAATCCAAAAGTAAGCATTGATCAAACCTGATTTTCAAAATCAATTATATGATTTTTAATTTCAAAACAGTAATTGAAGATTATTGTGGAACAGGAAAACTCTCTGAGGAAGAAGTTGATTTCTTAGAGAGAGAACATATTAAAACCATGAGTTCAATTTGTGAGACATCATCTCCATCAATTGCTCATTGGAATATCTGCGAAGCTTGTAATCTTAAACAGAGAAGTTTCTGGATTTCTTGTAATGCGTCAATACTTGATAAGCTTAGGCCTGTTAAGACTGGGAAGCCAAGAGCTCATAAATTATTTGATGCTCTTTGTCTGTATAAGCTTTTAAACTAAAAAACTAATACTATTTTTCAAATGCTTTATTTTCAATCATCCTCACCATAATTTAATTAGCTTTGACTCTTTTAATAGGTTTTATTCTGTAAGAACCCTCAAGCTTAAAAGTCAGGCATGTAATATTTGTACATGGCATAAATATTAGAAGAACTATCGTAAAGTTGAAATAATTTTTTTCAGGTGTCCTATCAAAAGTTTTTAAACTTATTTAGAGAAAAGAATAAATTTAACGCCTTTCTTCTTTTAGCATTTATTTCTTTAGTCATAGTTCTGTCTTTAAGTAGAGGTTCCGTTGAATTAAGTAGTCATGAATTAATCAAAGCATTCTTTAGAGAAGGTGATTTAACTAATCAAATTATTTTTTGGGAACTCAGGCTCCCTAGATTAATTGCTTCTTTACTTGTTGGCTCGGCTTTAGGTATGTCTGGAGCTCTCCTACAAGGAATGCTAAGAAATGGGTTGGCAAGTCCTTACTTGCTCGGTATCTCTGCAGGCTCGGGGTTAGTAATTGTTCTGTTAATAAGCATGGGATTATGGCTCTCTTGGATCCCTATTGCTGCATGGATAGGAGCAATTATCACGACGTTAATTGTCTATCTTTTAGCAAAATCGGGGACTTCAATATCAGTTGAAAGATTGATTCTTGCAGGAGTTGCTCTAAGTAGCCTTTTTGGATCTATTCAGTCAATGCTTCTTCTGCAAACAGAAGATGGAAGAGTTCAAGCAGCTTTGACTTGGTTAATAGGTAGTCTTAATTCCAGAGGGTGGAC
>Ga0207993_1000686_pt1 | contig 13272 bp, 8 predicted proteins | sample ETN01SmetaG_2_FD_185791 | JGI IMG/M metagenome (GOLD analysis project Ga0207993, IMG submission 185791) | Marine microbial and viral communities from oxygen minimum zone, Eastern Pacific Ocean - ETNP2014F12-01SV265 (SPAdes) (version 2) | ecosystem: Environmental > Aquatic > Marine > Oceanic ...
ATCCGGATTCAGATACTGCAGTTGATCCACCAGACTGAGCTACCGTGAAACTAGCCGTATCATTGTCAGTTGTCGTAACTGACACGGTTTTATCTGCCAAAGAATCAAAGTCGTCATCAGAGATTTCATCGACCACCGCAATAGTGATTGTTGTGGTCTGGCTACCGTCAATAATGTTGTCATTTACACCGGTAACAGTGACAGTTTGAGCAGAGTTCCAGTTCGAAGAAGTAAATTCTAGAGTCGCTGAAGAGACCGTTACTTCACCGGTATCCCCCGAAGCTACCGAAAATACAACGTTGGAAGAGGGTTGTTCATCCAAAACCACCGTAAATGTGTCGGTTGATCCGGATTCAGATACTGAAGTAGATCCGCTGGATTCAGCGACGGTAAAACCTGGATCTGCAAGTGCAGTCCCAGAAAAAGGGCCAAGTAAGAAGAAAACAGATGCAAATATTAAGCCGAGATAACGGCGAATTCGGCTGTTTTTAGCCTTTTTACGTTGGTTCATTGGTTTTTTCATTAATCATTTGTTTTATAAATTGAAAAGATTCGGCATGCGAAATAACGCAATAGTGAGTCAAATTCAATTAAAAAAACGTTTATTTTTTGCTAGCAAAGTGAATTTCAATGAAAAAAGTATAAATTCAGTGATTTTCGCTTTTTATGTCTCGATATCCAGCAGAGCTAAATATTCGAGTGAAAAAAACTACTTTGAATTCATTTGAATCGAAACCGGTATTTATGACGGTTCCACTACAGAATAAGTTTCATCTTTGTAGTTTGATTAAACAACAAACATGTAATTAGCGAAAAAAATTCTGTACATCTTTTTTTCAAATATTTAAATTCTTAGTTTGATGATTTTGAGCGCTTCATATCTTGAATAGAAGTAAATTCATTTTTTTAACTTTTTAGTCGTCAAGAAATTTTTTAACTCACCTGGAAATCGCTGTTTTTGGCGATTAATTTTTCTGACACTACTTTTTTCAAATTTGTTTGATCGAGTTAGAAAATCCGTTAGCTCAAAAATCTTTTAATAAGTAGAGATAATTTTTGTAAATTAATCAAAAATAGTCTGGATCAGGAATTTGTTGTCCAAAAACCGCTAAAGTCGTTGTTATGGATGCAATTGATAGTCAAATTCTTCGTGCACTTCTAATTAATGGTCGAGCATCTGTCACGGAATTATCAGAAGCTGTAGGCAAAAGCCATTCAGCCACTCGACAACGGTTACACAAACTAAGCACGGATGGAACAATCGATAAGTTCACTATTGATATCAACCCAGAGGTCCTCGGATTAGCAGTAGATGCAGTAGTTGACATCAAGTCGCCTGGGAATTGGCCAATTGGAAAGTTCGATGAGGCACTTCTTAATTGTCCAGAAATAGTAGATGCAATATATCTAACTGGTGATTTTGACTATCAAATTCGTATTAATTGTAAATCTGCTGAAGATTTAAACACTATTTTGCATTCACTACGAACTGAGTTGGAGCTCGAAGAGATGAATGTACGCGTTGCGCTTGGAATAGTTCCTGGGTTTCCACGTCGTTTAGAGCCTGATTCTGAAGAAGTTGATCTATATCCTCCCTTTGTAGCTAATGAAGAAGAAGAAGTCGAAGAAGAAGAAGTCGAAGAAGAAGAAGTCGAAGAAGAAGAAGAAGAAGTCGAAGAAGAAGAAGAAGAAGTCGAAGAAGAAGAAGTCGAAGAAGAAGAGCCTGTTGTAGTTACAAGAGTCCAACGCCGTTTTGATATTCAACGAGCACAGTTTTAATTTCTCGTAATTCGAATTTTTTCTTAAATAACACGAGCAGAAAAGTGTCTTGTTGTTTGTGCCCCTAGGCTTCTCTTATGCCATTTCTTCCAACAGCCGCGCATTCAATCATGCTTCATGTTGAACTAGACAACGTCCCAAACACTCTTGGGCAGCTCGCGACTGCAATTGGCGCAGTACGCGGAAACATAGTCTCTATGGAAGGATTTGACGTTCGTGGAGAAAAACTAATCAATGATGTATGCGTTAATTGCACAGACGAAGAACATTCTTTAGAAGTAGTCGCCGCAGTTAACGCTCTCGAAGGTGTGAAATTGTTGTCGTGGTATGACCGAACCTTCGCGATTCATGAAGGCGGAAAAATCGGTATAGAAAGTCTTTGCTCCGTTAACGATCGACACGATCTATCTATGGCATACACCCCAGGTGTAGCACGAATATGTAACGCAATTTTTGAAGAACCAGATAAATCCCATGACCTGACAATAAGGAAAAATACTGTTGCAATTGTTTCCGATGGCACAGCAGTACTTGGGTTAGGCAATATAGGGCCATTAGCAGCAATGCCTGTAATGGAAGGAAAAGCGCTCTTATTTAAAGAGTTTGCTGGTGTAGATGCTTTTCCCGTGTGTTTAAACGTTAATGACCCTGAAGAAATTGTTGAAACTGTTATACGTTTAGCCCCAACATTTGGCGGCATTAATTTAGAAGACATTGCTGCTCCGGCAGCATTTGAAGTAGAGGATGCGTTAAAAGAAGCTTTAGACATCCCTGTTTTTCATGACGATCAACATGGAACAGCTGTAGTTACACTCGCGGCACTTTGGAATGCATGCAAGATAACGGAAAGAAATATTGAAGACTTGTCGGTGGTGATTGCTGGAATGGGCGCCGCTGGGGTAGCAGTGGGAAAAATTCTTTTGAATGCTGGTGTAGGTGAGATAGTGGGTGTTGATCGCACAGGATCAATTTATGACGGCCGCGATAATTTGAATTTTGCAAAAGAATGGTTTGCTCAGAATACGAATCCCGAAAGAAAAATGGGGACCCTACAAGATGTGCTGGTTGGAGCAGACGTATTTATAGGTGTTAGCGGCCCTGGTCTTGTAACCGCATCTGATTTAAGAACAATGAATGCAAATCCAATTGTGTTTGCTATGGCTAACCCAGATCCTGAGATTCGTCCAGAAGAAGCCGATGGTATTGCAACAGTTATGGCTACTGGAAGAAGCGATTATCCAAATCAGATAAATAATGTATTGGCATTTCCCGGGATCTTTCGTGGAGCGCTAGACGCACAAGCTATGGATATAACAGAAAATATGAAAATCGCTGCTGCTAGAGCAATAGCCGATTCAGTTTCAGAAAAAGAGTTAAGTCCAAAGTTTATAGTTCCATCTGTTTTCGATAAGTCAGTCCCTTATGCTGTTGCGGAAGCCGTGGCAGAAGCAGCACGCACTGACGGAGTGTGTCGGGCATAAAAATGGAAATAAAGAATGACAATGTTCTTGTCTCCTTTAACGAATCCTTAGCCACTGTTACTTTGAATCGTCCAGATCGCAAAAATGCAATTACCGGCCCCCTTAACGAAGAATTAGCAGCAGCGTTTGAGGAAATAAATCAGAGAGAAGAAGTCAAAGCAGTTCTCTTACATGGTGCCGATGGCTCATTTTGCTCCGGTCTTGATTTAAAGGAACATAAAGCAGAACCACCACCATCTTGGCTCGGGCAATCATTAGAACTCACGAAAAATGCTCATAAAGCCATCTTCCAATGTCCAGTACCAATTATTGGGGCACTTGAACGGTTTGCCATCAATGGCGGAGCCGCTTTGGCTTTAGCATGTGATCTTTTAGTCGTTGGAGAAAAGTCTTACTTACAGATCGGGGAAATAAAAATAGGCATGGCAGCACCGATGAATTTAGTTTGGCTTTTTGAAAATTTCTCTCCAGAAGTTGCTCGACAATTAGTTTTAACTGGGAGAAAGTTTTTTGGCCCAGAACTCCAAAAACTTGGAGTTGCTTTAGACGTAGTTCCAGACAATAAAGTTCTCGAACATTCCCGCGAACTAGCTCAAGAAATTAGTTCTTATCCTGCTAGTGGAATACATGCAATGAAAAGAATCTTAAGAGTTGGATCTACATGGGAAGAAAGAGCAGACAAGTTTTATTCTGCATCACAAGGAAGTATGAAACTTCCACCTTCTACCCAAGTTTAGTTTTTTCTCACTTCTGAAAAAGGAATGTCTATGTCAACCGCCGGCTCCCGTGGAAGACCTAAAACCCTTTCTCCAAGAGTATTTTTTTGAACCTCATCAGTTCCGCCTCCTAGAGAATGAGCAGGGGAGTCACAAATTCCATAAGCCCAACGATTGGTTTCACTTGAACCTAAAGGTTCCCCTTGCCAAGCTACACCTCCAGGAAAAGCCAATTTCGAAGCAACTTTTGAAGCAGCTCGCCCCTGTTTTGTCCTCCAGAGTTTTCCAATTGAGGGATGAATACCGCTCCGTAAATTAAGCCAAGTAATAATTTGACTTCCAGAAAACAAGTCGGCAAGGAGTTGTCTAACCAGAGGATCAGCATTCACCCCGGATTCTTGAGCCAAAGCAATCAGATCATTAACAGAAAGTGGCTGACGGCCTCCTCCAGCACCTAAAGATGAGCGTTCATGTGAAAGTAAAGCAACCGCCATTCTCCACCCATCTCCTTGGCCTCCAACAACCCAACTAGCGGGAATTTTTGCATTATCCATAAACACTTCGTTAAAGCTCGAGGTTCCAGTCATTTGCTTTAGAGGCCTAACTTCAACACCATCTTGATTCATGGGGAGAATCAGCATGGAAATTCCTTGGTGCTTAGGAACATCCCAATTTGTACGTGCAAGAAGAATCCCCAAATCTGCTGCAGCGGCGCCAGAAGTCCAGACTTTCTGACCTGAAACTACCCATTCATCACCATCAAGTTCTGCTCGAGTGGTTAACCCTGCAAGATCTGATCCTGCGCCTGGTTCGGAATAGAGTTGACACCACATTTCTTCACCACGTAATCCGGGCTTTAAGAAACGCTTCCGAATCTCTTCACTTCCATGATCCCGAATTGTTGGCAAACAGAAACCAATACCGACACCGAACGCATTCCCAATTGAAAAGGAATTTTGATTTCGTAACTCTTGACGAAATATGTCAATAAAACGCTGCTCAAGTCCTCGCCCGCCATCTTCTACTGGGTAGTTAAGAGCCCCCAAGTTTGAGTCGTAACATGCAGCTATAAAAGTGCGTTCTCTCTCAAAAGGGTCTTCTATTTCTTCAAGAAGTTGAGGGACACGTTGGAAGAAAGAAAGAACTTCTTCTTTAAATTCCGACTCTGATATCACGGTGGTACTTTATCTATAACTGTTTACTTGCATAAAACTGGGATTGCTTGAACCATGGCTCAAGATATAAAACGATTATTTAAAGACTCAACTGGAGAACCTTTACCTATTTCCTCTGGACCAAAAGATGCTCCAAATGTTGTTGTGGTCCTTTTAGATGATGTTGGATTTGGTTCTTTTGGGACTTTTGGCGGACCGGTTCCAACTCCTACATGCGATCTCATTGCTGAACAAGGACTTCGCTATAACCAATTCCATACCACTGCACTTTGTGCTCCCACCCGCGCTGCTTTGTTAACGGGCAGAAACCATCACACCGTACATATGGGTTGTATTACAGAAGCAGCGAGTTCTTTTCCAGGATATGACTCAGTAATCCCAGATGAAGCCGCCACCATTGCAGAGATATTACGAACAAATGGTTATGCAACTGGAATGTTTGGTAAAGGTCACATTACTCCTGTATGGGAACTAGGCCCGTCAGGCCCTTTTGACCACTGGCCAACCGGTTTAGGGTTTGAAAGATTTTATGGTTTCCCAGGAGCAGAAACTTCACAATTTGAGCCGGCTCTTTATGATCAAACAACACCAATTCAGCCTTATATAGGTCAAGATAATTATCACTTGACTGAAGACCTCGCTGAACAGGCAACCAAATGGATAAAACAAACAAAAGCCCACAGGCCAGATCGACCATTTCTTTGTTATTTCGCGCCAGGCGCTGTACACACTCCTTTACAAGTTCCAAGTGCACGTCTTGATGACTTCAAAGGAAAGTTTGACCAAGGATGGGATGTATTAAGAGAAGAAATTTATGAACGCCAACTCGCAATGGGGGTTATCCCAAAAGAAACGGTAAATACACCGAGACCTGAACAAATACCCAGTTGGGAAGAATATCCAGATAGGTATAAGCCAGTAGCTAGTCGCCTCATGGAAATTTTTGCTTCATTCCTTCATCACACAGATGAGCAAGTAGGGAAAATTGTTACAAGCCTTCAAGAAATAGGGGAGTGGGACAACACACTTTTTATTTATATAACTGGCGACAATGGCGCCTCAGCAGAAGGAACTATACATGGCGCTTGGTCCGCTCCTTCATTTCAAAATGGTGTTCACGAAGATCCAGAGTGGCTATTAGAACATATGGAAGATTTTGGAACGGCTGCCAGCGAATGTCATTACAACGTTGGCTGGGCTTGGGCACAAGACTCCCCATTTCAATGGATGAAACAAGTTGCATCTCATTTTGGCGGGACGAGAAACGGCATGGCTATTTCTTGGCCAAAACGCATTAAAGACCAAGGAGGACTCCGTAGCCAATTTCATCATGTTATTGATATAGCACCGACCATCCTTGAAGCAATCGGTATAGAAGCTCCCGAAGAAGTAGATGGGGTTTCTCAGATGCCCATTGAAGGAACTTCAATGGGATACACATTTGACTCGCCTCAGACTGAGAGTACACATAAAACTCAATACTTTGAAATACTCGGAAATCGCGGCATCTACCATGACGGGTTTATGGCGTCCTGCTTTCATGGTCGAGTCCCATGGGTGAGGATGGCAAGTGTTCCTTTTGATGGCCCGCAAGAAAAATGGGAACTTTATGATATCCGTACTGACTTCTCACAAAGTAATGACCTTTCAGAAGAACTTCCTGAGAAATTAACTGAGTTACAAAACCTATTTGATGAAGAGGCAAAACGTAACAATGTTTATCCTTTACGCGATCCAGGAAATCGCCTAACCGAAAACACAAGACCCCCTGACCCATTAAATGGAGTAAAAAAAGCGTTTTATACAACCGATCACGTCAGAATGCCAGAGTTCAGCGTTTTAAACATAAAAAATCACTCATTTCAAATAACAGCTGAACTAGAAATTGAAACCGAATCTCCGGAAGGTGTCATTGTTTGCCAGGGAGGTAATTTAAACGGATGGTCACTGTACTTAGATAAAGGTGAACCGATTTGGCATTACAACCTGTTTGGGCATGAACGCACAACTGTTTCATCGGGTGAAACTTTGAGGCAAGGTCAGAATAAAGTAACTGTTTTCTTTGACTATGACGGTGGATTCGGAAAAGGTGGAACTTTCTATCTCTTAGTGAATGGTCAACAAGTTGCACACGAACGAGTGGAAAAAACCGTCCCGGTTGTGTTTTCAATGAGCGGAGAAACTTTCGATGTTGGAGTTGATACAGGTGCTCCAGTTGGTTTATACCCCCATCTTTTTCCTTGTACAGCAAACATTCATGGTGTAACCATTGAACTGCTTGATGAATTAGATGAAAAAACTCGACAAGCAGTTATAAAAGGTGAATTTGAGGCAGGTCTTGCAGCCCAATAAGAGAGCCACAGCTCTCATTATTGCTGGAGGCCTTTTGTTTGCTTGTGGAGAGGCGAAGACTGACACGGCGCTGCCATTCGATTCCTCGGTGGCGCTCACCACCGTAGACACGACACCAGCTGAGCCAACACCGGTTGAACTGTCACCGGTCGACCTTGGTGAGATTCCAACGGTCTTTATCAAGTGTTACTTCAATGAGGATTCAATGGAAGTTGCTCAATCGGGTACTGGAGGTACTTGGCTCCAGTTCCGCGGTGACCGGACATTGTCTGGTCGGTCGGGGCTAGTTGGTACTACGACCTGTCCCGAGGTCCTCTGGTCTCATGACCTTGCCGCTCGGTCGTCATTACTTGAGGTGGAATTTGACTCGTCGGTTTCAAAATCCTTACCTCTTCCAGACACTGGGGAGTTGGGTGACCGCTTTGAACTTTTCAATAGGTATGTGGTGGGAGAGCGCTGGTTTGATCTCGATGGTGATGGGTGGAATCATGAAAGGTCCACTAATTATGGATATCACCGAGTCGGCGATCTGCTTCCTGACCTGCCCGGATACGAAATGATCAGTTGTGATACAGGGCAGTACCAAATCGGAGCCGGAGGTGACGATCCACTTCCTTGCTATCTCCTAAACCGTTCAAAGTACGCATGGGAGACCGTATGGATAAGCGAACCGTTCAGTGGGTTTACCGACAGCATGTCCGTAGCCGGTCAGCCTCTCATCGGTGACTTCGACGTCGATGGCGAACCTGAGGTTGCAGTCTTGCCGTGGTACGACATTCAGATTCTTGACCTCGCCACCGGCACTCTCGAAGCCTCTGGTAACTACAAAATCAACGTCGGGGGTGAAAGCCATGAGTACGACTCAGGTGATCCAACCACTGGCAGGGCATACGGGTTTTTTGGCGCATACGACCTAGGTAATGATGACCGTTCGGAGTTCGTGATTTTAGGTGATTTTGAAATGTTCGTCTCCGTGCTCGGGTGGAGAGACGATAAGCTCGTCGAACTCTGGGATCACCAGATCACCAAAGGAATTTACGAAAGTACCGTGATTCACGAGCCTGGTGCTTCACCGGTAGCAGACATAAATGGGGATGGCGCCCCCGATATTGTGACGTCGATTTTCAACGAGCATGGCGACGGGCAGTGGCATGTCGTTGGCTTTGATGGGTTGACTGGAACAACCATCGTCGATCTCGTCAATCGGCATCTAGCTGCACTCGGCGATCTAGATGGCGACGGCATAGCAGAATTGTTTGTGACCGTGACCGAAGGTTCAGCGGTTCCTGATCATGGGCCCGTGGAAATTCTCGATGCAACCCAAGCCTTGCCGCGGTTAGTGTGGTCATCTAACAGTTCCGGCTTTGAGCGTCTCGATATTCCTGAGTTTCCTCTTCACGCCAACAGTCGTACCATATGGCAACGAAAGTCAATTTTTCTCCACCAAGACCCTCAATCAAATGGATTGATGTTCGCGACAAGGTCCTACGAGCAAGAAACCGATAACGTGACAATCCACTTCAATCGGGCTACTGGTGGCATTGTTTCAGAGATTGGTTCCATAACTGGGCCGCTACTGGAACTCAGAGGTATTGATCAGAGCGCAGAGACCCTTCGTCTCCTTGTTGGGGCGTCCAATTCTCGGCCCGGGACCTCGGTCACTACAGACGGGTTGGAAGCGACGATCACCTACAGCGGCCGTACTCGTGACAAAGGCGGACATCCATCTTCCAAAGAATCGTTACTGACAGGTAGTGTGGTCGGCGATCTTGATGGCAGTGGACCATTCGTAGTGACCCAAGGAGTTAACGAAACAATCCAAGCCCTCAAGGTTGATACTGAGTCAGGGCTAGCCAATATCGCCTGGACAACTTCCGGCTGGGGTATGGGCTCCGACATACCAACCATCACTTCGAATAGCAATGGATTCGCTTCTGTTGCGCTCGCTGACATTTACGGAACTGGCGAACATGCTGTACTTGTAGCTGATAAGAGACCTAATGGCTTCGCTGTCCTGAGAGCACTGGACGGCAACGGGGAGTCGATTTGGGAAACAGAGTTTGATGTTCCAGGAGATCTACCTATTTTTGGTACTAGTGGAATCACCCACTGGACTGCTGGACACTTCCGAGATCTCGATCGTGAGGACGTTCTTGTCGCTGTTCGCAAGACGAAGACGCACTCTGAACAACTTCACCTCTTAGATGGGCGTACCGGCGACGTCCTTTGGATCCGAGAAAGTGGTGGTTTGTACTCATGTGACGTTCCTTATGAAACAGGTGCGAGTGGTTCCCACATGGCGATCTTCGACTGGGATGGCGACGGGCTCGACGATATTCTCAACACCTACTCAGGAGTGTTTTCGGTGTACGACGGCTCGGACGCCTCAATGCTCTTAAACCGATGGACAACCGAATGTTGGATAGGTCGGGGATCTGACTTGTCTGGGATATTCGATCAGGGCTTTAAAAAACACCCTCTCCCTGTCGCCGCCGATTTCCTCGGGAACGGAACCGAACAGATCCTCCTCGCCGGCATTGACAGCACGATTGCCGTGCTTGAGACTAGCGGCGATCCAATCTGGCATAGCGAGATGTTTTCTGGAAGCCCGAAGCGCACGATGCAGGGCATCGGTGACATCGACGGTGACGGTGACCTTGACTTGGTCAGCGTCGGTCACTGCAATGAAGGAGACAGCGAAATCCAGGTTTTTGAGGCTTCCAGTGGCGATCTTCGATGGACTTTAGATCTCAATCCAGTGTGCAGTTCATGGCCGGTACCGACTCATGTCGTAACCGTGGACCTAGATGGAGATGGTCGAGACGAAGCTCTATTCACCTATGGCAACGTTCTCTACGCGATAGGAGAGGGCGAAGATGGAAGTGGTCACCTTGCATGGTATGCCACCTTCAGACCTAATTCATGGGAAGCTATACTCGGTGATCTTGCAATCGGCGATGTTGATGGGACTGGACGACCACAGATTTTAGTAAATACTGAATCCGGTCACCTCTATGGGATCGGATGAAGAACTCAGAAAGAGCTGTCGCTTAATTCTCTTTTGCTAATTGTTCTTAGAGGCGGTCGCCTATTTTCCAGCCTGCTATTGCTCCCGCTGGAATAAGTACCGCAAATGCCCACCATTCTCCTACAAGCCCACCAGAAATGATTCCACCTGAGATTGCGAAGATTATTCCAAAGAATAATCATTTGATATTTATGATAAATCCTCTACTGTCCGAACTAACGTCCTAGGCTGGCATGTTTATTTGTTTTGCCTCAAGGAATTCTTCCATACCAAATCGGCCTAACTCTCGCCCGTTACCAGATTTCTTATAACCGCCAAATGGGGCGTTGGTATTCAAGATAGAGCCGTTGACATCTACCTCTCCGGTCTGCATGCGCTTAGCGACTTCAAGAGCACGGTTGTTATCGGAACTCCAAACACCGCCTGAGAGTCCATAATCAGAATCGTTGGCAATACGTATCGCATCTTCGTCATCTTCATAACCGATGATTGATAGCACTGGCCCAAAGATTTCCTCTTGAGCGATAGTCATTGAATTATCAACATTAGCGAACACCGTTGGTTGTACGTGATAGCCAACTTCACGGCCTTCAGGTTTTCCAGTACCCCCTGTAACTAATGTTGCACCTTCATCAATGCCCTTCTGGATATATGACTGGACTCGATCCCACTGAGCCTGAGAGACAAGTGGTCCAAGTCGTCCACCTGCCGCTGCCGCTGCTTCTCCAGCTAAAGCTGCAGCTTCGTCCATACGAGATGATGGAACAAGAAGGCGAGTCAAAGCACTACATGTTTGACCAGAGTTCAGGAAACAAGCGTTAATCGCACCTGGAATAGCAGAAGCAAAATCTGCATCGTCAAGAATAATGTTTGCTGATTTACCTCCGAGTTCCTGGTGAACACGTGTAACGTTCGGTGCTGCTACTTCTGCAACGCGAGTCCCTGCACGGGTAGACCCGGTGAATGAAATCATGTCGATACCAGGATGAGCAGCAATAGCTTCACCTACTATTGGGCCAACACCCGACACAAGATTAAAGACCCCTGGAGGAAAACCGAGGTCATCAATAATTTCTGCTAATAAGAAAGCATTTAGAGGAGCGACCTCACTTGGCTTTAGAACTACCGTGCAACCTACTGCTAATGCCGGAGCCACTTTTGCCATGATTTGATGTAGCGGATAGTTCCAAGGCGTTATACAGCCAACGACCCCCATCGGTTCACGGGTAACCAAAGTGTTTCCCATTTGTTCTTCGAACGCAAAAGAGCGAGCAGTTTCTAACACACTGGCTGTAGTTCCAGCAGGTAAACCAGCTTGGATTATGTTTGCTAAAGGCTGCGGCATACCCATTTCAGTGGAAATAAGTTCCCCAACTTCCTCGCTACGTGCTGCTAATTGACCTGCTAAACCTTCAATAAAGGACAAGCGATCTTCCAAACTAAGAGCTGACCACGCCGGGAAAGCTGCACGAGCAGACTCGACCGCTGCGTCAACGTCAGAGGCAACTCCGTCAGGGATAGAGCCAACAACTTCTTCTGTTGAAGGATTCATTACTTCAATTGAGCCGTCTCCACCTGAGGAAACCCACTCTCCATTGATATAGATATTTTCATGATTTTTCATTGATTAACCTCACTGTCGTACCACGATGATACTGCTCTATTTCTTCTAAATACACACAGTAGCGAAAGATCACTGAAGCATAAAATCTCGGAAAATGTCGAAACTGTCGTCCGAGATCTTTAGCCCTTCCCTACGAAACATCTCCCATGAGTCCCAGCCGGATTCAATAGCAGAAAAAACCGACTTTATATATGACGGCTTACTCATCACCAATGAGAGAAAAGGCTCAAGGTGACGATTATCAATTTCTGATTCTTTAAATCCCATTTCTTTAGCAAGCCGTTGCTTGTAAGACATTATGTGCAACTCGATTTGGTCTTTACGGACTTCGTTACTAAGCAAAAAATCATCAATTACTTTTTCTTCTTCAACTCCAAGAAGTCGCAGAAGAATAGCCGCCACAAATCCCGTTCTGTCTTTGCCCGCAGAGCAGTTGAATAACAAAGGATAGTTTTTGGGCTGTGTTGCTACATGAAATACCGGTTGGTACAGATGTAAACGCTTCGTAATAATTCCCTCAAAATATCCATCAATAAGATTCGATGCCTGTTCAGCCATATCCGGCTTATCTAGAGATCCCGCAACCACTGCAAATTCATTATCAGAAGAAGACACAGAAATTTCATGAGTTAGACAACCTTCAAAATATGGATGAGGCCTTTCTTCAATTTCTTTTGGTCTCCGCAAGTCAATAATCGTACGAAGGTTTAAATCTGAAAGAATTGTTTTTTCTGAACTTGCGAGCTCACATAAATGTCCTGATCGAAAGATTTGGCCTAATTGAATTGTTTTACCTTCATGGTTTTCAATTCCACCAATGTCGCGAAAGTTTGCTTTTGGAATGAGCACTCGATTGTTGTTTCTCATAATCACTCATTAACCATTGCAACTAAAAAGAGATATCACCAGTTGCTCTTACATTGTCGTATTTGGTGGTCGGGACCGGCGTCGATCCGGTGACCTTCCGCTTTTCAGGCGGACGCTCTGCCAACTGAGCTACCCGACCCCAATGCCTATACAAAGATAAACAATGGTTTGCGGTCCTGACGAGATTTGAACTCGCGACCTCCGCCTTGACAGGGCGGCGTGCACTCCAGGCTGCACCACAGGACCAGAA
>Ga0207993_1000688_pt1 | contig 13249 bp, 11 predicted proteins | sample ETN01SmetaG_2_FD_185791 | JGI IMG/M metagenome (GOLD analysis project Ga0207993, IMG submission 185791) | Marine microbial and viral communities from oxygen minimum zone, Eastern Pacific Ocean - ETNP2014F12-01SV265 (SPAdes) (version 2) | ecosystem: Environmental > Aquatic > Marine > Oceanic ...
GGCTCTACCAGGCTGAGCTACGGCCACCATGGCCCGAATAACGGGCGACACCTTATGATAAAGCCTTTCTTGACTTAACGTGACAACAATAGCGAGATAATCTTAAAAAAGATTAACTAGCACTGTCGGCTGTATGGGGGGAAATTGAATATTTATCCGATCACAGGATATGTTGGCGCAGAGATCGCCAACATCAATATTGCCAACGTAACTCCGGAAGAGATACTCGCAATCAAAAAAGCGTGGCTTGAGTACAAAGTGCTCGTATTCAGAGACCAAGACATTACAAGAGAACAACATATCGCATTCGGGAAAAACTTTGGAGAACTTGAAGTACACCCCTTTGCTCCTCACCCTGAGAAATACCCAGAGATAGTGAAAATTATCTCTAATGACAAAGTGCAATACGCTGCATCAAATTGGCATTCAGACGTGACTTGGCGACAGGAACCATCAATGGGGTCAATCTTGCGAGGACGAGTCATCCCCGAGGTTGGTGGAGATACCTCATTTGCCAATACTGCAGAGGCTTACAACCGTCTAGACCCACAGGTAAAAGATCAGGTCGCTTCACTATACGCAATCCACGATTTTTCCAAGACGTTTGGGCGCAATATGTCAGATGAAGAAAGAAAATCAAAACAAGAGAAATATCCACCGGCTCGGCATCCGGTCATTCGAACACACCCTGAAACAGGAGAGAAAGGAATTTACACAAATCAGCCATTCGTTTCGCACATAGAAGGAATAAGCGAAGAGGAAAGTCGGCGCCTCCTTAATTGCCTACAGCAAGCCATACTTAATCCATCAATACAGTGCAGGATCAAATGGGCGGTCAACACTATTGTCATGTGGGACAACAGGATTGTGCAACATCAGGCCTCAAATGATTTCTACCCTCAGAATAGACATGTTGAACGCGTGACCATAATCGGCACTAAACCAATCTGACCCGCATGAAGGTATCAAAGCTAAATAATTTCTTCGGAGCAGAACTACAAGGAATTGATCTAAGCAATCTTAAAAGCAAAACAGTAGATGACTTGAAGAGCCTATGGGTTGAACACAAAGTGCTTGTGATACGCAACCAATCATTAACTACCGAAGAGCATGTCAACTTCGCGAAAAACTTTGGAGATCTAGAAGTCCATCCATTTGCTAGAAAACACCCGAACTACCAGGAGATACTAGTTCTTGAGTCAGGAGGCAACACAGGGAAAACGCATTATTCAGCAAACGATTGGCATTCGGATGTTACCTATCGCGAAAAACCACCCATGGGGTCAATCCTCAGAGGAGTAGTGGTGCCAAAAGTAGGAGGAGATACCTGTTTCGCCGATGCTATTGCAGCATATAACCGGCTTGAGGCAGAAATGAAAGCCGCTGTATCTGAGTTAACTGCCACCCATGACTGGTTTAAGAAAAACCATCACGTACTGGATAAAAGAGATATTGAATCAACTAGAAAGGCATACCCATTGGTAAAGCACCCAGTGATCCGAACACATCCTGAGAGCGGAGAGAAGGCAGTATTTACCAATAATTTCTTCACATCTCATATTGATGGAGTAAGCGAAGATGAAAGTAACAGACTTTTGCGACGACTAGAAAAAGCCATAAGAGATCCAAGTATTCAAATCCGTGTTAGATGGGATGACGCCACCATAGTCATGTGGGATAACCGTTCTGTACAGCACACTGGAACTGATGATTTTCTTCCATCTCACAGAAGAATGGAGAGAGCAACAATTCTGGGCGATCGTCCATTTTGATAGCAACTTCTGACTTTTAACCTCTAGTCTTATAGAAGGCCTCCGTAGCTCAGCTGGATAGAGCAACGGACTTCTAATCCGTAGGTCGCAGGTTCGACTCCTGCCGGGGGCGCAGCAAACTCGGTAGTCATCGCTAAGGCAACGATGATTTCATCCTCTGACGTCGTTCTGTGAGAAGAAATTCCGTGTAACCATTGGCTTGGTTTCTTCCTTCAAATATCAGGGCTAATGCAGCCTGATAAGAAATGCTGTTAACTAAGTCTCCAGACATCGGATGGTACTCTTTGTCGCCACTATTTTGATCATCGACGAGTTTCGCCATTTCTTCCATAACTCGGTGGATTTGCTCCTCAGTTACAATTCCATGATGAAGCCAATTTGCGATGTGCTGGCTTGAAATGCGAAGTGTCGCACGATCTTCCATTAATTGGACATTATTAATGTCTGGGACTTTGGAACAGCCCACACCCTGACCTACCCATCTAGATACGTAGCCCAAAATTCCCTGTGCGTTATTGCGCAATTCGGAATCTATTTCTTGTGGGCTTAACTCTCGACCAGTTTCCAGGGTAGGAATCTTAAGCATGAGTTCTCGTCTTGTTAACTCTCGGTCCGTAAGCGAGGCTTGGACATCGCCTACATTAACATCGAGGTAATGTAAAGCATGCAGCGTTGCTGCTGTGGGCGAAGGAACCCATGCACAACTCGCACCTGAAAGGGGATGAGAGACTTTTTCTTTTAGCATGTCAGCCATATCATCAGGACGCGCCCACATTCCTTTACCGATTTGCCCATGCCCAAGTAAGCCGGCTTCTAAGCCCTCATCAACATTGATGTCTTCGTACGCTGTGAGCCACTGTTGCGATTTCATTTCAGTCTTTGGTATAACTGGGCCTGCTTCCATACTGGTATGGATTTCATCTCCGGTTCGGTCTAAGAAGCCAGTGTTGATAAAGACCACTCGTTCAGAGGCTGCTTCGATGCACGCGAGTAAGTTAAGTGACGTGCGGCGCTCTTCATCCATGATTCCTATTTTCACTGTATTGGGCGACAGACCGAGCATTGATTCTATGGCGGAGAACATTTGATTAGCCATAGCTACTTCTTGTGAGCCATGCATTTTGGGTTTCACAATATAAATCGATCCGCTTGGACTATTGGTGGTCTCCCCATTGTTTAAAAGATCGTGCATTCCACACATTGTTGTCACTACAGCGTCAATTAATGTTTCAGGTATTGGTTCGCCTTGGACAGTAACCATCTCAGTGGAGATATGCATTCCCACATTCCGGACGAGTAGGAGTGATCGTCTTCTAATATTTCCTTGGTTTCCACTGGCTAATGTAATTGCGGTGTCGGGAGTTAATTTCCGAGTAACCGTTTCAGTTCCTTTTGCGAAACTTGTTTCGAGAGTGCCTTTCATTAGGCCTAGCCAATTGCTGTACGCCAAGACTTTATCATCGGCGTCAACGGTGGCGACTGAGTCTTCACAGTCCATAATTGTGCTTACAGCTGACTCGACCATCACATCAGCTATGTTCGCTGGGTCCGCAGAACCAATTTCATGTTCCGGATCAATTACGATTTCAATTTGTAGATTGTTCTTCGCGAGAAAAATTGAACTCGGGTTATCTGCATCACCGACATGCCCAACAAATTGACTCGGATTAGCTAATCGTTGGTTCCCCTCAGGAGTATCTACCGATAATTCGCCTGTAACTATTGAGTATTTAATTGACTCCGTGTGACTTACTGAGGTCAACGGAAAGTGTTCATCAAGAAGGCCTTTCGAGTATGCAATTACCTTTTCCCCTCTTCGTGGGTTATAAGGTCCGTCTCTCGTAGCTCCATCGTCTTCGGAGATGACATCGGTTCCATAAAGCGCATCATAAAGGCTTCCCCAGCGAGCATTTGCAGCATTTAACGCATATCGAGCGTTATCAATGGGTACCACGAGTTGTGGTGCAGCAATATTAGCGATCTCAGGGTCGACATTAGAAGTGTTAACTGAAACAGAGTCAGGCCTTGGAAGGATGTAGCCGATATCGACTAAAAAGGATTCATACTCTTCTTGGTCATGAGGGCGTCCTTTGTGATCGATATGCCATTGATCAATTTGCGATTGAATGTCATCTCGTGTTTTTAGAAACTGATTAGCTAATAACGAATACTCTTTGAGAAATTGTTCAAAATTACTCCAAAATTTATTTGGGTCTAAATCAAGACCTTCAAGTACGTCGTTTTCAATAAAGGAGGCTAAAGCAGAATCTACGGTTAGTGACTCTTTGCTTATTTTTGATGAGCTCATATATCCCTCGTTTTCTAATCAAGTCTTACGTTAGCGCTTGATGGGATATGTGTCAGAACTGTTCTTCTTCAGTGCTGCCTTTTAGTGCCAGCGTGCTTGCTGTTCCGCCAGATATCACTGTGGCTACTTGATCAAAGTAGCCTGCTCCAACTTCGCGTTGATGTCGTGTTGCACTGTAGCCATCATCTTCCATTGCGAACTCTCGTTGCTGTAGCTCTACATAAGCGGACATATCTCTGTCTGTATATGCCTTTGATAGCTCGAACATTGAAGCGTTCAGTGCATGCCATCCAGCTAGCGTTATGAATTGGAATCTGTACCCCATGGCACCGAGTTCTCTTTGGAATTTCGCTATTGTGTCATCGTCAAGGGCTGCTTTCCAATTAAATGAAGGGGAGCAGTTGTAAGCCAGCATCTTGTCTGGGAATTCTGCCTGCATAGCTTCAGCGAAACGTTTTGCTTCGGCTAGATCTGGTGTGCTGGTCTCGCACCAAACAAGGTCAGCGTATGGGGCGTAAGCTAATCCACGCGAAATGGCTGCGTCCATGCCATTTTCCACGTGAAAGAATCCTTCAGCTGAACGTTCACCGGAGCAAAATTGTTGATCTCGTTCATCAATGTCGCTGGTTAAAAGTGTCGCTGCGAGTGAGTCGGTTCTAGCAACTACTATTGAAGGAACATTCATTACGTCTGCAGCTAATCGTGCAGCTGTTAGCGTGCGAATATGTTGTTGGGTCGGGACAAGCACTTTTCCGCCCATATGTCCACACTTCTTTTCGCTTGCTAGCTGGTCTTCCCAGTGCACACCAGCTGCGCCGGCTTCGATCATTGATTTCATGAGTTCGAAAGCATTGAGTGGGCCTCCAAAACCTGCTTCTGCATCTGCAACAATTGGGACAAGCCATTCACGGTCCCGGTTGCCTTCACTCCATTCGATTTGGTCAGCTCTTCGTAAAGCATTGTTTATTCTTCGAACTACTGTAGGAACTGAATTCGCTGGGTAGAGACTTTGATCCGGATAGACCTGTTCGGCTAGGTTCGCATCGCCAGCTACTTGCCATCCGGAAAGGTATATAGCTTCAAGTCCGCCTTTTACCATTTGGACTGCTTGGCCGCCTGTGAGTGCGCCCATGGCGTGTGTGTAGGAGTTGCTGTTCAGCTTTTCCCATAGTTTCTCTGCTCCCTGGCGGGCGAGGCTGTATTCGACTTCAACAGAACCCCGGAGACTTATAACTTCTTCGGCGGAATAGTCTCTGACGACTCCGTTCCATCGGGGATTTTCTTGCCAGTCTTTATTTAATTCTTCAACTTGTTGTTCATAGGATTTTGACATCTGATTGTCTCCTGTATAGAGGGGGGATAATCTGCATTTATACGATGCGTCAGCACGATAATAAAATCAACCTATTTATTGCTTAAATATTACACTTTTTTACGATAATCATAAAAAGTACTAAAATTATCACGTCATGGTATGCTAATTATTCACTTGGAGGTTGGCTACGTGGACTCATTAATCTTTGGTCAAAGATTAAAGTATTTTCGGAAAAGGAACAACTACACCCTCGTTCAGCTTGGTGAAACTGTTCGGAAACCTGCTCCGTATCTTTCTCAGCTTGAAAACGGTCTAGCTGAACCTCGGGTCAGTTTCGTGCGAGAGTTAGCTGCTGCGCTAGATTGTACTCCTGCGGATTTGTTAGATCCCGAACCACCGAGTCGAAGAGCAGAATTAGAAATAACTATGCGACTTCTTCAGGATCAGCCGCAGAATAAGCAGAGAAAATTGCCATATATAAAGCCATCAACAAAAATGCCCGATGAAGTCTTAGAGCATATTATTGGTTTATATACGGCCTTGGAGGAAGACACTACATTCAGTATTTCGAATCAAAATACCCCCAAAAACATTGCCCGTAATTCAAATAGAGATCTTCGCAGTGAAATGCGCGAGATGAATAACTATTTCCCCGAGATCGAGACTGTGGCGTCCGATATTTTGAAAGCAGTTGATTACCCAGGATCTGGTCCAGTATCGGAAAGAATCCTCATGGATGTATGCGATTATTTTGGCTTCTCAGTGAAACGGGCAGAGAACATCCCGCATTCAACAAGATCAATAACTGACCAGAGAGAAAAGATTATATACATCCCTCAACGAAACGATCTTTCAACTCGGGCATCCCGTTCAGTGGTTCTCCAAACTCTTGGGCATTATGCATTGCAGCACGAAGTTGCTGATGAAATTGGCACATACCTTCGTCAAAGAGTGGAATCTAACTATTTTGCTGCCGCAATTCTCGCACCTGAAAAACCTGCAGTTAATTTTTTAAGAAACGCTCAAAAGTCAATGGATATATCAGTTGAAGATCTTCAAGAAATATTCTATATCTCTTACGAGATGGCAGGGCACCGTCTCACCAACCTAGCAACCCAACATCTAGATATCACATTGCATTTCCTTAGATCTGATGATGAGGGTGTTGTATGGAAAGCTTACGAAAATGATGGAGTTCCACTTCCGCAGGGAATAGATGGAACAATAGAGGGGGAGCACTTATGTCGGCATTGGGGAACTCGGCAGGCATTCCATATACAAGATGCATTGTCGTTACATTACCAGTATACCGACACCCCATCAGGTGAATACTGGTGCGTCACACATGTGGAAGCTGATAGAGTTCCTCACCATGCGGTGACAGTTGGGACAACTACTGATCAAGCAAAGTGGTTTAGGGGGAGCGACACAAAACGATTCTCATCATCTCGTTGCCCAGAAAAAGATTGTTGTAATACCCCGCGGGCCAGTGTCAGACAGCATTGGCAAGGTGTCGCTTGGCCCTCGGCACGAGATAGAAGTAATGTGACCTCCGGTTTGCCTTTGCCAGCAAGAAGCTTTTCGCGCTTTCCCGGTGTAGACATGGTAGAAGTATTTGAGTTTCTGGAACGACAGGAAAGTCAGTAATAGGTAGAACTTTTCCGTCTGTATGTGATGTAAAGAGTGACAAGGAGCTCTTTGTCCTGACGGTGTCAACTCTCCGCCATCAGTTCAAAGAACTATGTTAACGCAGTCATTTCCTTTCAGTGGAGAATCTGTGGTTGGAGGTGCACTGAGTTAGCTGCTTCTCTTTAAATAAGAATGAAGGCGGCGTTCAATGTCTAGACAGGCATCACTGAAGTCGCTTTCTCCGCTTAAAATCATGTCCGCATTAGTTTTTGACGGTTCAACAAATTCGTTATGCATAGGCTGAACAGTTTTGGAAAACTGGGCTTTCGCCTGCTCGGCTGATCTTCCTCTTTCCGCAACATCTCGAACAATACGCCGCTCAAGACGAACATCTTCGGGGGCAGAAACAAAAATAGCGATATCCAAAAGCTCACATATTTCGGGGAAAACAAGTAGAAGAATCCCATCAATTAAAACTATCTCAGTCGGAAAAACTTGATCAGTTCTATTACTTCGCGTATGAGAAGCAAAATCATAAATAGGAGAAGAGATATGATTGCCTTGGCGTAAATTGCGAAGATTATCTATGAATAAATCAACATCTAACGAATCAGGGTGATCATAGTTAACTAGAGCTCTTTGCTCTAAAGAAAGATGTCCCTGGTCACAGTAATAGCTATCAAATGCCAAAGTTGAAACGTTGAAACTTAAATGGTTGGTTAGATAACTGACGAGAGTAGTTTTCCCTGAACAACTACCGCCAGCTATTCCCAAGAACACTGATGACATTTGGAACTCTTTCGTGATGCCCACAATATTAGACCTGAGCGGGTGAGGAGAATCGAACTCCCATCATCAGCTTGGAAGGCTGAGGTTCTAGCCGTTGAACTACACCCGCAGGCTTACGATGCTATCGGGTTTTAATGATTTTTGACAGAAAGAAGATTCAGAAATCATTCTGTACTTGGATGAGAGCATTGAACAAGCGGATACACTTTCCGTCTGTGAATAGTTCCGTAAAAAATCTAGAAGATAACAAAGTAATAGTTAGCATTGAAGTCCCAGAAGACGACATTGAAGTAGCGATAGATGAAGCCTTCAAAAAAATATCGAAAGAAGTTAAACTTCCAGGCTTCCGCCAAGGGAAAGCACCAAGAAAAGTGCTCGAAGCCAAATTCGGAAAAGAATACGCTCGAAGCGAGGCCCTCAACGACATCGTTGGCGAAGTCTATTTCCAAGCTATCAATGAACATGAACTAGATGTCATAGCGCAACCTCAACTTGAACTCATTGCAGGTCAAGAATCAGGAGCTGCGACTTTTGAAGCGACCGTAGAAGTAAGGCCAACAATAGAGATACAAGGATATAAAAACTTAGAGATAGAAGTACCTAGCCCGCATGTAACTCAAGAAGAAATAGACGAAAGCGTAAATAGATTACTAGAGCAAGCATCCGAGCGAAACGAAGTTAACAGGCCTGCTACTACTGGCGATTTCATAACCATGGACTTATCAGGAGCTATTAACGGCGAGCCTGAAGAGAGTCTGACAGCCGAAGGATTTGTTTTTGAAATTGGATCTTCCTTTATCATCGAAGAAATTAATGCCTCATTAGAAGGTGCTGAGATTGGTCAAGAAATTGAATTTGGTGGACCGCACCCCTCTGAGGAGGATACTGAGTTAGGTTTCGTGGCGAAAATTCTGAGCATTGAAGAAAAGATTCTTCCAGAGCTAACCGATGAATTAGCTGCCGAGTTGTCTGAATTTGAAACAGTCGACCTGCTGGTTGCTGATACCAAAGAGCGCATGGAAGAAATGAAACGAAATCAATTGCCTGGACAGGCAACTTCCAAAATGCTTGAAGCAATATCTGAGTTGGTAACCGAAGAAGTGCCGGAGCCGCTAATACAAGAACAAATCCAGCAGCAAGTTCAAGATATGGCAATGCGGATGGCTCAGCAGGGGATGCAGTTTGAACAATTTCTTCAAGCGACAAACCAATCCATGGAAGATATCGTTTCGAACCTAAGGGAGCCATCAGAACAAGCGGTGAGAACGGATCTAGCATTACGAGCGGTAGCAGTAGCCGAAGCAATTGAAGTCACTGAAAGCGACGTAGAGAACGAAATCGAAAATGTTGCTAAACAATACGCATTGCAAGCCGCAATACAAGCTGAAGAAATCGATTATTCCCTAGAAATGACATCGGAGGAGATAGATGCGCAACTGTCACCTCGTATTCAAACCGAAAAGGAAAATTTGACCAACTCTTTACAAGAGAATGGTCAAATACGAATTCTAAAAGCAGACCTTCTAAAGCAGAAAGCCCTGAAACTAGTCGAGGACTCAGTTAAAATAAAGGACGAAGACGGAAACGAAATTGACAAAAAAGAAATCTTCGTTGAAAACACAGAAAATACATCCGAATTGAGTCAAAATGGAAGTAACCCCGATAACCCCGACCCCAAGGAAGAAGAATTAAGTGAGTCAGATGATTGATGGACCAACTAACTACCTAGTTCCGACTGTTGTTGAACAAACTAACAGAGGAGAGAGAGGGTACGACCTCTATTCAAAACTCCTAAAAGAGAACATTATTTTTATTGGAACGCCAATAGACGATGGAATAGCCAATCTAGTTTGTGCTCAGCTACTTCACCTCGAGTCAGAGAATCCGGATAAAGATATAAGTCTTTACATCAATTCCCCCGGAGGTAATATCAACTCCGTTTTTGCCATCTATGACACTATGTCCTACATCAAACCTCAAGTCGCAACAATATGCTACGGGCAAGCTGTAGCTGCTGCAGCTGTACTCCTAGCAGCTGGAACTCCAGGGAAAAGGCTAGCGTTGCCACATTCACGAATCCTCATACACCAGCCATATGCAGGTGCTCAAGGTCAAGTCTCTGATTTGGAGATTGCATCAAGAGAAATTCAGAGACTCAAGAACCAATTAGAAGAAGTACTTGCAACACACACAGGGCAAACAGTGGAGCAAATCCGCCTTGACACTGACCGAGATAACATTATGGACGCGTACGAGGCCAAAGAATATGGAATAATTGACGAAGTAATTAATTCACGCCCAAATGTTGATAACGCAGGCCCAATATCTGCCGTCTAACAAACGAAGGGGGGAAATAAAATGGCGAAATTCGGTGAAACCTCAGAGTTACTAAAGTGTTCATTTTGTGGGAAATCTCAAAAACAAGTTAAGAAATTAATAGCTGGCCCTGGTGTCTATATCTGCGATGAATGCATTGATCTCTGTAATGAGATAATCGATGAGGAGCTTTCCCAACCATCTGAATTAGGATTTGATGAGCTTCCGAAACCTGAGGAAATAAATGCCTTTCTCGACGATTACATAATTGGACAAGAACAAGCAAAGAGAATTCTCTCAGTAGCTGTTTACAATCATTACAAACGTGTTCAGGTCGGTGAGAAAAATGATGACGAGGTTGAACTTTCTAAAAGTAATATCTTGCTTATAGGCCCCACTGGATGCGGTAAGACCTTAATGGCTGAAACACTCGCAAGAATGCTCAATGTCCCATTCGCAATCGCAGACGCTACAGCGCTCACAGAAGCAGGCTACGTCGGTGAAGATGTTGAAAACATACTCCTTAAATTGATCCAAGCAGCTGACTTAGACGTAAAGAAAGCTGAAATGGGAATCATCTACATTGACGAAATAGATAAAGTCTCCAGAAAAAGCGAAAACCCTTCAATAACAAGAGACGTTTCAGGCGAAGGTGTTCAGCAGGCGCTCCTAAAGATTCTTGAAGGAACTTCAGCTTCAGTTCCCCCACAGGGTGGAAGGAAACATCCTCATCAGGAGTTCTTGCAAATTGATACCAAGAATATACTCTTCATTTGCGGTGGAGCATTTGCAGGACTTGATGAGATCATTGAAAACCGCATAGGAAGTAGTGGAGTAGGTTTTGGTGCCGACATTCGAAATGCCAATGATAAAGATCTCACTGAACTCTACGCTCAGGTTCAACCCGAGGATCTAGTAAAATATGGACTCATTCCTGAATTCATAGGTCGACTGCCGGTTGTCGGAGCAGTTGGAAACTTGGAAAGTGATGCATTAGTCAGAATTCTCAACGAACCAAAAAATGCCTTAATCAAGCAATACAAGAAAATATTTGGTTTCGAAGATGTCAATCTCGAAATTACCGACGGAGCTTTAGAGGCAATAGCTACCCTCGCCCTTGAGCGCCGGATAGGGGCTCGAGGCCTTAGGTCTATTCTTGAAGAGGTTCTCCTTGAAGTAATGTACGAGATCCCAGGCAGAGACGACGTTATTTCCTGTGTGATTAATGAGGACGTAGTTTCAAAGACTGAGCCACCGAAATTAATCTTACGAGGTGAGAGCGGTCTAGCCGCTTCATAATTCGTGCCAAGTGATAATGAATTACGAGGAGTCCTTACAGTTCCTTAGTGGCCACATCAATCGATCCCTAACCAAGGAAAAGATCGATGATACTGCTCTTGATAACATGCGCCTTTTGGCTCAAGCAATTGGAAGTCCCCAGATGGACTTTCCATGCATTCACATAACAGGCACAAATGGTAAGGGCTCAACATCTGCTCTGATTTCTAGGCTTTTAGGCTCAATGGGGCTAAATGTAGGGACGTATTGTTCTCCACACGTAAGTTCAATTACTGAAAGAATACAAATAAACACTGAACCAATATCTGAAGATGAGTTTGCCGAAGTGGTTAGTCACTTAAAGCTAGCAACGTCATTGCTAGATGTAACTCCAAGCTGGTTTGAATTAATGACAGCATCGGCCTTTTCCTGTTTCGCTAATAACGCAGTAGACGTCGCAGTTATTGAAGTTGGCATGCTAGGGCGTTATGACGCTACAAACATAGCTGATGCTAAAGTAGCGATAATTACTAATGTTGGATACGACCATACAGATGGTGCTGAGGGGTGGAGAAAAAAGCTTGCGTGGGAAAAGGCTGGTATTATTAAAAATGGATCTGTTGTCTGTCTGGGAGATACTGACGACGAGATAGAGGAACTCATCCTGCAAGAGAATTCTGCAAAGATCCTCCGGCGTGGTATCGATTTTGCATGCCTTGAAAATGATCTCGCAATAGGTGGACGCCACCTATCTTTGAGAATAAACAGTATTACCTATGAGAATATTTTCTTATCTCAACATGGCGTCCATCAAGGACAAAATGCGGCAATAGCTCTAGCCGGGGCAACCGCATTCCTAGGGCTAGAAATCCCCGTTTCAATAGTAGAGAACTCTTTTCAAGATATAACTTTGCCAGGAAGATTCGAAGTGATCTCTAAAGATCCATTGGTCATTCTTGATGGGGCACATAATCCTCCTGGGGCTTTAGCAGCGGCGCAAACTTTGAAAAGTAGTTTCACTTTAGATGGGTCGAAAGCACTAATAGTGGGGATGACAGAGGAAAAGGATGCTGATTGGATGTTATCAAACCTTGATGCTGGCGAATTTGACTGTATATTTGCCACTGAAGCCTCTAGTCCTCGATCAATGCCCTCTGAGGACTTAGCTTCGGTAGCTTCAAAATATTGCTCCAAAACTATTGTTTGCCCTAACCCGGAAGAAGCACTCAAAGAAGCAATTCAAATATCATCCACTAACGGGGTTATCTTTGGTACGGGGTCAATGTACGTTGTCGGCGCTCTTCGAGAAGCTAATCAGAAATTTCAATCTGAACGAAAGTGAAATCATTCCGATAGGATTTTCGCATGAAACAAACTTTAGTACTTTGCAAACCAGATGCCGTCGAGCGAAGTCTTGTCGGTGAAATTATCTCACGCTTTGAAAAAAAAGGCCTCAAAATAGAGGCCCTTTTTCGTTATAACTTTTATATAGTTTTTACTTCATTAGCATCACTTTTTGAGTAGCAACATTTGAAGCTGTGGTTGCTCTAATAAAGTAAGCACCTGATGCAATATCTGCACCATTCCAGCTAAATGAGTGAACCCCAGCTGCTAACTCACCATTGTGAATTGTATCTACACGTTGTCCCATAACATTATATACTTCAATGGATACCATCTCTGTAGATGACATGTTAAGGTTAAAACTTGTGCTTGGGTTAAATGGATTTGGATACGCAGTACTTAATCCAAAATCTACTGGCATCGTTACCATAATCTCACCGGCTGAAGTCCCAGCAATCACCTCTTCAATCATAAACTCTGAAGATGCGGTAAATAGCT
>Ga0207993_1000690_pt1 | contig 13231 bp, 10 predicted proteins | sample ETN01SmetaG_2_FD_185791 | JGI IMG/M metagenome (GOLD analysis project Ga0207993, IMG submission 185791) | Marine microbial and viral communities from oxygen minimum zone, Eastern Pacific Ocean - ETNP2014F12-01SV265 (SPAdes) (version 2) | ecosystem: Environmental > Aquatic > Marine > Oceanic ...
ATTTTAAACATTAGTTTTTTTATCTATCTTTGCAGCTAAAATAAAATCATTTTCAGACAAACCTTCTATTGCATGTGTTGTAATACTTATTGTTGCGTAACCCCAACCAAATTTTATATCTGGGTGATGTCCCTCTTCTTCTGATATTTGTCCCACCTGATTTACAAAATTTTGTGAGTCAATAAATGAAGCTGTAAAAAATGCAGATCTGATTCAAGAAAATGCTCCAGAGAATGAAAATTTAAAAATAAAAATAATTAAGGAGATAAGTGAAAACGCTAAAAAAAATGTTACTTTTTTTGATATTTTAATGAGAGTTTTTTCACTAATGTTTGGACGAAAAATCTTTTGATAAAAGTCTCTTGTTACTGCGCTCGATGCAACAACCAATAAAGAATCGATAGTAGACATAACTGCAGATAATACTGCTGCGATATAGATTCCAATAACTAAAGTCGGCATTACCTGTCCAATTACCAAGGACAAAACATCTTCTCCACCAACACCCAAAACAAGTTCAGGGTTATAATCAGCATTTGTAAACATATATCGACCTAAAATACCAATCATTACCGCTGAGGAGTCCGTCAAAAATGTATAAAAAACAGCAACCCACTTCCCTTTCTCAATTTCACTTCTGTCTCTTATTGCAATAAATCTTACATATACTTGGGGCGATCCCATAAACCCAATTCCAATGGATAAAAGGCCTAATACGGAAGCTAAACTCAACAGACTAAATCCGCCTGCACCCCATACATTCATTAATCCCGGATCAATTTCATTTAATCCCTTAATTACTGAGTCTGTTTCATTCAAGGACAAAAAAATAGCAGGAGGCAATATTAACAAACCCAAAAACATTAGAGCACCTTGAAAAAAATCAGACCATGCAACGGCTACAAACCCACCTGAAAATATATAGAAAACAACAACTCCAAAACCGATAGCAATTCCAGTATAATAATTCAGGCCTAAAAAGGACTCAAAAGTTTTCCCTGTTATATCAATTTGCGCACTAACGTATATGACAACAAAAACAGAGAGTGCCGTAGCAGAAATAACACGAAGAAAATTAGTGTTGGAATGAAAATGACTTACTAAAAAATCTGTGATTGTTATGGATTCATATTCATCTGCCATGACTTTAAATTTTTTGGCCATAAAGCTCCAAGAAACCCAAACACCTAAAACCTCTCCTATAACTATCCAAAAAGCACTCACTCCCATTAAAGCACCCATACCGGTTACCCCTATCAGCAACCACCCCGATTCACCGGTAGCTCTTGCAGATAAAGCAGCAATCCAATATCCAAGTTTTTTACCACCTACATAATAATCTGATAAGGAAGAAACTTTTTTGGAAGAATAAATACCTATGAAAATGAGTATTGCAAAATATATAAAAAGAAAAGTGAGCTTATAGCTAATCACTAGTTATATCAATTTGAAAAAATTAGGTGTTTGGAAGAAGAACTTTCATTGTGGGATATGGTATCAATATATTTTTTTCGGAAAATTGTTTATGTATCTCAGTGTTAACAGCATCTACAGTTCGTCCTCTTATTTCAGGTTTTTGAATCCAAAATAGTAGCTGTAATCTCAACCCACTATCCGCAAACTCTCTAAGTCGGACCCTTGGTTCAGGGGTTTTTAAAACATTTGTATTCTCTTTTGCAATATGAATTAGTGTTTCTTTTGCTTCTCCTAAATCTGAATCGTAGGATATCATAAGAGTAACTCTTACTCGCTCTGCTTCTCCTGGCCCACCACTTTCATTTACTATCTTAGAAGTTGCTATAACAGAATTTGGGATAGTGATTTCAATATCATCTCTTGTCATAAAACGCGTTGACCTTAAACCCATTTGCGTTACATAACCTCTTTCACCCGTTTCTAATAAAATATAATCACCTTCTTTGAAAGGAGCATCTGCTAATAAAAAAATTCCAGCGAAAAAATTTGATACCGTATCCTTGGCTGCCAAACCTAAAACAACACCCAAAACACCTGCAGATGCAAGAATACCATTAATATTAATATCCCAACTAAGAAATATAAAATATGCTCCAAAAATCCCTATTGCGATTTTTCCTAAATTATTAAAAAGCGGAACCGTATTTTTTTGCAACAGTGAATTTGATCTTGTCTTTCTAGATGCCCATTCCATGGACATTAGCAATATTTTTGACACAACAAACAACCAAATAACAATAGTAATTGTTTTGAAAATTCCCGTCATTGCATAATCAACATAGTCTGGGAAAGGAGCTATTTTAACAGATAAATTAAAACCTATAAAAAGAATCGAATAAAAAATAGGTTTATGAAGAAGATGCAGAATCTTATCATCAAGCTTTGTAGCAGTTTTATCTACCATCCTCCTAAAAACAAGGGTAAAGACAATATCAACTAATTTTGCAAAAACAATGGAAAGTAAAACTATACTTGCTGATTTAAGAAAATGGTTTGAAACAATAAAAATATAATATTCTTTTAACTCGCTCATATTTAGGTCATTTATTAAATTAAGATTTTAGAAATTAAGATTTAGAATTTTTATTATAAACGTTAAAAGTTTGCTTGTTTTGTCGAAAATCCTTCCAAGGATGGCTAACGCTAGCAACTCCTTTTTCTCTAAGTAGGGCTACTCTATCAAAATCAATAATCGCAGTCTGAACAAAAGGACTGCCTCCAGATTGTTGTAAAATATTTCCATCCGGGTCAACAATTAAAGAACCACCTACCCCTCCAAATCCAACACCATTGCAAGATACAACATAAGCCTGTTGCGTAATAGCAGTGGCTTGAGAAATTATTTGTTCCTGTGACCTGTCCCCCGTTGTAGTCATGGTTGGAACCAAAAGAACCTCAGCCCCTAAATCAACAAGATCTCTTGCAACCTCTGGAAACCATAAATCATAACATATCATTAAACCTATTTTCCCCACGCCTTCAACAGTAAAAACAAATGGGTCTTTTCCAGGTACAGTTTTTTCATAAGGGCACCATGGAAACCTTTTACGATATTTTCCAACAAGATCACCTTCTGGTGAAAAAACAACAGATGTATTATAAACTTTTGACCCTGATTTTTCATATATACTACCAGGAATAAGCCACAATCCATATTTTTTAGCTAAACGCGAAAACAAACGTGTCAATTCTCCAGGTATATTTTCAGCTTGCTCTTCTGGTTCAAGAGCTGATTCCGAAACTGATAATTCAGGGAAAACAACCATTTCAACTTGTGGAAAAACTTTGCTTAAATACTTTAGATGCTTTTTAACTTGTTCTACATTTTGTGTTTTACTCTTATGTACAAACATCTGGATGGATGCTATCGTTATAGTTTTACTCATTTGATATTCTCTTATAATCTTTTAAATATGTTTTATTCGGATATCCATGAATTAGAATATATTAATTTTTTTGTGTAGTTGTGTGATGGATAAGACAATACATCTTTTACGGATCCAGATTCAATTATTTCTCCTTTATATAAAACAGCAATACTATCAGCTATTTTTGAAACAGCTTCCAGATCATGTGATATGAAAATATAAGAAAGCTTTTCCTGTTTTTGAATATTCAACAATAAATTCAATATTTCCCCTTGAGTTTTCACATCTAGAGCTGATGTAGGTTCATCTAAAACAACTATGCTTGGATTAGTAAGCAAAGCCCTAGCAATAGAGACTCTCTGCCTCTGACCACCTGATAACGCATTAGGATACAACTCTAGCATATTATTGTCTAGTTGAACTCTTTTTAATTGAATTAATATTTTTTCTTTCTTCCTTTGACCATTTTTGTAACCCAATAAAGTTAATGGTTCAGCCAAAATATCAAAGGTCTTCATTTTGGGGTTTAGAGAACCTTGGCTGTCTTGAAAAACTGCTCCAATATTTCGGTTTGGGTCCGTTATCGACTTGTTTTCGGAGTACTCGTTAAGAAACAAATCACCTGAGTCTCGATTTAATATGTTTAATATCGTTTTAACTAATGTGGTTTTTCCACTACCAGATTCTCCAATTATCCCTAAGGTTTCTCCCTTGTAAAGGGTAAAAGTTATGTTTTTTAAAGCTGGAATAGAATTTTTACCCGACCCGTAAGATTTGTATAAATTTTTTACATCTAAAACTGGATTTCGTTCTTTTTCTGTATTTTCTCGTTTGTTTTTTTTTATGGCTATGTTATAACTATCTTTTATTTTTTGAATTATGCTTTTATTGTTGCCAACTCTAACAATTTTTCCACATTGTAAAACAGCTATTCTATGACAATATTTTTGAATACTTTTTAAATCATGAGAAATAAGTAGAACGGAAAACCCTTCGGTTTTTTGAAAAGAAGCCAGCAAATTTAAAATATCCATTTTTGTCCCGGCATCCAAACCTGTGGTTATTTCATCTGCTACAATAAAATCAGGATTAATAGACATTGCCATTGCAATCATAACCCTTTGCATTTGCCCTCCGGAGAGTTGATGTGGGTAACGATCTAAAATATTTGGAATTGTGTGCAAATTCACCTTTTTCATCCATCGTAAAAGTTGTTCTTTGGTGCTTTTTTTATTACATGCAAATCTTCTTCTAAGTATCATTGTAAACTGGGTTTTAATTTTTTGTAAAGGATTCAATGCTTGCATAGGATCTTGAGATATCATCGCGATGTGAACACCTCTAATTTTTGATATTATCTTATTTGAATTAAAATGATGTACTATAGAACCTTTCGTAATTAAACAGCCTACTGGAACCATTTCTAATAGAGCACACCCCAACATACTTTTACCACTACCAGACTCTCCAATCAAGCCAAGGATTTCTCCTTTTTTAATATTAAAATTGATGTTATTAAGAATTTTTATTGCGCCGCTTTTTGGGGTCGATTTAATTTGAAGATTTTTTATTTCGTAAAGGAGATTACTCATTATTTCTCTACTGTTTCCTTGTTGCGAAACTCATCACCAATAATATTGAAGCAAACAACAGTTAGACACATAAAAATCCCTGGGAAAAAAACCACCCACCAATGGTTTAAAAACTGTGCTCTTGACTGCGTAACTAACAGGCCCCATTCCACCTCCGGATGTTGTGCCCCTAAACCAATAAAAGAAAGACCTGCAGCCGTTAGTATTGCATAGCCTGCGTCAATAGAAGCCTGAGTAAAAATAGGGGTTAAACTGTTTGGTAAAACATGAGTTTTTATTATGTGATATTTACTGGCACCCATACTCTTTGAAATAGACACATAATCTAGAGATGAAATAACTAAAGATTGAGAACGCGCTATCCTAACATACCAAGGGAACCAAGAAACAGAAATTCCAATGATAACATTATTTAAAGATGGACCCAAAATAGCCGTTATGGCAATAGGAAGAATCATTGGAGGGAATGCAAGAAACCCATCTGTAATTCTCATTATTACCTCGTCCGTTCTTTTATTAGAAACACCTGAGAACATCCCAATTGGCACACCAACCAAAACAGAAAAAAACACAACTCCAACAGCTATCTTTAATGAATAATATGCTGCTCGAATGGTTATAGTAAACATATCTCTTCCTGCTGTATCCGTACCAAACCAATGTGAAAAAGAGGGTGGTTGACCAGCTATTTCAAAGTGAACAGATCCATAAATATCTTGAGAATAAGGAGATATAAAGGGTATGAAAACTGAAATGCAAAACAATCCTACTAAAAATAACAAAGCTGTAGATGATAATTTTTTTGAGAAAAAACTTTTAAAGACTTTTATCATATTAATCACGAATTCTTGGGTCAATAATTACATAAAGCATATCTATGAAAAAATTAATGATCACATAGATAAAACTATACAAGATGGTAACACCGACTATTGCTGGAAAATCTCTTGTTAAAATTGATAGAACACTAAATTGACCTACTCCAGGCCAATCAAATATAGATTCAACTAGAAAGGTTCCTCCAAGCATAAGGCCAAAACTTAATCCAACAACTGTAGAAACAGGAATAAGTGTGTTCTTATATCCAGATTTTTTAATGATTTCGCTATTCTTTATACCATAAAATTTAAAAGTTCTGAAAAACGGAGCGCTCATGGTATCAATAGTTGCAGAGCGAGTTGTACGAAACACGATTCCCAAAACACCAAAAGCCATTGCAAAAGCGGGTAAGATTATATGCCTCAAAGCATCCGTAAAAGATCCCCACTCTCCAGAAAAAAAACTATCAATTAAAATAAAACCACTATTATAAATTATCGGAGAATCTTGAAGAACAATTCCTGAATATCTTCCCTGAAGTGGAAGCCAATATAAAATCCCGAAAAAAATTATTTGTAGAATCATACCAAGCCAAAAAACAGGTATGGACAAACCTAAATAACCAAAACCTCTAAAAAAATAGTCCAATCTTTTATTCTGATTTAATGCTGATACCAGCCCCATTGGGAAACCAAAAAGCAGAGCAATAATCATCGAAAAAAATACAAGCTCAAATGTAGCAGAAAACCGCTTTGACAACTCGGTTAATACAGGCTGCTTTGTTCGAAGCGATACACCAAGATCTAACATTATTGTCTTTTGTAAAAAAACCATATACTGTTTGTATATGGGCTCATTTAAACCAAAATCATTCTTTGCCTTTTCTATCTGCTCTTCTGTTGGGTGATCACCAACCAACAAAAAAACTGGATCCCCAGGAAGCAGACGAACAATAAAAAAAGTAATACTGGTTACAAACAACATTATCAATCCCATCAAGAAAACTCTATTCAGAAAGTATTTAAACATCAATTTCTACTTAAATCATATACAAATATAGTAGAGTAAGCAGGGTTGCTTTTCAGACCACTTATTTTCTTTTTTCGAACCGATGACACATTTACATCCACAGCAGGAATTACAACACAATCATCAATGAGAATGTTTTGAATTTCTTTATACAAATCTTGAGCAACCTTAGGTTCAGTTGTCTCTAACTCCCAAGCTTTTCTTGTAAGTGAATCCACAACACTGTTACTATAATAAGAAAGGTTAAAAAGCGGATTCTCTTGGCTATTATACAATGCAAAGAGCCAATCCGATGGTGACGATACTGTTGGCCACCAAGCCATCGATATAATATTAGGTGCGGTATCCAAGTTTTTAGCTTTGTCCCAATTTGTTGACCATAAACCAGGTCTTAAATCAAGATCAATTCCAATTTTTTTTAGATTATCTAAAAGCAAAAATGCAGTTAAACGATACTGTTCATAGGTTGAAACATAAGATAAATCTGTTTTTAAACTGGTCAAATCCAAGCCTGATTTGTTTAAATAATTCTTAGCAATGTCTAAACTAAACTCAATCAAACTATCTGGTGCAACAAAAAGAGGTATACTTTGTGGAATCAATCCTTTTGATTCCACAGCTGTATTCTTGTATATGTAATTAGATAACACACTTCGGTCAATTGAAGAAGCTATTGCTCTCCTAAACCAAAGGTTGTTGGTAGGATATTTTTTTGTATTCAAAAGATAAAATTCATTTACCCAAGAGGGATGATATGAAACACTTACTTCTGAACTGTTTTCTAATGTCTCTATTAATTGATTGGGAATTAAAACAGCATAATCTGCTATTCCATTTTTTATCATTTGAAATCTTGTAGAAGACTCCGTTGCTATTTGAATCAAAACAGAATTATAATGGTCTCTTTTTTCCCATCCGCCCCAATAGTTATCAAACTTATCCAGTAATATATATTTATTTCTAGCCCACTTTTTTAATTGATAGGGTCCGGTTCCAGAACCAAAACCATAGTTCAAAGAATCTTTTGAAATACTATCAATCAATGGAGAATACATCCAGGCTCCATATTGAGAGCTTACTATTTTATCAAAAGGGACAGGAGAGGAAAGAGTGAAAGTAATTTGATGTGGGCTATTTATTATGATTTTAGAAACCGAAGACCATATGTAACTTGCTCCTCCATTAAGCTTTTTATTTCTTTCCACAACAAACTTTACTACTTCAGCGTCAAACTTTGATCCATCATGAAAGAAAACATTTTTCCTTAAATTAAATACCCAAACAAGACCATCTTCAGATTTGGAATACGAAGTTGCTAGCGCAGGTACAAATCTTCCTGGTTTTACCCCTGCATCATACCATAATAAAGGCTCATACATGTTAGACATAGGAAATATTTCAAGTGAAAAAGCAGTAGCCGGATCCCAATCTTTTACATCGTCATAGGTGGCAATTACAAATACTTTATTATTTTTTACATCGTCTGAAGAACAATTAAATTGAAATAAACTAGCACAAAAAAGAAAAAGCAAAGTCGCTCTAAGAATTGTTCTTTCCAAAGACAACGCCCCTGTTAATCCAAAATTTTTTTGAAGAAAACAGATTAAAACTATTTACTTAAAACCATTTTTTTTGTTACGCTTCCAGTGGCTAAACTAAGATTATAAAAATAAACACCGCTTGAAACTGCCTGATTATTTTCGTTAACACTCCTCCACTCTTCTTCAAAGGTTCCAGTTTCTCTATATTCATCAAAAACAGTATATATTAATTTTCCTGTTACATCATATATTTTCAAAGATGCAACACCTGGATTATTTATCGTGTAAACAAACTTTGTAAGGGGATTAAACGGGTTTGGATAATTTTGTGAGATTGATATTTCATCCGGTGTTGTTTCTTTATCCTTTCTAACATCAAGTACACCACTATGCTCAAGAAAATATATATGTGACTTATCTGCAGCAAAGCTTGCAGATGTAAAAACAATATCCCCTACTTCATCATTATCTAAATCTCCAACAAAAAGTTTTGCAACTCGAACCTTCCCCTGATCTAAACCGAAACCACCATCATCCGTTGTATCATCCATAAATATAACATGCTCAGAATAACTTGACGCATTAAGAGGGTCTTGTCCAATATATTCCCAATCATATAAAGCCTCATCATAGTGACCTGCTAAATAAAGATTTGGGTTCCCATCATTGTCAGCGTCTCCTGCCACAATCTGGCGAAGCCCTCCTTCATAACTTGCAAAATAATTAAAATCTGAAAAAGTCAACAGGCTTACATCTTCTATATTGCCGGCTCCATATAACTTGCCTGGTGTCAAGGGAGTCTCTCCTGACTTGGTACCTGAAGTTGCTGCAAACAGTTCATTGTTTCCATCTCCATTCATATCAGTTATAATCAAACTTTGATTTCCAAACTCATAGGCTTCGGAACTAACATAAAAATCTGTTTGATATTCGTACTCGTTTTCCATTGTGTTTTCGAAAACAATAACATGATAAAAATCAAATGCTACAATGTAGATTTCTGTAAAACCATCATTGTCAAGATCTCCTGTAGATATATTATATCCACTCCAGTTTGTCCAAGAATCATCTTCAAATTCAACCGAAAATAGAGCAGAATCACTTATTGTATTTATAGTTCCATCATCATTATATGTTGTATCATAAAAAACTGTATCTAACTCAAAAATCATTAGTCGACTGCTTCCGCCATTTCCAATTTGCTCCCAAGGACCATCCATTATTGAAACAACAATCTCATCTTTTAAATCACCATCCAAATCCTCCACCAAAATCTGTGCGGCTTCCCAAACGCTATCCAACCCCATATTCCAAGTATAAGAGGGGGAAGATAAGAACGACATTGAATCCGGGCTCCACTCAAAAACCTGAAGTCCATTCTGTCCAGAAACACCAGGGCTAGTATCCACCAGAGATATTATTTCTTGATTATTATCCCTATCAAGATCTCCAACAGCAATGCTTGAATAAGCATCATAATCACAACTTAAATCATAAAAAGTATACACCCATTGGATTTCGATAGAATCATTACTTACTGCTTCATAGTGATATGCACCATTACAATATTGTCCAGCATAAGAGCTGGACACAACAAAATCTCCAAAGCCATCATTGTCGAAATCATAAGAACCAGCCATATTCCAAGGAGGTCCAGCGGGGAATAAACCACCTGACCCCCAAGAATCATTTTTCCACTTTACAGAAAAAGAGCTATCCATATCTGTACTAAACAAATAGCCATTTCCTAATAGTAGAAAAGCGAAAAAGAAGAGGTGTGATGTTTTCATTTTTAATCCTTATTTAGTATTCAATTCTTTAATATGATAATAGTATATTTCAATGAAAGTTAGACCACAATGAAAAAATTATCCATCATATCATATAAAAAACTTACACTCTTCTTATTTTTCTCATTGATAAACGGCCAAGAACCTTTTTTAAATATCAGGCCTTATGTTCCACCAAGTTTCGAACAGTATCCAGTTTCTAATTGTGTAGATCACCATCACCCATCTACAAATCAACAAGATAACATGTTTTTACGATTTGATGGTGTTGAGTTCACAGATGATTTAATATACCCTGATTGTTTAACTGGTACATCATGCTATGATGGCCATGCTGGTGTTGATTATTTTATGCCTTTAAATACGCCTATACTAGCACCAGCCGATGGATATGTTTTATGGGCTTCTTTTTCTTCTCCAGCAAACCCTTGCCCTGGTGGTATATCCCCGAATGGAGACCAAGGAACAATCATACTTGCTCATGGTAATGATTACTTTACAGTATATCTTCACATGATGCCCCCTTTAATGGTTAACGTTGGAGATAATGTAATAACAAGCGACACCTTAGGCTTTACTGGAAACACGGGATGTGCTATAAATTCACACCTGCATTTTGAAGTTCGAAAAGGAAGCCATTTTTTTGATTCTGACAACCCATATGCAGTGGACCCTTTTGGTTGGTGGCATGAATATATCGACCCAATAGAGCAATTTCGAGGTAATAAAAGCGAATGGCTTTGGTCTTCAAGTACACTAATTGATGATGGAGACAATGGATTTGAAAGGTTTCAAGGCCCCGATTGGAGCTATCTTAACTTCGGATACAATAATGACTGCTGGGTTAGCCCTGCAATTAATATAGAAGAAAACAGTCGACACTATGCAATTTGGGTACCCCATCTAGAGCAAGAGGGTGAATATAATGTTGAGGTTTTTATACCCGAAGGTCTAGATGCTGCTACAGAAGCAATGTACGAAATCAATATTAAAGATCAAGACGGAATAAGTGAAAAGCATTCTGTAACAGTAAATCAGAACACAAACCAAGGAAACTTTTTTTCTATATCATCTATTTATGTATCTTCAGGATCACGTTGCAGTATAATCCTAAGAGATGTTGTTGGTCCATCTTCTACTGGGTCATTTGTTGTGTTTGATGCTATCCAATTTACTCCTGTTTCCGCAAGTAACGATTTGGATAATAATACGGTTTTAAATAAGAACATTTTAATTAAATCAATATCTCCAAATCCATTTAATGGGAGAGCAAGTATCGTTTATCAAACATTAACAAGGGAAGACATTACTATTGCAATATTTAATCAGTTAGGTCAAAAAATTATACATACAAAACTACCAGAGCATCACACAGGGAATCATACTTTCGTGTGGGATGGAAAAAACAGTATAGGAAACGAAATTCCTTCAGGCGTTTACTTTTTTTCTATTGCTTCTTCTACTGAAAGAAAAACAAAAAAACTGGCGTATATCAAATAAGGTTAAGTGATAAAAATATTTATAAAATTAATTTTTGCTTGCTCCCTTATTGTTGGAAATCAAACAAAGGTTTCTGCTCCTAAAATAATTTTAAATGACATTTCTTTTGACATTACGTTTTCTGGGAACTTTTTAAAAGACAATCAATATGTTTTAGAAGCTAATAACGATGAATTTTTCCCTGACAAACAAACCAAAAGTGTCATATCATTTAATAATTTAAAAATATCTCAAACTGGAGAAGCAACTTTTATTTTATCTCAAGAATCCAAAAACATTTATAAAATGAAAAAACATATTATCCCAGGGTGGATCTCTGTTTTACCACCTTTCATTGCCATTGCTTTTTCATTTGCAACTAGATCCGTTGTTCCTTCTTTGTTTATTGCTATCTGGTTTGGTGTTTGGGCAATTAGCGCTTTTAGCCCACTCAACATTATTTCATCTTTACTTAGTTCTTTTAATATATACATCTTGAACACGTTTATTAATAAAGATCATGCAGTTTTAATGCTTTTTACTCTTATGCTGGGCGGAATGGTTGGGGTGGTCTACCGAAACGGTGGAATGCATGGAATAATAAAACACTTAATACAAAAAGCAAACACTCGTAAAAAGGGTCAGGTTTCTGTTTGGCTTTTTGGTTTGATCATATTTTTTGATGATTATTCAAATACATTAATCGTAGGAAACACGTCTAGATTGCTATGTGATAAGCTAAAAATATCGAGGCAAAAATTAGCTTACATTGTTGATTCTACATCTGCGCCAGTTGCAACCGTGGCAATCATTACAACTTGGATTGGTTTTCAGGTTGGAATCATTTCTGACGCATTATTAAATATTGAAGGTTTTGACCTGTCTGCCTACGGACTATTTTTAAATTCTATACCATACAGTTTTTACCCATTTCTAGCAATTGTTTTAGTTGGGCTTATTGTTGGAACGGGAAAAGATTTTGGCCCGATGTTGAAAGCAGAACAAGAAGCTATAGATTCAGATAAGACTACCCTTGAGAATCTTACATCATCGAAAAAGATAAACGCACATTCACAAGAAAATGATCTATTTGTAAAAGAAAACATATCCTATAAAGCGAGGAATGCGGTTATACCCATTGGAGTTCTGGTTTTTTCTATGTTTTACTTTGTATTTACTTCTGGTCAAGGATCAACGATGAGGGAAATATTAGGTAGTTCTGATACATTTTCAGCTCTTATGCACTCTACGCTTCTTAGTGCAATTACAGCAGCCATATTATCAATAAGTAGTGGAACTTTAAGTATTAATGAAACACTGGACGCTTGGTTCAGTGGCGTTAAATTTATGTTAATGGGGTTACTGGTTTTATTACTTGCTTGGGCATTGGCGGATGTATCTAAAGACCTACAAACTGCAGAGTATATTGTTTCAAATCTTGGAAATGCTATTCCCATGAGTTTGCTACCTGCAATTGTATTTGTTGTTGCTGCTATAACCGCGTTTGGATCGGGAAGTAGTTGGGGAGTTATGGCAATTTTAATGCCTTTAGTCGTCCCTCTTTCCTGGGCAGTAATGGAAAACCATGGAGCAGCAAACCCGGAAAATTACCATATTATGTATTCTTCTGTTGCTTG
>Ga0207993_1000691_pt1 | contig 13215 bp, 11 predicted proteins | sample ETN01SmetaG_2_FD_185791 | JGI IMG/M metagenome (GOLD analysis project Ga0207993, IMG submission 185791) | Marine microbial and viral communities from oxygen minimum zone, Eastern Pacific Ocean - ETNP2014F12-01SV265 (SPAdes) (version 2) | ecosystem: Environmental > Aquatic > Marine > Oceanic ...
TTTTCAATTAGAGGAATAAAATACTCTAATGGTTCTGTGTCATATTCTGGATCAAAAGCTGCTTGATCCCACTCGTCAGTAAATTGCTTAGCTTTTTCATACCATGACTCTTTTTCATAGTTTTTTCTTAGGTCTCTTGGTTTTCCTAAGTAATGATAATAATGCTCACCTTGAAAGTCTTGATGAGTGCGAATTATGTTGTAAGCGTCATCACTGACATAAGGTTTTATAATCTCTGCACAGATTTGTCCATGATTTGGAACATTTACAACCTTGCCCATGTCATGAATTAAGCTAATTAAGACCATTTCATCTTCGGCACCAGCTCTTTTTGCCATTGTTGCAGTTTGAAGTGCATGATGTAATTGATTCGTTCCAAAACCCAAAGATAGCCCTTCAAGCTGTTTAAGCATTTCTATAACTCTTGTTGGCATATCCATGATATGCGGCGCATGTTCTTGACTAATATGCTCCCACTCTTCCTTCGTGCCATCTGACATTTTTGTAAACATATTATTATTAGATCATATAAGAAAATGAAAATTCAAATTTTTTTAAGAATTATTAGGTCTACAAACATATGCTAATATATTGAGAATGCTCTATATCGTTCTAGCAACAATGTTAATGTATTTGATACATTTGATGCTTCCTACCCTGCTCACTTTTAGAAATAATCCAGATTATTCAAATGTGAAACAACTAATTAACAGAGATACGAATATTCCGAATCATGTAATTAGAATTCATGCGGCCACTGAAAATTTAAAAGAAAGTTTACCTATTTTCTTTGCATGCGCTGTTCTTTCAATTGTAATTGGTGTTGATTCTTTTGTTTATGCTCTTTGCTGGATAATTTTTAGAATAGCTTATGTTTTTTGCTATGTTTACAAACTTAATCCTTATAGAAGTATAGTCTGGATGGGATCAATAGTTTGTTTGGTTCTGATGGCTATAAATCTAATTTAGTAAAGAATCTAAAGCTTCTCTTACTAAAATATTTGGAACGTCTTTATTGTCAATATTCAAACCGTCTTTTAGGTACTGATTCTCATTTAAAGCTCGATCAATACCTTTGTTGGTTAATTCATGAATATAGCTAATTGTGGCTCTATTTAATGCATTGCTTGCTGTTAATGGAACAGCACCTGGCATATTAGTTACACAGTAGTGAACTATACCTTTATGAATGAATGTTGGATCATCGTGGGTAGTTGGGGAAGACGTTTCAAAACATCCTCCTTGATCAATAGAGATATCCACCATGACTGCTCCAGGTTTAACCGCATCAAGCATATTGTCTGTAACCACCTTTGGAGCATTTTTTCCAAGGGAGTAAACAGAGCCTAATATTAAGTCTGAATCTTTTATGGAATCAGCAATAGAGTCTGGGGTGGAAACAATATAATTAATTTTTTCATCGCCATATTTAGATTTTAATTGCGATAGTCTTTGTTCAGATAAATCGATTAAGTTCACTTCAACACCGTTACTAACCGCTTTTTGGAGTGACTCTTCGCCAGCAACGCCACAGCCTATGATGGTTACTAAACCCAGATCTAATCCATCTAATGTGCCTATAAGAACTCCTCTACCTTTGTTTTGTTTTAACAAAAAATAATTACCAACATTAAAAGCTATCTGGCCCGCAATTGCGCTCATTGGTGCCAAAAGTGGAAAAGTATTATCAGGGCTAGTGACTGTTTCATACGCAATGCCCCTCACTCCGGTATCGATAAGTTTTTTTGCTAATGAAGGATTGCCAGCAAGATGCAAGTATGTAAACAGCGTTATATCTGAATTTAGATATTGAACCTCTGATTCCATAGGTTCTTTTACTTTTACAATTAGCTCTGATTTTTCATAAACCTCGGCAGCTGTATTAAGGATTTTTGCTCCAGCTGCTTCATATTTTTCATTTGTAAAACCGATTTCTTTTCCGCAATTATTCTCCACAAACACCTCATGTCCGTTTGCAGCAATCTCTGAGACTGAATCTGGAGTTAATCCAACTCGGTGTTCATTATTTTTAATCTCTTTTGGTAACCCTACAATCATTTTAAAAGTCCTTGTTTTGTAAGTTCGTCCATGGTTTTCTTGAGAGATTCTTCAACAATATCAAACATATCATTTATTTGAGAGTCGGTAATAATCAAGGGTGGACAAAAAGCAATTACATCTCCTATTGCCCTAACAATTAAACCATTATCTTTCGCGTGATCTGCAAAAATCTTCCCAGCAACACCTTTTTTTTCAAATCCTTTATTAGAATTTTTCTCTGAAACAAACTCCATTGCTCCAATAAGACCAATTCCTCTAGTGTGACCAACGAGATCATATTGATCACATTTTTTTAGTCTTTCAGTGAAAGTTGGACTAACTTTATTAACATGTTCTAGCATGTTGTCTCTCTCATAAATTTCCAGAGTCTTAACGGCAACCGCACATGCAACTGGATGACCTGAGTAAGTATATCCATGGCCAAAAATACCTAGCTCATCACTTTTCTGAGCAACAATATCGTAACAATCATCTGAGATAATCACTGCACTTATTGGTAGATAAGACGAGGAAAGAGCTTTCGCAACAGTTATTGAAACTGGTTTCATATTAAAAGTATCGGCACCCCAAACATTACCAGTTCTACCGAACCCACAAATGACTTCATCATCAATTAATGGAATTTCATACTTATCAAGAATCGGCTGGATAGTTTCAAAATAATTTTTGGGAGGGATAATTACACCTCCAGCTCCCATTAAGGGTTCAGCAAACATTGCGGCAATAGTCTCCGGATCTTCATTATTAATATGATTTTCTAAATCTTCACCAAGCCTCTCAACAAATGATTCCTCTGATTCACCTTCATGCTTATTCATAAAATAATGAGGTGACATTGCATGAGAAAAATGATTTTGAGGTAAATCAAAATTACCATGAATTGTTGGTAGACCTGTTAATGACGACGTTGCAAGAGTTACTCCATGATAAGCCTGAACTCGAGAAAGAAACTTTTTCTTCTTGGTTTTTCCAAGTGCATTATTGATATACCAAAATAGTTTAATTTGGGTATCGTTTGCATCAGATCCAGAGCTACCAAAAAATACCTTTGCATTTTCAAATGGTGATAAATCAACTAATTTTTCTGCAAGCTCAATTGCAGGCTCATGACTTTTAGAAGCAAATAAATTTCCGTAAGGAAATTTCTTAAATTGCTCCATAGCTGCATTTGCTAATTCCTCGTTTCCGTGACCTAATGCATTACACCAAAGTCCTGCCATACCTTCTATATATTTGTTTCCATCGGTGTCATATACATAAATACCATCACCTCTCTCTAAAATGAATGGTCCAGATTCTTTATGAGCAATAAGGTTAGTATTTGGATGAAAGAGAAAATCTTTATCTTTTTTTGATAATTTTTCTGTGAGACTGTTTGGCCTAGACAATTTTATTTCCCTTAAATAGTGTAAGTGAATTATACATAATTTATACTTATCAAGAACACAAAAAAACTATGAAAATTCTTCTATATGCAATTCTCTTCCTAACTTTAGTCGTATCAATTTTTATTCTCCCAAAAGCTTTAAGAGTTCACAAAGTAAAAACCTTATATGACAAAGATAAAATTGTTTATAACTTTGTAAACATGGATAAAATATTTCCTTCGAGAAATATTAAAGCCTCTGAAAATCCAAAGCCTATTAAAAGAAATATTCAAACTTTGCCAGAGACATTTTCTTTTGAAGGAGAGACGAAAAATCTTCAAGAGTATTTAGATTACTTCTGGTCAGATGGAATGATAGTTATCCATAAAGATGAGATAGTTTATGAAAACTATTGGCTTGACAATAACGAGTCTAAAAAACATATTTCATGGTCAGTAGCGAAGTCGTTTATATCTGCTCTTGTAGGCATAGCATTTGAGGAAGGATTGATTGATTCTCTCGATGACCCTATAACTAAATATCTAGATGACTTCAAGAATACAGGTTATGAGGGTGTATCTATTAAAGATATTCTTCAAATGTCTACAGGTGTTCTTTTTAATGAAGACTATGCAGATTATGACTCTGATATTAATAGATTTGGACGAGCAATTGCTACTGGCACATCAATGCGCGATTTTTCAAGGACTTTAACTAGAGAAAAAGAGCCAGGAACTTATATGCATTATGTGAGTATTAATACTCAGGTGCTCGGTTTCCTCCTCCAAGAAGTGACAAATAGATCTATTTCAGAATATTTGTATGAAAAAATCTGGAATCCTCTAGGAATGGAAGACTCTGCATATTTTATTTTAGATGATGTGGAGGATGAGCTTGCTCTTGGAGGCCTAAATGCTACCTTAAGAGACTATGCTAAGTTTGGTCTGCTATACCTCCAAAAAGGTAGATGGAATGATTCACAGATTCTTTCTGAGCAGTGGATTGAAGATTCTCATAAAACTGATGCAGAACATCTAGTTCCTGGAGTAAGAGAAACATCGTCTAATCCCTGGGGCTATGGTTATCAGTGGTGGGTGCCTGGTTTTCCAGATACTGATTACACTGCATCGGGTGTATACAATCAATATATTTATATAGATCCTGAATCTGAAATAGTAATTGCTAAGACTTCATCAAATTATAAATACACGTCCGAGTTGCAGTGGTCTAAAGATATGCATATAGCAATGTTTAGGTCTATAGCTCAGCATATTAATTCTAAAGATTAGAATGACAGATAAACATTATGATGCTGTTATCGTTGGTGGCGGTCATAATGGATTAGTATGTTCGTTCTATCTTGCAAATGCTGGACTCAAAGTAAAAGTCCTAGAGAGAAGAAGCATAGTTGGAGGCGCAGCAGTAACAGAAGAATTTCATCCAGGATTTAAAAATTCAACTGCTAGCTACACAGTAAGTTTATTAAATCCAACAGTTATTAAAGATATGCACTTAAAGGAAAATGGACTAGAAATCATAAAAAGACCAATTTCTAACTTTCTTCCAATTAGTGATACAGAATACTTAAAGGTTGGAGGATCTCTTGAATCTACCCAAAAGGAATTTCGAAAGTTTTCAGAGAAAGACGCAAATATTCTGCCTGAATATTACAGACGTATTGAAAATGTTGCAGATGTTTTAAGAGACTTAACTACAAAAACACCTCTTAATTTAAAAGGCGGTTATATCAATATAGCTAAAACAATTTTTGATCTTGTGCCTATAGCAAGAAAAACAAATGAGCTTCAAGAAGATCTTTTTAATTTGTTTACAAAAAGTGCAAAAGATTTCTTAGATTCTTGGTTTGAAAGCGATCATATAAAGGCTTGTTTTGGTTTTGATTCAATAGTGGGCAATTACGCAAGTCCAGAAACTCCAGGTTCAGCTTATGTTCTTCTTCATCATGTATTTGGAGAAGTTGACGGTGAAAAAGGAGCATGGGGACATGCGGTTGGAGGTATGGGGTCTATTACACAGTTAATGAAAATTGCATGTGAAGAAAAAGGTGTCGAAATCTCTACAAATGCTCCTGTAGAAAAAATTCTTATCAAAAACAATAAAGCAAATGGAGTTATGCTTGAGGATGGTACACAAATATTCGCTGATAAAGTTATATCAAACCTCAATCCAAAACTGCTATTTAAAAAACTTGTTGATGAAAATGATGTTGAACAAGAATATCGAAGAAAGATATTGAATTATAAATGTGGTTCAGGAACATTTAGAATGAATGTTGCTTTATCAGAACTCCCAGATTTTAATTGCATTCCCGGGAAAGAAATCAGCGAGCATCATAAATCAGGAATAGTAATTGCCCCTACCCTAACCTATATGGATCAAGCTTTTACCGATGCTAAACAGTATGGTTGGTCCAAAAACCCAATTGTTGAAATGCTAATACCGTCAACTGTTGATTCCACTCTTGCACCTGAAGGTAAACATGTTGCTTCTTTATTTTGCCAACAATTTGCACCAACACTTCCCGATAATAAATCTTGGCATGATGAAAAAGCTAATGCAGCTAATACAATTATTGACACTGTTAATAAGTTTGCACCAAATTTTAAAGAATCAATTTTAGGAATGTCTATCCTATCTCCTATTGATCTTGAGGAAAAACTGGGACTTGTTGGCGGTGACATAATGCACGGCGTTATGTCGCTAGATCAAATGTGGGCTGCTAGACCAGTTTTTAATTATGGAGATTATAAAACTCCCGTTAAGAATCTTTTTATCTGTGGTTCAGGAACTCATCCTGGTGGAGGTGTAACTGGCCTTCCAGGAAAAAATTCATCAAGAGAAATACTTAAGGCATAAAAAAACCCAGGACAAGCCTGGGTTTTTTTCAGAAATCTTATATTAAGAGTCTGATACTGCTGCTGCCCAAATTACAACACCAAATGCAGTCTTATTAACTAAGTCCGCTAAGTTGTAAATAATGTTCAGAGCTTCAGAACTACCCATTAGATAACCGATAGGGTAAATAGCCCAACCTACAAGAACAATCATTCTAATAGATTTGAAAGCCATTTGTGAGGCTGCATTTCCACTTGATGCATTAACGTTGGCAGCTTCGCCAGCGAAGATCAAGTAAATAATGTAAGCCCAACCGACCATACCAATTACGAATGCAGGCATTTTTGCCATGTATCCAGCTTCACCCATGTATCCACCGATTAACATAACCAATGAACCAACAAGCAATTTCCAGAATAAGCTTGCGCTTACGCTAGTAACAGCTGCTAGGATGAGGTAGAACTCCACTATTTGAAGTGGAACAGTAATCAACCAGTCAATATATCTGTATACAGTTGGAGAATCTCCAGTTGTAATCCAAACACCTCTCATATAGAGATAGTGCCAGAATGCAACACCTGTAACTAAAGCAGCAACAGTCAATGAAGTCTTCCACTTACCTCTTACGTTGTCTCTTTCAGCAAGAAAGAAAACTGTAGAAGCAAGCATGATTGCTGTAGCAAGCCAAAAAGAAATACCGACGAAGTCGTCTTGTGCTAGTGCGTATTCCATTTAAACCTCCTCTAAGTTTAATATTGAAATTTCAACATTGTCCCCCTACTAAAATACTTTAAAAAAGTATTCCAATTTGAGAATAACGGATCAAATATATCCAATACTTATAGCAAATTCAAATTTTGTGAAAAAATTGATCTTTAATACTTGACAAGTCTAGTCAATTTATCTCTATAAGAATTTTGCAAAATCTTCTAGATCTTCTCGAGGCGTTCTGTAACTGTTTATTGCATGATCTTCATTTGGATATCCGAGAGCTATTCCACACCATAAAATCTCAGATTCACTGAAATTTACAATTTTCTGAGCAGTTTCTGGATACATTGACCAACTTTCTTGCAAGCATGTGCCCAACCCAAACTCCATCGATGATAAACATATGTTTTGAATAAAATGGCCAACATGCCCCCAACCATTGAGATCAACTTCTTTTTCAACCGTTACCAACATTCCCACTGGAGCACCGAAAAATGAGAAATTTTGTTTAAGTTGGTTTAATCTTCCCTCAACATCTTCTTTACCTATTTCTAAGGCTCCATACATTAGCCTACCGCACTCTTTTACCCTATTTTTAAGATGATCTGACATCGGTTGTGGATAAATATTGAAGTTTGGAGTTTCACTCACACCATTATCAAGGTTAGATAAAACCGAAGTTTCAAGCTTTTTCATCAAATCCTGGCTTAAAACATAGATTTTCCAAGGTTGTGTGTTACCTCCTGAGGGCGCAAATCTAGAAATATTGAGGATTTTTTCTATTATTTCTTTTGAAACTTCCTTGTTTTTGAAAGATCTTATTGATTGACGGGCTTGAATTGCATCTGATATGTTCATTTTTTCCTTTATTAACAATATTTTCAGTGTAAATAAAAGCCGTAATATTATTGGCTTTTACTAATTTATAGATATATTATATGCATATATCGCATAGTTAATTACTTATATTAAACATTAAGGGGGATAAATTATGGATAATTTTAAAAGAATAGCATTCGCATTTCTTGCGACTGCTGTATTTACTAGCTTTAATGACGCTACTGCTCAAGAAGTTGAAGTTGAGGAAGTCGTTGTTACAGCTACAAGAAGAGAGGAGTCACTTCAGGACGTTGCTCTTTCAGCTCAAGCTTTAACAAGTGATGATTTGGAAGCACAGCAAGTTACTGAAATGTATGACCTTGGTGAATTAACACCTGGTATTACTTTTTCTCCTGCTATTGGTTCTGGATACTTCATCGGTATTAGAGGAAGTGCAACAGAAGCAATTGGTGCTTCAAGTGTTGGATCAGTTCAAACAGCTGTGAACGGTCACGTTATCAACTCAGGAGCATTTGCAGATATGGGATTCTTAGATGCTGAAAGGATTGAAATCCTTGCAGGTCCTCAAGGAACTCTATATGGAAGAAATGTAACAGGTGGACTTATTAATGTTATTTCAGCAAGACCTACTGGTGACACTTCTGGATATGCAAAAATGCAATATGGTAATCTTGGTCAAACAAGACTATCTTCTGCAATTAACCTTCCTGTAACTGATAATGTTGCAGCTCGTGTTGCGTATAGCTCATATGTTCAAGATGGTACTGTTAGTAACCTTAATCTAGGTACTGATCTTGATGATAGAGATAGTGATGCGATGAGATTATCACTTGATTTTGATCTTGGTGATGGTCAGGTATTGCAGGTAACACATGAAGAACATAACTTTGATGATTCTAGGCTCAATTGGGCTAACAGATATTGTCAGAGAGATTCTTTCCTAGGTTGTAACCCAACTGTAAGAGGAACTCCAAATACTTCTGCTCATCCAGCTGGAACTTTAGCAGCATCTTTTGGAACACTTACATTCATGCAACCAGACAAAATGACAGACACATATGCTGGCTCACCTTTTGCAGCTGATCTTGATGATATCTACTTAGATTTTGATCCAAGAAGAACTGGAAAAGTTACTCATTCAACTGTTGAGTGGATTAACTCAATGGATAATGGTGATTTAAAAGTTAAAGCTACTTATGGTACTAGAGACTACTGGCATATTGACGACAACGATAAATCAGTTGGTACAGTTACATTTAACACTGTTGTAGGTATTCCTTTCAGTGCTGATCTAGAGTATGACTGCTGGGGAGTTCAAACTAGATCTACACCAACAAATATGGAATGTTCTACTACTGAAGAGGAAAGACAACAGTTTGAAGTTAACTGGATTTCAGATAACGATGGTCCATTAAACTATACGCTCGGTGCTTACATGCATAGCCGTAAATATATGAATGACTATAAAGTTCAAACTGAAGGTTATGTAATGAATGGTGACTTTAGACAACACCCTTACAGCGATCTTCTTTTCCAAGGAGCTTTAGACGGTTACGGTGGTTATCTTTTCTGGGCTAACCTTGGCGGAATATTAAGCGCTAATCTTGGTGCTGGACTGGATGCTGGAACTGCTGTTGCAAACACTATTCAAACAATTATGCAGCTCAATTCTCTTGGTCTAAATGCCAATGGAACTCCTAATCCTATAGGACCAGGCTATATGCAGAATATTCTTCCACCAGAACTTAGAGGATTAATTAACTCTGAGCATGGTGATGCTGAAAGTACATCATTCTTTGGTGAAGTTTATTATGATCTTAATGACACAACTAAATTAACAGTTGGTCTTAGATATGACGAAAATGATAACTACTTCCAGTTAATGAACACACTTGGTGATGCATCTGCTTCAGGTGCTGCTGCCGCACAATGTGCTAAAGCAAACGGTGGTGTTCTAGTAAGAAGCTTAAGTTGTGGATACTCTGGTGGTGATGCAGCTAATGATGCTACTACCGGAAAGATATCTATTCAAAAAGCATTATCTGATGATGTGATGGTTTATGCACTATATGCTACAGGTAACAAGCCTGGTGGTAACTCACCAAACGAAAGTGGTGATGTATTGCCTTATGCTGCAACTGATAGTTCGAATATTGAATTTGGTTTAAGAAGCACGCTTGCTGGCGGAAGAGTTCTAATGAATGCAACTCTTTTCCAACACACTAATGACGATGCTCACAACTCAATGATTTATGGAACTAGTGCTATTACAAACTCAATTGATTATGTTCACACAGGACTTGAGATTCAATCTAAGTTCCTCTTAAGTGAGAATACTTCAATTGATTTCAATGCATTTGCGCTTGATTCAGAGATTGGTGATGAAAGTTTATATGATCCTGCTAACCCATTCGGTTTAAGCACAGGACAAAACTTCGGTGTTGCTACTAATGCAGCAGGCCTAGATCAATTAGTTGGACTACCAGCAGGAGCAGGATTTGGTGCTCAGATCTATGGTCTTCTTGGAGCAGCTGCACCATTCTGTAACTTCGCATTATTTGCTGAAGGTGTGGTTGGTAAATGTCAGGGGGTATTTGTTGTAAACCCTGGGCTTCTAGCTGTACCTGGATTTGCACAAATTGCTAGACAAGATCTTAGTGGTAACAGAATGCCTGCTACTAGAGAACTTGACTACAACATTTCTCTTAATCATATGATGATGACAGACGGTGGAGCACTTGACTTGAGACTAACAATGTCTAAGAAAGGTGATATGTATGCTGATCTGTTTAATTCAGATAGAGGATTGGTTCCAGAGCAAACTTACTTTGACTTATTAACAACTTATAGACCTAATAACGGTAACTGGTATACAGGCTTCTATATTAAAAATATAGATGACAGCAGACACCTTATTGGTATTGATAGAGGTTCTGAGGTTGAAGGAAGTGTTTTAAATGCTACTATCGGAGCACCAAGAACATATGGTGTTAACTTCGGTATTAACTTTTAATTTATAACCCTAAATGTTAAAGCCCGGTTTTATACCGGGCTTTTTTTTATCTATAATAAATTCATGAAATGTAGACTATTATTAATTCTTACCTTCCTTCCTCTTGCTGTTGATAGTTATGATTTTATTGAGATTCCACATACAGCAGCTATACAGAATGTTGGTAAGCTAAGAACAGTCTGCGGAAAAGTTCAGTCTACCTATATTAATTCTAATACTGCTTCCCAAAGAATTTATCTAAATATGGGACGAGAATATCCAAATCATACATTTACTGGCCTAATATGGTATTCATCAAATAAAGATAATTTCGATGGCAGGCCTGATAAAAAATATAAGAAGAAAAATATATGCATATCAGGAGTTATATCAACCTTTAATGAAAAACCTCAGATTCAGATTGATTTTGAAAATCAAATTGAAATACGACAGTAATTAAAGATCAATCTTTTCAAAAGCTTCTTCTAATACTTCCCCATTAACTAAGGTCGTATTATAAGAGTTTTTATTTTTACCAAAATTAATAGCTCTATGAGGTTTGTCATTCTTTACATGAAGCGCACAATTACCTTCAACACTAAAGCAGTGGTCAATTAAATTATCTTTCAATGCCTTCTCAACAAAAGGCCTTCTTGCAGGTTCTTCATCGTAATGCGGACAACATATTCCATTGACAAAACCTAAACAATCCATAACTGCTAAATCATGAGCCCATGAGTCTGTTATACCTTTTTCAAACCAACAAATAGCACCAGCACTTACTCCACTCATAACCGTTCCGTTTTCATAGGCATCTCTAAGTAATACATCAAGCCCCCAATCTTTCCAGACGGCAAGCATACTTTTTGTATTCCCACCACCAACAAAAATGATATCTTGTTCAGGAATATGGGATGACAAATCAATAGTTCTTTTAAAGAAATCTATATGAGTCGGGTTGCAATTAAATTTTGTAAAAACATCATAATAATTAACCTTATAGGAATCATTATCACCAGTAGCGGTAGGTATAAAGCATATATTTGGTTTTTCTTTGTTTGATAAACTCAAAATATACTCTTCAATTCTTAAATCTTTAACAGTTCTTCCAAATCCACCACCGCCAATAGCGACTATATTTTTTTCAATACTCATAAGCTATCCATTAATAATTTAATTTCTCTTGTATGCTCAACAGTAGTTCCACAACAACCACCAACAACAAATGCACCTTCTTTAACCCAACTTAATGCAATCATTGCATATTCTTTGGCTGATATCTTCTCAGAATTTAGGTGATGTATTGCATCAACATCTTTAGTTGCAATTGATAAATCAACTTCTTTAAATGTTGATGAATTAGCAAAAATACCAAATCTTGAAGTCCTTTTAAGCTCTTTGATTGAATTACTTGCCATATCAGCATGTGAACAGTTAATAAGCGTGCATTCAACATCAGCTTCTATTGAGAAATCCACTGCCTTTGATAGAGCTTCTGTACTTGGAAGTTGGTCTGGCTGATGCCCCCTGTTAGTCCAACTTAACCAGACTCTTTCTGAGAATTCTTTAGCTACTTTTGATGCATTGCTACCCTCAAAAATTGAAGACATGCTTTCACACATAATAATATCAACATTATCCTTATAAATTTCACCTAAACTTCCATAAAAGTCTTCTAGCTCATCTTCTGTACCTGTTAAGTCAGGTCTAAAACTAACATTAATAGGAGGAAACGATCCTGCAATAAGGCAATCTTTACCTGAAATCTTGATAGCCTCTTGAACCAAATCTAAAGCTCTTTTCACAAGCTCTTTATAGTCATGAGTAACAGAATCTTTAGCTAGGATTATTGGTGTTGCGTAGTAATTACTTGTTGTAATAACATCTGCTCCAGCTTTTATATTATCAAGGTGTATCTTTAATATAGCTTCAGGTTTGTATATTAGAGCATGAGCTGACCATAAGGATTTTTTCCAATCTGGCAGTTCTTCTCCATTAACAGCTAATTGTGTTCCAAGCGCTGCATCAAGAATAAGAGTATTCATTTATCACCTTTATTATAAAATTTAATAAGTCTTTGTTTCCACTTATTCGTATAATGATCAAATTCACGATTATTTACAATGAACTTTTTATATTCTTGATTGCGATCAACCATTAAAACTACTATTTGTTTTATGTTAGTGCCATACATTACATTATGCGCATTGGCATATGCAGAACACTGCAAGAAATAATCTTCGATCCACTCTTTAGGTTTTAGTTTCTTGGCAGTTTTAAAATCAATTAGAGACTCCTCACCGTTATAAATTCCAATGCAGTCAGCTGTTCCTGCATAAAGTCCATCTAAGATTAAGCCTGATTCAAGACCCCAAATTTCATTGATGT
>Ga0207993_1000692_pt1 | contig 13211 bp, 11 predicted proteins | sample ETN01SmetaG_2_FD_185791 | JGI IMG/M metagenome (GOLD analysis project Ga0207993, IMG submission 185791) | Marine microbial and viral communities from oxygen minimum zone, Eastern Pacific Ocean - ETNP2014F12-01SV265 (SPAdes) (version 2) | ecosystem: Environmental > Aquatic > Marine > Oceanic ...
TCCTCATCCTTTGAAAAATTTAGTCTTGTATCAAAAACTGAGCTTCTGAGAAGAAGTCTTAATTTCTTATGTTACATAGTAATTTTTATGATTGGTTTAGAGATTTTGCTCTCGTTCAGCAAGACTTTAAATGTTAATCGAATACTGGTTTATGGGTTTGGGGCTTGCTTAATATATGGATTTATTGAGTCGGTCTTTGCAGACTCTATTGCTGTTTTCTTATTGCCTTTCTACTTGCAAGCATTCCCAATAATCTTAATTCTGTTTTATTACCTATTCAGGAAACGTTTTTTCTTTTAACTACTTTTAATCCTAAGATTTTATCAGGCAAGCATTTATTTTCTTTATCGAATAGTATCCAAAGCATCCCTACAACGCTCAACAGAATGTAAAGGATAAATCTATGAAGGGCTATCTTTGCTGTGAGCTTATTGCCTTGATCATCAATTATTTGATGGTTCCATGTGCTCATGCCAAGGGTATTTCTGCCATTCGACCAAAAGTAAACATAATAACCTGCAGTAGTAAGTAGAATGATGAGCGCTCCTATTGGCGGAGGGAAGTAATCGTTATCGGCTACGATTAATTTGTATAAACCTAAAAAGATAAAGCCAAATAAAAACCATAATGCTGCGACAAGAAAAATGTCGTAAGTGAATGACATTAAGCGGGAAAATATTCCAGGATAGGTGAATTTATTTTTCATAATATGCTAATGTAATTCGTACTTATGAGTAATCAAAACAATCTTACAACAAACGATACATGGTTTTTTGGACATCCGAAAGGGATGGTGACTTTATTCTTCACAGAGATGTGGGAAAGAATGTCTTATTATGGAATGAGAGCTTTACTTGTCTTATATATGACAGGTGCAGTAACTGGTTTTAACCCTGGTCTTGGTTGGTCTCAGGTAGATGCACAAGCTATTTATGGCATCTACGTTGGAATGGTTTATTTTATGGTCATTCCCGGAGGTTGGCTGGCTGACAATGTGCTCGGCCATCAGAAGGCCGTGCTTATTGGAGCAATAATTATTGCTTTAGGCCACTTTACGCTCGCAATGCCTTTAACTGAAACCTTCTTCTTAGGCTTAATACTTGTCGTGTTAGGTACTGGGTTATTGAAGGGAAATATTTCAACAATAGTTGGTCAACTATATAAGCCAGGCGATTCAAGAGTTCAGGCTGGATATACGATCTTCTACATGTCTATAAATATTGGCTCTACTTTAGGTTTCTTAATTTGTTCTTATTTGGGTGAAAAGATTGGCTGGCACTGGGGATTTGGTGCTGCAGGTATAGGAATGTTCTTTGGGGTGATGCAATACATCTATTTCAAGCATTTACTAGGTGAAGCAGGTAACAAACCAAATGACATGCCACAAGCTCAAAGAGACTCATACATCAAATGGTCAAAGATTACATCAACAGCAATGGTAGTTGTTATTGGTTTAGGGCTATTAGGTTTTATTGCAGTTGAACCAAAAGCATTTGCAGAGAACTTTGCGATATTTCTAACAGGGGTAGCATTTGTTTATTTTGCTTACTTATTCCTATTTGCTGGTTTGACAAAAACTGAGAAAAAGAATGTGTTCTTGCTCTTAATTTTATTTATTGGTGCAGCAGCATTCTGGTCAGGCTTCGATCAGTCAGCTAGTTCATTGAGTATCTTTGCAAGAGACTACACAGATCTTTCAGTTGGTGGCTATATTATTCCGATTGGTTGGTTGCAATTTGCTAACCCAATTTTTGTCGTGATCTTTGCTCCAATATTTGCTGGAATTTGGATGCATCTCGGTCGCATGAATCTTGATCCATCACTTCCAGTCAAATTTGCTATTGGTTTATTCTTCATGGCTTTAAGTTTTGTTGTGATGCTTTACGCTGTACAGCTAGCAATGGAAGTAAGCCCAGTTGGTATGCAATGGCTTCTAATAACTTATTTGCTTCAAACATGGGGCGAATTAGCTTTATCACCAATAGGGCTATCAGCATTTGCACAATATGCGCCGCGTAAATACATTGGTCAAATGTTTGGGCTTTGGTTCTTAGCATCAGCAATTGGTGGTGTTATGGCTGGCCTGTTAGGCGGAGAAGCCTTAGGTGAAGGATTAGAAAGCATATCACCAGTATTTGAATTTATGATTCAATACTATGTAGTGATAGGTTTAGCTTTAATAGCTGTCGCAGTGTTTGGAATAGCCAGAACTGTCGATGATGCTAAAGCTGCAAAAACATAGCACTAAGATTATTTGAAATAGGGCGGTTAGAGATGACCGCCTTATTTTTATATACTGAATTTATGAAAGAAAAGCTCAGTGCTCTCTATTACAGCCTACTACTAAATAAAAAACTTTGGACCATCTATTACTACATAATGATAATTATTCTAGGTCTAGGTATTTACATTCTTATTGATATTTATTTCTTAAATCAACTTCTCTTTAGCTACGAGGATCATGGATTAGCCCAAACTAATCTTTTAGCTTTTTTTGGTATGACAGTTCTTAGGTTTGCCACCATAGGCAAACACTTCTGGAATAAGCCTTAATAATTTTTTGAAATTAATTAGATTCGTTAGTTTGAATGAAGAAATTAACGGGTGTTAAATTTGTTTCGGAATTCACTTCACCTTTAACTGCAAAGATGACATCAATATCAAAGTCACTGTTGTAGTCAATAAACACTGTGAAGGCATGCCCTTCTGGAATATTAGCTAATCCTAACTCTTCGTCATCAAGAGCTACATACTCATACGTTGTCACATCTTCTTCATCGGTAGTTTCTTGTTTCTCAATTACCAGAAAACTAGCAGATGTATCGCCAAAATCCTCAAAGGATAAGAGTATGTCACCACCATCAAAGTCGGTATCAAAATCTGCCTGAACTAAATTAGCATTCAAACTTGTCGTCGCTTGCTTTGTGTAAGAGATATCTACTTCATTCTCTAAGATATTCACTTCTCCAGTTTCATATACTTTTAGTGTCGATGTAGCGCCAAGATCTATACCATTAGAAGGTGCGCCATCACCCATGACAAAAACATCTAAATCAGTATCCTGATCATAAACAATAGTTTGTACTACCTTTGTATTAGGCACATTATCGTAAACCAATGTTTCTGCCCAGTTTGTGCCGTCACCTGATTTAGGCACTGTAATAAATTTACCAGCACCGTTACTGTCGTAAGCTGAGAAAACAATGTCTTCATTTGAGTCTGCATCAAAATCAAAAGCAGTTAGATTGTTGATAGTTAAATCGGTTAGAGCAGTGTTGTCGTAATCAAATTCCTCAAATCTTGGCCCATCAGCTGCGCCAACTTCAATCCAATACTCCTTTGTTTCAGTGAGAAGATATATATCAAGGGCAATGTTATTGTTTCTATCGACTAACCCAGCTCCTCTAAGATTGGCATTAGCTAAATCTAAGCTTGTATCATTTGCTACTAGTTCGTTATCAAGCACTAGACCAGTTGCAGTTCCTTTAAAGATGCATATTTTTGATGTACCAAGATTTTGTCTCTCAAAATCTGTAGATGTGCCCATTACATCCGTAAAGCTATCTTGATCTAAGTCTTTAGGGATAAGAGTACTAATTGCATCACATTCATCTGTTACAACTTCAGTAATTAATGGAAAAGGTCCGCCAAGCATCTGCAGGAGATGTGACTTCACTAATGTATTGTCTAAAATCTTTCTTATTTGCAATCCAAAGACAACGTCTGGAATATTGTCATCATTCACGTCACCTCTCGCTTGACCAGTAAATACTACTTTCTCATCTTCAGCATGTTCAATCGTGAAATCTGGAGTATCTGCAGGAGCAGAGAAGATAAAATAATCGCTGGTTTCTTTAATTATAGTTACTGCGACCGCTTGGTTAATGAATTCATTATTTCTTCGGCAGTCCATTATGAATGTACTGGCTCCACCCCGTTTAATTTCTAATTCTTCAGAGCCTGAAATCTCTTTTTCGCCAATCCATCTACCGCCGGCATAACATTGGCTGGCATTTGAACTCCAAGTTAAAGTGAAAGTATCGCCGTAATCTACTGATTCAGAACTAGCTTCTAATTCAAGGAATAGATCCTCAAGAGGTTCCTCCTTATCGCTACAGGCAGCTAGGACGATTAAGCTTGAAAGTATTAGTAAGTTTTTAATTCTCATATTTCGACATTGTCTATTCTATACAAAAAGTTCAGATATTTGTCTCTTCATTTAGATTTAATAAGATTTGATGGTATATATCGGTTAATCGTTCCAATTCTTCCTTCTCAATTCTTTCGTTAATTTTATGAATAGTCTCAAATTTAGGACCTAACTCAACAATTTCACAGCCAGTCTTTGCTATGAATCTTCCATCCGAAGTTCCACCTGAACAGGAAAGGGCAGTATTGAAACCCTGTACTTTCTGTACGCTCTTTTGGACCACATCTGTGAATAATTTGGGATTGGAGTAGAAAGGCTCGGCATTTAGATCAAAACTTATGTTGTATTTTACATTTTCTTCACCAAGAAACTTTTCAATTCGAGTTTGGATTTCTTGGCCAGTAATCTGGGGTGAGAATCTGAGATTAAATTTTAAGTTAAGGTTATTTGGCGTAACATTATGGGCTCCAACTCCTGCTGAAATATTTGTAAGCTGTAATGATGTAGGAGGAAAGTGCTCATTACCTTCATCCCAAACTTCCGCCAATAACTTGTCTAAAAAAGGCACAACTCTATGAATAGGATTATCCACTCTTGCAGGATAGGCTGCATGTCCTTGTTTGCCCAAAACTTCTAATTCAATGTTTATAGAACCTCTTCTGCCAATCCTTATGTTGTCTCCAACGGTTTCGATAGTAGAAGGCTCGCCAATCAAGCAATAGTCAATGACTTCCTCTCTTTTGAGCAATTCTTCAACTACTTTTACAGTGCCATCTCTGGAAGGCCCTTCCTCATCTGAAGTGATAATAAAGCCAAGTGAAAAATTTAAGTCATCAGGGTTAATACGGGATAAGGCAGACATGAAACAAGCAATACCGCCTTTCATATCTCCAGTGCCCCTCCCATTAATATAAGTACCATCATCATGCCCAGAGAAGGGGTCATGATCCCATTGGTCTACCGGTCCTGTTGGTACCACATCGACATGGCCTAGAAATACTAATAGAGGTCCAGGTTTACGATTAATGCTCCAGAGATTTTTGACTCTTCCATAGGTAAGAATTTCATTTTTGAAGCCTCTCTCAGCTAAGAAATCTTCAATATATTGAAGACAGCCAGCATCGTTTGGTGTGATTGATTCTTTGCGAACCAGATCTTGAGTTATTTGTATTTCCAAAATTAATTATTGTCGTGCAAAACTTCATTAAGTTTAAAGCTGCCTTTACTTGGTCTTGCGCAAACTTTCCCTGAAAGAGAATCCCTAAAATATAAGATACCATCTTTGCCGCTTAGTTCTAAGGCCTTAACGACTTTATCATCTTCCAGCATTGTTACTTTTGTCCCAGCAGTAAGGTATAAACCAGCTTCAACTATACAGTCATTTCCCAATGAAATACCTATGCCTGAGTTGGCTCCAAGCAAACATCTTTCACCTACTTTTATAACCTCTTTATTTCCTCCGGAAAGAGTACCCATTGTTGAGCATCCACCACCTAGGTCTGAATCCTTGCCTATAAATACACCTGCAGATATTCTGCCTTCAATCATATTGGGGCCTTCAGTTCCAGCATTGTAATTCACAAAGCCCTCATGCATGATTGTTGTGCCTTCACCCAGATAGGCTCCCAATCGAACTCGAGATGAATCAGCAATTCGTACTCCCTTTGGAATAATGTAGTCTGTCATAGGAGGAAACTTATCTATGGCATGAACCTTTAAGTTATCATCAGCAACGATATTTTCTAAACTTTCTGCTCTCATTGGTCCTTTGTTAGTCCAAGCTATATTTGGCAATACAGAAAATATATTTTCTAAGTTAAGTTCATTGGGTTTAAAAAAGCGCAGAGATAAAAGATGAAGCTTTAACCATGCGGTAGGAATATCTTCAATAGGACTATCATCTATAAGATGAGTAATTATTTTTCCATCATCGACCAGAGAAAAAGTATTAGCACCTTCTGTTGAAGCCTGAAATTTTGTATAGCGAACACCCAGTAAACCATTTTCGTCTTGCTGGACAATGCCGTGAGCTTCTATAGGTAATTTCACGTCATCAATCTCCAAGAGTTAATATTTCATGGCCATTACTTGTTACTGCAACGGTATGTTCCCACTGAGCTGAAAGCTTCCCATCTTTAGTTACTACAGTCCAACCATCTTGAAGTACTTTTGAATGGTGTGAACCTAAATTGATCATTGGTTCAATGGTAAAACACATACCTTCCTCAAGCTTTAAACCCTCTCCCTTTTGACCATAATGCATTACTTGTGGTTCCTCATGATATGTTTTTCCAATCCCATGCCCACAATAATCCCGAACGACTGAATAATGATTCTTCTCAGCTAAATGCTGAATAGCAAAACCAACATCACCTAATGTAGCTCCAGGCTTAACTTCATTAATGCCGGCAAATAAACAATCTTTAGTTATATCAACAAGCCTTTTGGCATGAGCTGGCACTTTACCAACTAAGTACATTCTAGAAGTGTCCCCATGCCAGCCATCATCTATCACAGTGACATCGATATTAACAATATCTCCATTTTTTAATGTTTTGTCTTTAGTTGGAATGCCATGACAGATAACATTATTGATTGAAGTGCAAAGAGTTTTTGGAAAACCACTATAGCCAATATTGGCTGGTATACATTTGAGTTCTTCAGTTATAAATTTAAAAGCTATATCATCCAACTCACCAGTTGTAACTCCTGGTACCACATATTCTGTTAACATTTCCAAAACATTTGCTGCTTTACGGCCAGCAATTTTCATTTTTTCAATATCTTTTTTGCTCTTCAATGAAAATGACATAGGGTTAATTCTAAATGATCTGTAAATTATCTTCTAACTTCTTTATAGTATTCGGAAGCAAAAATGAAGTTTGGAGCAAAGCTACTACTTGAGAATGGGATTTCATTCGATGGTATTGGTTTTGGTTTTAAAAAAATTGGTGTTGGAGAAGTCGTTTTCAATACCTCAATCACTGGCTATCAAGAAATACTTACTGACCCATCTTACGATGGTCAAATAATTACATTTACATACCCTCATATCGGAAACACAGGCATAAATTTTGAGGACAATGAATCCAAAAATATAGCAGCGCGAGGTATGATTGTTAAAAATTTCTGTGATTTTCCAAGTAACCACAGATCAAAGATGTCTCTTGAAGAATTTCTGGTTGAACAAAAAACAATTTGTATCTCTGATATTGATACAAGACACCTTACAAAAATTTTAAGAGATGAAGGGTGCAAAATAGGAGCTATTTATCCAACACAGCTTTTTACTGATGAGGAAGCTGTATCAGAGATTAAAAAATTTGGCAGCATGGATGGGAAAAACTTTACTGAAAATGTTTCTGTCAGTGCTCCATATAATTTCGGAGACCCTGGCACAGCAAAAAAATATAAAATCGTCGCAGTCGACTTTGGTATTAAAGAAAACATACTCCGCATCATGAAAAGTTTGGGAGGTGACATTGAAGTTGTGCCACCTACTACTTCTGCAGAGGCTATCAAGGCTTTAAACCCAGATGGTATTTTTCTCTCCAATGGTCCGGGCGATCCATGTGTCTTACAAGATGCCGTTGATGAAGTGAAAAAAATGATGGGTTTAGGCTTGCCAATTTTTGGTATATGTCTTGGTCATCAAATAATGTCATTAGCCTATGGTTTGGAGATTGAAAAAATGCCTTTTGGCCATCATGGGGCAAATCATCCAGTGCATGACTTAAAAAATAATACTGTTTTCATTACATCTCAAAATCATAATTTTGCAGTGGCAAAAGTTGAAGACAGAGAGGATATAAACATTACTCACAAATCATTATTTGATGGTTCAATTCAAGGAATAGAGCATGCAGATAAACCATTTTATTCCATACAATGTCATCCAGAAGCAAGTCCAGGACCAAAAGAGTTTGAAGTTTTATTTAAAAGATTTTTTGAGGACATGAATGCCTAAGAGAGAAGATTTAAAGACGATTTTAATTGTTGGTTCAGGCCCAATAATTATCGGGCAGGCTTGTGAATTTGATTATTCTGGTACCCAAGCTTGTAAGGCTTTACGTGATAATGGCTACAGAGTTGTCTTAGTTAACTCAAACCCAGCAACCATAATGACTGACCCGGAGATTGCTGACGCAACTTACATTGAGCCTGTCGATTGGCAGTCTTTAGAAAAAATAATTGAAAAAGAAAAGCCAGATGCAATTTTACCTACTATGGGAGGCCAGACTGGCTTAAATGTCTCACTAGAGCTCGCTAAAAGAGGAATCCTGGAGAAACATTCTGTTGAAATGATAGGAGCTAATCGTGAGGCGATTGATAACGCTGAAGATAGAGAAAAATTTGATAACTGTATGAAAGAACTTGGGCTTGAAACTCCAAGATCAGGGTTTGCTCATTCCATGGAGGATGCATGGAAAATTTATAAAGATATAGGTTTGCCATGTGTTATCAGGCCTTCTTTCACTATGGGTGGAACAGGGGGTGGAATAGCCTACAACCTGAAGGAGTTTGAAGAGATCTGCATGAATGGTTTGAAATTATCTCCTACAAAAGAACTGCTTATAGATGAATCTCTTGTAGGGTGGAAAGAATTTGAGATGGAGGTAGTTAGAGATAAGAATGATAACTGCATTATTGTTTGCTCAATAGAAAACGTTGACCCAATGGGAGTTCATACAGGGGATTCAATCACTGTAGCTCCAGCCCAAACCTTAACGGATAAAGAATACCAAGAAATGCGTGACGCATCCTTTAAAGTCCTTAGAAGAATTGGGGTTGAGACTGGAGGATCTAATGTACAGTTTGCTCAAGATCCGAAAACAGGGCGCCTAGTAGTGATCGAGATGAACCCTAGAGTGAGCAGATCGTCTGCTTTGGCATCAAAAGCCACTGGCTTTCCCATCGCAAAAGTAGCGGCACTCTTAGCTGTTGGATACACCTTAGATGAATTAAAGAATGACATAACCGATGGCAAGACACCTGCATCATTTGAACCAACAATTGATTACGTAGTTACTAAAATACCACGTTTTAATTTTGAAAAATTTCCAGAAACTGACCCTAGATTAACAACACAAATGAAATCTGTCGGAGAAGTGATGGCAATTGGTAGAAATTTTCAAGAATCATTTCAAAAAGCTATTAGATCAATGGAAAATGGGTTGGTTGGGCTCTCAAGTATTCTGAAAGAAAATGAGGGCAATGGCGCCCTTAAACTTGAGCTATCAACTCCTGGTGAAAGTAGGCTTTGGTTTATCGCTGATGCATTTAGAAGAGGATGGTCAATGCAAGAAATATTTGATTCTTGCCAAGTAGATAAGTGGTTTTTGCATCAAATAAAAGAAATAGTGAACGACGAAAAAAATATTTCAGAATGCAGTTTAAATGACATCGATAAGGCAGCAATGAAATCCTATAAAAAGAAAGGATTTTCTGATGCTAGGATGGCAGATCTCTTAAATATAAAAGAACAGGAAGTAAGGAATCACAGATACAAGCTTGGTGTACATCCAGTTTTCAAGAGAGTAGATTCATGTGCTGCGGAGTTTGATAGCACTACTAACTACCTATATTCCACATACGATGAATTTAATGAATCAGAAGTTTCTGACAAGAAAAAGGTCATTGTCCTTGGAAGCGGACCAAACCGAATAGGCCAAGGAATTGAATTTGACTATTGTTGTGTTCAAGCAGCTCTGGCATTTAGAGAAGAAAATATTGAAACAATAATGATTAACTCTAATCCAGAAACTGTATCCACAGATTTTGATGTATCAGATAAATTGTATTTTGAACCAATTGTTGCAGAAGATGTGCTTGAAATTGTAAGGCATGAGAATCCTTACGGTGTGGTTGTGCAATTTGGTGGACAAACACCTCTAAAGCTTACAGATGAATTTGAAAAAAATGGTGTGAAAATATTAGGCACTTCACCTTCCGCCATTGATACCGCTGAAAACAGAGAAAAATTTAAAGCCTTTCTTTCAGACTTTAATTTTCTTCAGCCTGAAAACAGGATTGCTCAAAGTGTTGAGGAAGCATATGAGTCAGTGAATGAGCTCAGCTATCCAGTTATTGTTAGACCATCATATGTTCTTGGTGGTAGAGCAATGGAACTAATATATACAGATAATGACCTCAAAAATTATTTAACCAAAGTTGCACTTATATCTCCTGACAATCCTTTATTAATTGAAAAATTCTTAGATGATGCGGTAGAACTTGATATAGATGTAATTTGCGACGGTGAAAAAACACTCATAGGTGGTGTTTTGCAGCATATTGAAGAAGCTGGCATTCATTCTGGAGACAGCTCATGTTCATTTCCACCTTATAGTGTTGGTGATACACAATTGCATGCTTTGAAAAAAGAAATAAAGGCAGTTGCTAAAAAATTAAATGTTGTTGGGCTTATGAATGCGCAAGTAGCTATTAAGGACAATAAATTTTATATGATTGAAGTTAACCCTAGAGCTTCAAGAACAATTCCTTTCCTCTCAAAATGTATTGGAAATTCTTTAGCTAAAATAGCATCAAAGGTCATACTGGGAAAAACACTGGAGGATTTAGGTCTTGGAGCAGAAATAATGCCAACCAACTATGCGGTAAAAGCTCCTGTATTTCCATTTAATAAATTTAGGAAAGTTGATCCAATTCTTGGACCTGAAATGAAGTCAACTGGTGAAGTAATGGGCAGGGGTGATTGTTTTGGAGAAGCCTTTGGTAAAGCAGTAAAGGGCGCAGGTGAAAGCATACCTAATAAAGGAAATGTTTTTGTTAGTGTAAAAGATAACGATAAAAAGTATCTACCAGATTTATGCACAAAATTAACAAAACTAGGCTTTAAGATTGTAGCTACTAAAGGTACAGCTGAAGCACTTGAGGGCACAGGCATCAAAGTAAAAATAATTAATAAAGTTTTAGAAGGCCGACCACATATTGTTGATGCAATTTTAAATAAAGAAATAGATATGATTATTAACACAACTGAAGGAAGGCAATCAATCAAAGATTCATTCTCTATAAGAAGATCAGCTCTAGAACATAACATTTTCTTCACAACAACTGTCTCTGGTGGTTTCGCAATTGTTGAATCTTTGGAAAAAGGAGTAGAGAATTGGGAATATAAACCACTTCAAATATCTTAAAGATGGACAAGAGACCAATAACTCCAGAAGGGCAAAAAAAGCTTAGAGCTGAATTGGATCAGCTCAAGAATGTAAAAAGACAAGAAATCATTGATGCTATTTCTGAAGCAAGAGCACATGGTGATTTAAAAGAAAACGCTGAATATCATGCTGCACGTGAAGAACAAGGCCTTAATGAAGCAAGAATAAGAGAGCTAGAAGAAGTTCTATCTGTTTCCCAAGTAGTTGAGTATAAAACTATGGGCGTAGAAGACAGGGTAATCTTTGGTTCAACTGTTACTATCAAAGATCTTGATACAGAAGAGCTCAAGACGTACCAAATTGTTGGTGATGCTGAGGCTAATATAGAAAACAGCACAATCTCATTCACTACTCCAATGGCAAGATCTTTGATTAAAAAGGAATTAGGTGAATTTGTTGAAGTTGAGACGCCTGGTGGTATCAAAGAATACGAAATAACTGAAATAAAGTTAGTTTGAAAGATATACAAGATACTTGGGCAAAAAAAGCCAAGAATGAAGGCTACCGTTCCAGAGCCTCATACAAATTAATCCAAATAAACCAGACTCATAAATTAATTGAACAAGCTGATTTGATCATAGAGCTTGGGTCAGCCCCAGGTGGCTGGTCACAGGTTATAAGTGGTAAGAAGAAATCACATGCAAAATGCTTAGCCATTGATATTCTGTCTATGCAAAATGTTGATGCTATAGACTTTTATAAAATTGATCTTTTCTCAGATGAATTTGCAAAATTATTGAACGATTTGCCAAAAAAGGCTGATTTAATTTTAAGTGACATGTCAGTCAATCTTTCAGGCATCAAACTTGTAGATGATGAAGCTAATTTAGAATTGAACTTATTCTGTTTAGATCTATCAAAAAAAATACTAAATACTAATGGCGCTTTGTTGATAAAGACATTCAGTAACCAGAATTTAAAGAAATTGAAAAAGCTTTTTAAAGAAAATTTCGAAAAGGTTGTGCTGGAAAAACCTCCTGCTTCAAAAACTTCTTCTGCCGAGGTTTATTTGTTAGGATTAGTCCCTAAATAAAGGAAACATGAAAAACTTTGGGAGAAATATACTTTTTTGGTTGATTGCTGGATCAGTGCTTTTTATGGTGCTTGAGAATTACTCAAATAGCACTTTAAAAGAAGAATTAACTTATTCTGAATTTAAACAAGAAGTAAAGGGTAAGAAAGTTAAATCTATCGTATACAAAGGCGATCAGATGACAGTTGAAGTTGAAAGATTCAATGGTACAAAATACACAACACAAAAACCTGCTTATATAAGTGACTCTGATCTTAATGAGAGTCTTACAGAAGCAGATGTAGAAATAGCGTTTGAGGCTCTAGAAAAACCAAGCGTTTGGTCACAGTTGCTTATTGGAGCTTTTCCATTGTTATTGCTTCTGGGCATATTTTTCATTTTTATGAGAAACATGCAGGGAGGCGTTGGTGGCAAAGGCGGGCCAATGACATTTGGAAGAAGCAAAGCAAAACTATTAGATGGTGGCCATGTAAAAACAAATTTCACTGATGTAGCAGGATGTGAAGAAGCAAAGGAAGACGTTAAAGAGCTTGTAGATTTCCTTAAGGATCCAGCCAAATTTATTAAAGTAGGTGGAAAAATTCCTCGAGGAATATTGATGGTAGGCCCTCCTGGTACTGGTAAGACTCTTCTAGCAAGAGCTGTTGCAGGAGAAGCTAAAGTTCCATTTTTTACCATCTCAGGTTCAGATTTTGTTGAAATGTTTGTTGGTGTTGGTGCATCAAGAGTTCGCGATATGTTCGAACAAGCTAAAAAACATTCTCCATGCATAGTATTTATCGATGAGATAGATGCTGTCGGAAGACAAAGAGGAGCAGGTTTAGGTGGAGGCCATGATGAAAGAGAG